>MDTE01119443.1_pt1 | contig 15084 bp, 19 predicted proteins | sample 811231 | NCBI WGS metagenome assembly MDTE01 (sample SAMN05326651, study PRJNA326480) | marine metagenome | isolation source: seawater | place: Indian Ocean: Red Sea | collected 2010 | reverse complement strand
TTTCCTTCTGTTGATGTATGAAACAAATTATCATCTACTGAAAAAGGGGGAGCTCCTTTTTTATCTTTTGGAATAGGGATACTATGTTTTTTTGCATAATTTATTAGATCAGTTCTTGATTTTAATTTCCATATTCTCCAAGGTGCAATTATTTTTATATTAGGTCCAAAATAATGATACCCGAGCTCAAATCTAACTTGATCATTTCCTTTTCCAGTAGCACCATGAGATACTGCATAGGCATTATATTTTTTTGCAATCCTAATTTGATCTTTTGCAATTAATGGCCTCGCAATCGATGTTCCTAATAAATATAAACCTTCATAAATTGCATGACCACGGATCATTGGAAAAACATAGTCTTTTACAAAAATATCTTTTAGATTTTTAATAATAATATTTTTGACACCAAATTTTTTAGCATTAGATATTATTTTTTTTTGATCAATTTTTTGACCGATGTCAGCAGTATAACAAATTATTTCGGCCTGATAATTTTCTTGAAGCCACTTTAATATAATCGATGTATCTAATCCCCCGGAGTACGCTAATACAATTCTTTTCTTTGATTTCATTGATCAACTGCAGGCTTTTTTTGCAGTGTTATATGCTTTTGTAAATCCTAGTAGTGAATAATGGTCTATTGTTTGTGAGCCTTTTTCGTTGTAGCCAGTGACCATAATTCTTGAACCTCTTTTCATAACTTTAACCATTATTTTTTCTTTTTTATTACTCGTCATCCAAGCGAAGCCTTGTTGTTTTATATCAAATTTAAATTTGTTATTTCCTGAAGTTGCTAACACTGTATTTTTTTTATTAAATTCATAACCCGCTGTTGCACTAATCTCATTAGAAATTTTTTCATTAGGTCTAAATGTTACAAATAATCTTGCCTCTCTCTTATTTTTTTTTGGAGCTTGTAAAACAGGTATAGATTGTGCGAAACAAATTTTTTTTGAAGTATCTGATATTACCATTACCTCCCAATCTTTAAACTTCCCAATTTTTTTAAAATCCTCTGCAAATGTTTTAGATAATGAAACAATTGAAAAAATAATTAATAGTAATATTATTTTTTTAATCATGGGCATGGGTTAGGGTATTTTTTTTGAATTTGATTAATTTCATTAATAATCTCTTCTGACAAGGTTACATTTACACTTTCTATATTTGTTTTCAACTGTTCCATTGTCGTAGCACCGATAATTACACTTGTCGTAAAAGGTTGAATTTCACAAAATTTTAAAGACATTTGTGTAAAATTAATATTAAATTTCTTAGCTATTTTATAATATTCTTCAATTGCTTTCTGACCATTTTCATTTTTGTATCGCGTAAAATCTTGAAATAATTTCATTCTTGAGTTTTTTGGAAGATTACCATTTCTGTACTTACCAGTTAAATAACCAAAAGCCAAAGGTGAATAAGCTAACAAGCCACTTTTCTCTCTTATTGAAATTTCTGCTAGACCGACCTCATAACTTCTGTTGAGTAAATTATATGGGTTTTGAACTGACATCATTTTAGGAAACTTTTTAAGTTTGGAGAGTTCAAGAAATTTTGATAAACCCCATGCAGTTTCATTAGACAAACCTATAAATCTAATTTTTCCTTGGTTTATGAATTTTTGTAAGTTCTCAAGAATTTCTTCGAAAGGTGTCCATTCTTTATCATTTTCATCATGTTGATATCCATGCATACCAAAAAAATTTGTATTTCTTTCTGGCCAATGAAGTTGATAAAGATCAATATAATCAGTTTTTAATCTCTTGAGGCTCTCCTCTAAAGCTTGGGTAATTTTTTTTTTTCCAAAATTATTACCACCACCTCTAATATATTTATTTGAGGTATTACCACATACTTTAGAAGCAATAATAACTTTGTCTCTTTTATTTGTATTTTGTAACCAATTTCCAATTATTTTTTCTGTTTCTCCGTATGTTTCCTTTCTCATTGGTATTGAGTAAATTTCTGCAGTATCCCAAAAATTTACTCCCTGATCTAGAGCATAATCCATTTGTTGAAATCCTTCTTCTTGAGTATTTTGCTCACCCCAAGTCATTGTACCGAGACAAATTGTACTCACATCTAAATCAGTATTACCTAGTTTTTTATAATTCATTAAGGTTTTTAGGTTAATATTTTAATTAACTTTTAAGGTATCTTGAATAATTAGTAAAAGATTATATATTCAAAGTATAATGGAATTTAATAAAAAAGGAATACTATCTAGAGCAAAAGCTGCAGCTCAACAATCAACTGCAGTCATGGACGAGGGCTTAAGAGCCTACATGTTAAAAGTTTACAACTACATGGCTACAGGAGTTTTGCTGACTGGAATAATAGCATTGTTAACTTTTAAAATATCAGTTGTAACAAACGATAATGGTGCAATTATAGGTCTTACCGAAATTGGAAACACGATTTACATGTCAGGCTTAAGGTGGATTGTTATGTTAGCACCTCTTGCTATTGTTTTTTATATGAGTTTTGGAATTAACAAAATGAGTGCATCAAAAGCGCAAACGACTTTTTGGATCTTTGCAGCTTTAATGGGCTTATCGCTGTCTTCTATCTTGCTTGTTTATACTGGTATGAGTGTAACAAGGGTATTTTTTATTAGCTCAGCAACTTTTGGTGCAATGAGTATATATGGCTATACGACAAAAAGAGATTTAACAAAATTAGGATCATTTTTAATGATGGGATTAATTGGAATTATTATAGCCTCACTTGTAAATATTTTCATGAAGTCATCAATGATGTATTTTGTTATTTCAATTCTTGGAGTTTTAATTTTTGTAGGTCTAACAGCTTATGATACTCAAAAAATCAAAAACATGTACACTGCAAGTGACACTGGGGAAGTGATTGGAAAAAAAGCAGTGATGGGTGCTTTAACTCTATATCTAGATTTCATTAACCTATTTATAATGCTTTTAAGATTGTTCGGTCAGAGAAGATAACTTTTTAAAGTTTTTTCCAGTTTATATTTTTTAGAAGTTGATTTAGATCAAAAGAGTTCTTTAGTATTTTTCCATTTGTATCAGTAATTAAGTATTTTAGATTTTTATTTTTTGGATTAAAATTTTTACAGATTTTATACAAGGCATTTTCAGTTGAATTTTTAAAAACGCTAAAACCTATTTGTTTACTTGAAATATTTAAACCATAATCTTTCCAAGAACCATCACAAACCATTTTTGCGTATAAGTTGAGTATAATTTGTAATTCGTTCTTTTCAAAAAAATGCCTGTCTTCAATTTTTTTATCCTTAACGTTATTAATTATTAATTTCAAATTATTATTCATTCGTTTTATGTTTATTTATGACTCCAATTTGAAAAACTGTAAATATTAATGTTATTGGCAATAATCCCCAAACTTTAAAATTAACCCAAACTTCCTCTGATTGAGTTCTCCAAACTAATTCATTTAAGATCGCAAGACCAAAGAAAAAATATATCCATCTTTTATTTAATATTTCCCAACCCTCATTTGTTAAAGAAACCGATTTTCCCATAAGTTTTTTTAAAATCGGTTCATTAGTGAAATATTTTCCAAATATTAGCCCAAGACCAAACAAAATATTTATAATTGTTGGTTTTATATAAATAAAAATTGGGTTGTCGAAATAAATAGTCAAACCACCAAATAGTGTTATTAAAACTCCACTTAACAATGGGATCTTTGGTATTTTTTTTTCTAAAAACCAGGTGAATGCTAATGCTAAAATTGTCGCAATAATAAATGGAGGTATTGCAACTTTTAAATCTTTACCACTATCATAATAGTAGTAAAAAAAAATAATTAAAGGGCCAAAATCAGTAATAAATTTAAAAAAAGATTTATTCACTCAAAGATATTAACATAAATAATTTTTTCTCAAAAACTTTAATACTTTTCTTATTGATTTTTATTTTTAAATATCCATACTAATAACAATGTCTGTTCAAAAAGCAAAATTCTCAATTGGTGACATTGTAAAACATAAACACTTTGAGTTTAGAGGTGTAATTTATGACGTAGATTTTGAATTCAATAATTCCGAAGAATGGTATCAGTCTATTCCTAAAAATGTAAGGCCTAGAAAGGATCAGCCTTTTTATCACCTTCTAGCTGAAAATGATGAGATTACATATGAAGCTTATGTATCAGAGCAAAATTTGCTTACAGATGACTCAGATGAGCCTATTAAACACCCGTTAATTGAGGAAATTTTTTCCGGAAAAAAAGGATCCAGTTATTTTAAGCTTTCTAACTAGAATAATCATTTTTTAAACACAATTAGCTCAAATCTTTGACACAGCAGAAGATTAAATATTAAAGAATTCTGATCAAGAGTGTTAAATATTACCCTTCGTTATTATCTCCCTCTACATTCTTGATCAGATAAGTTTTTCATACTAAGTATCTAGAATTAAATTTAAAAATGTTTAAATATTTTGAACCAAATAAAATCTTTTCTATTACCTCTAGAGCACCAAAGTACGTTTTAGTTTTATTTATTATTACTATTTCTATTGGATTGACAGAGTCATTAATATTGTCCCCTGAAGATTATAAACAAAGTCACTCCGTAAGAATAATGTATGTTCATGTTCCTGCTGCATGGATTTCACTCGGTATCTTTTCTGCAATTACCTTTTTATCCGTTATTGGTTATGTTTTTAAAATTCGAAACTTTTTTTTGATTTCAAAAAGTTTAGCTCCATCAGGCTTAGTTTTTAACATCGTTGCTTTAGTTACTGGATCGATTTGGGGTAAACCAACATGGGGAACATGGTGGGCGTGGGATGCAAGAATTACATCAATGTTAATTCTTGTTTTATTCTATTTAATCTACTTAGTTGCTTGGAGAATATATGAAAAACATGACAAGGTTTTTAGAATAACATCTATAATTAGTTTATTAGGAATAATAAATGTACCTATAATAAAATATTCAGTAGATTGGTGGAATACACTACATCAGCCTGCTTCAATAAGTATATTTAAATCTTCTATTCATATTTCAATGATGTATCCTTTGCTAATTATGACTGCGTCATTTGCTCTATTTTCATTATTAATTTTTTTGATGAAATATAATACAGAACTGATAAAAATTAAAAATAAAGGCTTAGATAGATTATGATTAATGAAATTCTTTTTATGAAAGGTTATGGACTTTACGTTTGGTCAGCTTTCAGTTTTACTTTTTTAAGTTTTATTGTACTTTATTTTGTAATTAAAGCTCAGTACACAAAAGAAAGAAAAAAATTTATTACTAAATTTGGAACTTTAAACTCTGAAAGAGCGGCCTTTGCAAAAACACAAAGTATTAATAAAGAAATACTATCCAATTCTTCAATTATTTAAACTTTAGCCATGTATGGTCGTAAGGTTAAATTAAGATTTTTTTTTATATTATTAATTTCGATAACATTATTTTTATCCACTTTTCTTATTTTAAAATCTTTAGAGGAAAATGTTGTTTACTTTCAATCACCTTCGGAAATTAAAATTTTACCTGAGATCATTAAAAAAAAGATTAGAGTTGGGGGGATGGTGAAAAATGAGTCAATTTTAATGAAATCCCAAGAACTAAAATTTGTAATTACAGATTTCAAAAATGAAATTAATGTAATTTATTCTGGTGTAGTACCTAATTTATTTTCTGAGGGCAAAGGTGTAGTTGCAGAAGGTTTTCTAAAAGATAAAAATCTATTTGTAGCTACAAAAATTTTAGCAAAACATGATGAAAATTATATGCCTCCAGAAGTCAAAGAGGCATTAAAAGAAAGGTAAATTTTGGCAAGTTTAATTGGTTATAATTCTTTATTATTTGGTTTTTTTGTATCCTTGCTAATTATTTTTTTTTCAATACGAAATTTTAAAGATACAAAAATTTTTGATAAAAAAATTATTTCATTTGTTTTTTTTCAATTTTTTTTTGTAGTTATAAGTTTTTTAGGTTTAATCTTATCATTTGTTAATTCAGATTTTAGTAACGAAACTGTATATAACCATTCTCATACAACAAAACCTCTTTTTTACAAAATTACTGGAACCTGGGGAAATCATGAAGGAAGCTTATTACTTTGGTTGCTCGTGTTAACATTATTTATTTTTTTATTTTTATTAAGATCAGGTAATAGAAATAAAAATTATAAAATTTTAACTTTACTTTTTCAGCAAATAATAATTATAGGTTTCTTTATTTTTTTGATTAAGACTTCTAACCCTTTTAATAATATTTTTCCGGTTCCTGAAGAAGGTTTGGGTTTAAATCCAATTTTACAAGACCCGGCGTTAGCAATTCACCCTCCGATTTTGTATTTAGGTTATGTAGGTTCATCAATTATTTTTTCATCAACACTTGCTGCAACAACAGTAAATTACATCACAAAAGAGTGGGCACAGCATATTAAGAATTGGGTAGTAATATCTTGGTTTTTTTTAACAATCGGAATATTATTAGGATCTATTTGGGCTTACTACGAATTGGGATGGGGTGGCTTTTGGTTTTGGGACCCAGTTGAAAATGTTTCATTAATGCCCTGGTTAGCTTTGACTACTCTTCTACATTGTATCCTTGTTTTAGAAAAAAGATTAGCTTTAACCTCATGGGTAATAATTCTTTCAATATCAACTTTTACTTTAAGTATGTGTGGTACTTTTTTAGTAAGATCAGGTATTTTGAACTCAGTTCATACTTTTGCAAATGATCCAGAGAGAGGCTTGTTTATTTTAATTTTTTTATTTTGTTTGATTTTCTTGTCACTTTTTGTTTTCTTTTTTTTCCACAAAACTGATGGTAATAAAAGTTTTTTTTTTATTTAGCAAGGAAACTTCTATTCTGGTTAACAATTGGTTTATGATGTATTTTCTTACTGTAGTCCTGGTAGGCACTGTTTATCCAATTTTTCTTGAGGTTATATCTTCAGAAAAGATTTCAGTTGGTCCTCCTTTCTACAACAAGTTAATAATTCCTTTTTTAATTCCTTTTATGATTGCGATGGCTTTAGGACCAAAATTAAATTGGATAAAATCAGACTTACAAGATAAGACCTTTTTATTAATATTTTTTATTATTTCTCTTTTATTATCAATTTTTATAATCAAGACTTTAGATATCGATTTTTTGATTAATACTATCTTAATAACTTCAGCTTTCTACCTTTTCCTTATATCAGCAAGAGATTTTTTTAACCCAAAGTTTAAAAATATATCCCAAAAAATTACACATTTTGGGTTTAGCTTATTTATCTTGAGTATTTTATTTAACAATTATTTTTCTACTGAAGTAATAACAAATTTGAAAATTGGCGAAACATACGAGACAAAAAATTTTAAAATAAATTTTAAGAATATTGAAAAAAAAGATGGGCAGAATTTCAAAGCAATAATAGGTAAATTTATCATTGAGAATTCTGATGGTAATACTGAAATTTTAATGCCAGAACTAAGAGTATATAATCAACCAAATATAGTTACAAGTGAAGCCGATATTAAAACCAATTTACTAGTTGATAGATTTATAACTATGAACCTTGTTCAAAATCAGGATTATTTTAATGTGAGATATCAAAAAAAACCTTTGATGATTTGGATTTGGATATCAGTATTATTAATAAGTTTAGGTGGTTTAATAAATTTTTACAAAAAAAAAAATGCAAACTAAAATTTATACAATTTTTTTAACTATTTTCTTTTTTTTAGTTTTTATTATTCTTTACAAAGGCCTTCAAAAGCCAAACGTGTATATTCCAAAACTAAAAACCAAAATAGAGGTACCAAGTTTTGATGCAAAAATATTTAAGACTAATACTAGAATTAATTCAAAAGAAATTTTTAAAAAAGATAAATTTTATTTATTTAATATTTGGGCTTCTTGGTGTTTACCGTGTAGAGATGAACATTCTTTTTTAGTGGATTTAAGTAATCAAAAAAATTTACAAATTATCGGTTTAAATTATAAAGATAATGATAAAAATGCAGAAAAATTTTTAATTGAATTAAATAGTCCTTATAAAATCATATTATCTGATAAAGATGGAACAATTGCAATTGAATGGGGAGCTTATGGGGTTCCTGAAAGTTTTTTAGTTTATAATAATGAAATTATAAAAAAAATCGTTGGACCATTAAATATTAATATTTCTGCAGAAATTAAAGATTTAATTAAATGAAATATTTAATAATAATTTTAATTCTTTTTCATATGAATTTACTTAGTGCCACTGAAAAAAACTTATCTAGTAAAATTACAAAAAATTTAAGATGTCTTATTTGTCAGGGTCAATCTGTTTATGACTCTGACTCAGAATTTGCAAATAGTCTTAAAATATTAGTTGATAGAAAACTTAGTGAGGGTCTAAGCGAAAAACAAATTTACAATTATTTAAAAGGTAAGTATGGCGAATGGATATTGTATGACCCAGAATTTAATAAAAATACTTATTTTCTTTGGTTAGTGCCAGTTTTAATGTTTTTATTTGGAGGGATATTAATATTTAAGTTATTTTCAAAAAGAAAAAACTAGGTATATTCGCTTTATGAAATTTAAATTTTTTTTTATCATTGCTGTTTTTTCAATTTTTAGTTTTTCAGTTTTTGCTGAGGAATCAAAAATAAAAAAAAATAATAATGAGTTAAGTATTTTTACAGGGATTTTTGACTTCAGTGATGAAGGTAAAAGAGCTAATTTAATAGGTGTTCAACATCAGAATGAGGATTTAAACAGAGATACATTTTTTGGGAATTTGTCACCTATAACAGGAGCTTTAATTACAGCTGATAATGCAATTTATTTTTACACAGGTGTTCAAGCTCAATACAAAGTTGGAAGTCTAAATATCACACCAAGTTTTACTCCTGGTTATTATAACCAAGGAGATGGAAAAGACTTAGGACATGCTTTAGAATTTAAGAGTGAAGTTCAACTGTCATTAGATTTACCTAGAAATAGTCAATTTGGTTTTTCCTATAATCATTTATCTAATGCGAGTTTAGGAGATAAAAATCCTGGGGCAAATAGTTATATGTTTAATTTTTTTAAAAAGTTCTAAATTGCCTTATGAATTTAAATGATTGTCATAATTTTAGTGATTTTAGAAAATTAGCAAAGAAAAAATTACCCTCACCTATCTTTCATTATATTGATGGTGCTGCTGATGATGAAGTCACATATAAAAGAAATACCAATGCATTTGATGATGTCGATTTAGTCCCTAACGTTTTACGAGGAGTTGAAAATGTAGATTTGTCTACAACGATTTTTGGAAAAAAATTGGATTTACCTTTTTATCTTTCACCAACTGCACTCCAGAGGCTTTTTCATTATGATGGTGAAAGAGCAGTTGGCAAAGCTGCACAAAAATTTAACACAATGTTTGGTGTCTCAGCTTTAGCCACAGTGAGCGTTGAAGAAATATCATCGATGATTGATACCCCTAAAATGTTTCAATTTTATTTTCATAAAGATAGAGGATTAAACGATTCTTGTTTAGAAAGAGCTAAAGCAGCAAAATTTGATGTTATGGCTTTAACTGTAGATACAATAACAGGTGGAAATCGTGAAAGAGATTTAAGAACTGGTTTTACATCTCCTCCAAAACTTACACTAGCGAGCTTATTTAGTTTTGCTATGAAACCTATGTGGGGTATAAATTATTTAACAAAAGGTAAATTTGAATTACCCCATCTTCAAGACTTTGTAAAAGAAGGTACAAGCACTAATTCTTCAATTGGAAACTATTTTTCAACAATGCTTGATCAATCAATGAACTGGAAGGATGCTGAAAATTTATGCTCTAAATGGGGTGGTCACTTTGCGCTTAAAGGAGTGATGAGTGTTGAGGACGCAAAAAGAGCTGTAGATATTGGATGTACTGGTATAATGGTTTCAAATCATGGAGGAAGACAACTTGATGGATCAAGATCTCCATTTGATCAACTTGCAGAAATAGTTGACGCAGTTGGTGACAAGCTAGATGTGATTTGTGAAGGGGGAATTCATAGAGGCACTCATATGCTAAAAGCATTATCTCTAGGAGCTAAAGCTTGTTCAGGGGGAAGATTGTATTTATATGCTTTAGCTGCTGGGGGCCAACCAGGTGTTGAAAGAGCAATAGAAAAATATAAGTCTGAATTAGTAAGAGACATGAAATTGATGGGTTGCACTAAGATAAGTGACTTAAATAGAAGTAATTTAAGATTTAGAAGATAGTGAACTTAAAAAACTGTCACAATTTTGAGGATTTCAGGAGTCTAGCAAAAAAAAAATTACCCTCACCAATATTTCATTATATTGATGGAGGCGCAGATGATGAATCCACTTTAAGAAGAAACACAGAGTCTTTTAATGAGTGTGATTTAGTTCCAAATGTACTTGCAAATGTTGGTAAACCTGATTTGTCAACTAATTTATTTGGGAGAAAAATAGATATGCCTATTTTTCTTTCTCCAGCAGCAATGCAAAGACTTTATCATTCTGATGGTGACAAAGCTTCAGCACGAGCAGCTGAAAAGTTCGGAACTTTTTACAGCATGTCATCTATGAGTAATAACTCTATTGAGGAAATCTCTAACATATCTAGTGGACCTAAATTGTTTCAACTTTATGTTCATAAAGATAAGTCAATAACCGATGACTTAATCGATAGGTCAAGAAGATCAGGATTTGATGCAATGTGTTTAACAGTTGATACGTTAGTTGCAGGAAATAGAGAAAAAGATCATAGAACAGGATTTACAACACCACCAAAATTGACATTGCAAAGCTTAATGAGTTTTGCAATGAGACCAAGCTGGGTTTTAAATTATTTAACTGGCAAAAAATTTGAATTATCTAATGTAAAAAAAAAGACAGACAAAGGAACAAATATTACTAAATCAGTAATTGAATATATTAATGAACAATATGATCCACTTATGGGATGGAAAGATGCAGAATATTGTGCAAAAAAATGGAATGGCCCTTTTGCACTTAAAGGAGTTATGTCTGTTGAAGATGCTAAAAAAGCAATTGATATAGGTTGCACAGCTATCATGATTTCTAATCATGGCGGTCGACAACTTGATGGATCCCGATCGCCTTTTGATCAGGTAAAAGCAATTTCAGATGCTGTAGGAGATAAATTGGAAATTATTTTAGATGGTGGGGTAAGACGAGGAACTCATGTATTAAAAGCAATTGCAGCAGGTGCTAAAGCATGTAGTTTTGGTAAGATGTTTTTGTTCTCTTTAGCCGCAGGAGGTCAACGAGGTGTAGAGCATTTATTACAAAATATGCAAGATGAAATAAAAAGAAATATGGTTTTAATGGGCTGTAAAAATTTAAAAGAGTTGAATAGTTCAAAAATAATCTATAGAAAATAGGGGAGGGAAATATGAAACTAGCTAAAAGTTTAGACAGGTTAGGAACTGAATCTGCATTTACTGTTTTAGCAGAAGCAAAAAAATTAGAAGCTCAGGGCAAACCCATGATCCATTTGGGATTAGGACAACCAGATTTTAAAACCCCTAAACATGTTGTTGAGGCAGCTAAGAAAGCCTTAGATGATGGACATCATGGATATGTTATGTCAAATGGTATTCCTGAATGTCGTCAAGCTGTGACTAGGTGGATAAAAAAACGTTACAATGTTGATGTTGATTTTGAAAGAATTATTATTATGCCTGGTGGTAAACCAACAATGCATTATGCTATACAATGTTTCGGAGAACCAGGGGCAGAAATTATTCATCCTACACCAGCCTTTCCAATTTATGAGTCGATGATTAATTATACAGGTTCAAAATCTGTTCCTTATGATTTAACAGAAGATAAAGATCTTAAATTCAATCCAGATAAAATATTATCATTAATTACAGATAAGACTCGATTGTTAATCTTAATTAATCCGAATAACCCAACTGGAAGTTTTGTTGATAGAAGTGATATTGATTTTTTAGCCGATGGTCTAAAAAGATATCCCCATGTAACGATACTGAGTGATGAAATTTATAGTAGACAAATTTTTGATGGTAAAGAAATGCCCTCATTTTTTAATTATCCCGAGTTGAGAGAAAGATTGATAGTATTGGAGGGTTGGAGTAAAGCTTACTCAATGACAGGATGGAGACTTGGCTGGAGTTTTTGGCCACAACACTTAATTGAACATGTAAATAAATTATTAATTAATAGTGTTTCTTGTGTAAATGCTGCAGCACAATTTGCGGGTATTGCTGCGCTAGATGGACCAGATGACTCAATTGATCAAATGATGGAAAAATTTACTCAAAGAAGAGAATTAATTCATAAAGGTCTAAATGACTTACCTGGTGTAGAGTGTAGTTTACCTGGAGGAGCTTTTTATGCATTTCCTAAAGTAATCGGAACTGGAATGAATGGTGCTGAATTTGCAAGAAAAGCAATGCATGAAGCTGGAGTAGCAATTGTACCTGGATCAGCTTTTGGGGAAACTTGTCAAAATTATGTGAGGTTTAGTTTTGCTGCTTCTAGAGATAATATTTCTCAAGCTTTAGAAAATATAAAGAAAATGCTGACTAAATAAGCTGTATTTTTGATTTAATTTTTACTAATATCTTTGAATGAATGATCAAGTCCAAGCTGAACTAAAAAAAATTTTTAATGGAAGATTTTCAACATCAGTTTCAACAAGAGCAAATTACGCAAGGGGTGAAGATACTTATGATCCTGTATTGTCCAAAGCAGTTGTTTTTCCAGAAACAAATGAAGAGGTTTCAAAAATTTTAAGCTTATGTAATAAGCATAAAATCCCTGTGGTTCCTTTCGGAACTGGAACTTCTTTAGAAGGAAATGTTGTAGGTAATGACAAAGGAATTACTATCTCATTAGAAAAAATGAATAAAATCTTAAGTGTCAATGCAGCCGATTTTGATTGTAGAGTTCAAGCCTGTGTAACTAAAGAACAATTAAACGAATATTTAAGAGAGGATGGAGTTTTTTTCCCAATAGATCCTGGTGCAAATGCTGCAATAGGTGGTATGGCTTCAACTTCAGCTTCAGGAACCATGGCGGTAAAATATGGAACTATGAAAACTGTGATTACTGGACTTACAGTTGTTCTGCCCAGTGGAGAAATTATAAAAACTGGTAGTAGAACTAAGAAAACTTCAGCTGGTTACAACCTAACAAACCTTTTTATTGGATCTGAAGGTACTTTAGGCATAATTACAGAAATTCAATTAAGATTATCACCAATTCCAGAAAGTATTATGAGTGCAGTATGTCATTTTCCTTCTTTAGAAGAAGCAGTGATGACTGCTCAACAAGTCATTCAGTATGGTGTGCCTATTGCAAGAATTGAAATGTTAAATAAAGAGCAAATGGAAATAAGTATAAATTATTCAAAATTAAAAGATATTGAAGCTGTGCCAACATTATTTTTTGAATTCCATGGATCAGAAACATCAAATAAAGAAAATATAAAAATAGTTGAGGAAATAAGTAAAGATAATAATGGAAGCTCATTTAAGTGGGCAAAAGATTTAGAGGAAAGAAACAAACTTTGGAAAGCAAGATGGGATGTTTATTATTCTGTCAAAGCTTTAATAAACAATGGCAGGGTGTATTCAACTGATGTATGTTTACCAATCTCTAATATAACTGAATGTGTAAATTACGCTGAAGAACAAACAAAAAAATTGGGTCTCAGAGCTCCTATGGTTGGTCATTTGGGAGATGGAAATTTTCATGTGATTTTACCATATGATCCGAATGAAGAGGGGACATACGATAAAATTAGAGATTTTAGTGATCTATTAATAAAAAAAACTCTTCAATTAAATGGCACAATAACTGGTGAACACGGGGTTGGACTTCATAAAAAATCTTACTTATTGCAAGAACATGGTGATTGTATTCCATTAATGAAGACCATTAAAAAAAGTATCGACCAAAATAATATTATGAATCCAGGTAAAATATTTGATTTAAATTAAAAATGAAAAAAATCTTAGTTACAAGGAGATTGTTAAGATCTTGTGAAGATAAAGCTGAGAAAGCTTTTAATACAGTCTTAAATTCGAATGATGAGCTTTACTCGCAAAAAAAAATTATTGAACTAAGCAATGGATGTGATGGTATATTGTCATCTTTAACTGATAAACTTGACTCAAATACTATAAACAAGCTTCCAGAAACTATAAAAATCATCTCTAATTTTGCAGTAGGTTTTGGAAATATTGATTTAGAGGCAGCCAAAAATAGGGGTATAGCTGTCACAAATACCCCTGATGTTTTAACTGATGCTACAGCAGAAATTGGAGTTCTATTAATTTTAGGTGCATGTCGAAGAGCATCAGAGGGAATCGAGAGTGCAAGACAAGGCGGTTGGAAGTGGTCGGCTGATTACTTAATTGGCAAACAACTAACCGGAACAAAATTAGGTATTTTAGGCATGGGAAGAATAGGGCAAAAAATTGCTAAAGTTGCAAAATCATTGGGAATGATTATTCATTATCATAATAGATCTAAACTTAGTGATGAAAAAGAAAACGGAGCAAAATATCACAAAGATTTAAAAGATTTACTTCAACAATCAGAAGTATTATCAATTTGTTGCCCTGCATCAAAAGAAACAATAGATCTCATAAATAGAGAAACAATTGAGTACTTACCTAAGGGTGCAATAGTTACTAATATTGCAAGAGGTGACATTGTCGATGATGATGCACTAATAGATGCTTTAAATAGAAGAAAAGTTTATGCAGTTGGTTTAGATGTTTATAAAAACGAGCCAAATTTAAATCGTGGTTATTTAAATCATAAAAGTGCTTTTATATTACCCCATCTAGGAAGCGCTACAAAAGAAACTCGAACTGCAATGGCTAATTTGGCAATAGATAATATTGAGGAATTTTTTAATACTGGGAATTGTAAAAATAAAGTTAATTAATTCTACCCAGGATTGAATTTAATTTAATTTCTGCGACATCTACGCCTTTTTTTAGAAAGACTCTAATCTGAATCTATGTTTAAATTAATCCAGTTAATTAACTTTAATAGGAGTAATAATGACAAAAGAAAATAAATCATTGAAGGTGAAAACATCTTCAAGACGTAAGTTCTTT
>MDTE01042084.1_pt1 | contig 15085 bp, 12 predicted proteins | sample 811231 | NCBI WGS metagenome assembly MDTE01 (sample SAMN05326651, study PRJNA326480) | marine metagenome | isolation source: seawater | place: Indian Ocean: Red Sea | collected 2010 | reverse complement strand
GTTTGCAATTTATGATATCAAAGGTAGTAAGGTAATGGATAAGTTAATTTTACCAGGTTTCGGAGGAAAATATAAAGTTAATTGGGATGGGAAAGATATAAATGGTAATATTGTTTCTAGCGGTATATACTTTTATAATTTTTCTACAAGTTTAACTATTGCTAAAGGTAAGATTACATATATAAAGTAAAAATTTAAATAAGAAGCCTTATGAAATATATTACTAAATTATTATTAATTATTCCGATCTTTCTTTTTTCTCAGGAATTAGATGAGAGATACCATACTGTTGAAGAAATATATAGTTATTTAGATTCTCTGGATAATTTGGAAGAGTTAGAAGGATGGTATCATTTGGATACCATAGGCTATTCAACACAGGAGAATATTCCAATTCTTGCTGTAAGAATTTCAGATAATGCTCATATAAAAGAAGATGAACCACGAGTTTTATTTGTAGGGCAAGTTCATGCCGAAGAAATATTGGGTGTTGAGGTTGTTATGTCTTTAATAGATGATCTTCTTTTTCCAGATAATAGTATATATACCCATATGAATATTCTAAAGCAGTATCTTGATATTTGGCTGGTTCCTACAGCTAATCCAGAAGGATTAAACGTAGTTACTGAAAACCATGATTTAAGTTTTCGTAAAAATAAACGAGATCTTTCGCCCCAAGGTCCTTATCCTAATGGAGTATTTGATTTTGAACCTTCTATTGGTAATGATGTTGATGGTGTTGATTTAAATCGTAATTTTGATTTTAATTGGGTTTTTGGTGATACATTTTTGGAGCCTGATAATTCTAATTATGCTTCTCATTATGATTATTACAAAGGTGAAGAACCTTTCTCAGAAAGTGAAGCTGTTGCCTTACGTGATTTAGCATTAGAAAATGATTTTCTATTTTCAATAGTTTGGCATAGTTCAAGATCTGGGAATTTATCAGAGAAAGTATTTACAAGCTGGAGATGGGAAGAAACAAAAGATTCTCCTGATTTAACTGTAATGAAATCCATTGCAGATCATTTTTCTAGTTTAATCGAGACTGAAGATGGTACCGGAACCTATTTATCAGTTTATAGTGGATCTAGAAATGGGAAACTTCATGACTGGTTTTACAAAGAGACCGGATGTATCCAATATCTAGTGGAATGTGGTACTGCTAACTTGCAACCAGATAGTGCATTAATTGAAGATACAATTGAACGTACAAAACCCGCTATGGTATATCTTATGGATCGATCGATTGGATATTATACAGATGCAGCACAAATAACAGGGATTGTATATGATGCTTCAAATTATCAGCCTATTCAGCATGCAATTGTGGAAGTTTTAGAGCATAGTAGCTCAGTATTAAAACCACGTAAGACAAATGAATTTGGTAGATACAGAAGAATTCTAGATGTAGGGACATATACTGTTTCTATAAGGGCTGAAGGATACTTGCCTAAAGAAATCAATATTGTTGTTAATAATAGTGGCGCTACAAACCAAGATATTACTCTTGAGCCAGCACCAAATCATCAACTAGTTCTGAATCTCTATCATGAGACTACTGATATTGTGACTATTAATGGAGCCATCAAAAATGAATTTAAGGAAGAAGAAATTGAAATTAGTTCTGGGATAAACACTTTCAACCTACCTGAAGGGTTATATCACATTAAATTTTTATTTAATGGCGAGATGATGCCATGGGAAAAATCTATAGCATTATCTGAGAACACTGAACTTACACTTCCTTATTATGACGGAAACCCAGAGGTATTAAGTCAGTTATGGCCCTGGAGTAATTCTATTGGTTCTTGGGATTTAATAGATGGTATTTTAAAATCTCAAAGTAGTGTTTTTTATGATAATAGTGATACAACTCAAAGTATACAATGGATGGAATCTGACTTTATTGATGTAGCTGGTAAAAATCGTATAGTCCTTTTATTAAACCATAAATATGAAACAGAATGGGAATTAGATCCAATCATAGTATCAATTTTAGATGAGTATGACTCAATTCTTGTTAAAAAGGAATGGACAGGTAATCATTGGGATGAATTTTATACAGATTTAATTACTGCAACAACGGATACTGAATTTAGCCAGATTAAAGTGAGGCTAGAATTTATTCCAGATCAGACAGTCAACTATCGTGGATGGGAGATAGAATCAGTGATATTGTTTTCAATGATAGATGAATACTTAGGTGCTACTGATATAGGTGGTACCATTGCGCCAAAAATCCCTATGAAAATTAATAGTTTATATCCAAATCCATCCAATGGTACGGTTCAAATAGATTTGTCAAATTTCCCTGGAGGTTTTGCTAATATAAAAGTATTTAATATATTAGGTCAGGAAATTTATTCTCAAAAGATTATGAAAATGTCTCCTGGAAATCATTTTATAAATTTGAATTTGGAAAATCTTAATGGATTAAATATTAGTTCTGGGATGTTTTTTATTCGTTTAGAATCAGCACAACAGCAGATTGTAAAGAAATGTATTATTCTTAAAAATTAAATTAATAAACAATAAACATTAGGTAAAATTTTGAAATTAAAAAATCGATTAATTATAGTATATATAATCTTCTCATTTCTTTTTGGCGAAGGTATATCATTTCGTGGTAAAACAAAGGATCAATTGATTGGACAGTCTATTCCATTATCATTTTCCAATATGGTAAGTAATAATTATAATATTTTGCCTTCACAAATTAACCCTCAAAGAGGAAGCTTTATGATTATTGCCCCTGATGGAATTATCACATATTTAGGTGACTTTGTTGAGTTTAAAAAATCTCAGGGTTTTGATGTATATGTATTGTCTCTTTCTGAATCTGGAACAAGTGCTGATGAGATAAAAGTAACTATTTCAAATAAGCTTGCTGAAGATCCTATGTTAGAATATATCATGTTAATTGGTGATGTTGATGGATTTGCTGCTTTTCCATCATTTTACTATGGTCCTGAGAATGATGTCACCGATCAAAAATTTACTTACCTTTTAGGCAATGATAATATTCCAGATGTCTATATTGGACGTCTTTCAATAGATTCTTTATCTGACCTTGCCGTTATTTTATCGAAAACTATGAAGTACGCTCGTGATCCTTTAGCATATAATTCAGATTGGCTAGATAGAGGTCTGATTGTAGCAGGTAACTATTCAAATACATACCCCATTCCAATTACACCTAAATGGACTTCTTATTGGTTAAGAGAAGAGTTATTAGATTATGGATATAGCCAAGTTGATACAGTTTTTTATCCACCTACACAACAGGGTGCTCCCTATATCATTCCTGCGATTAATAACGGTGTAGGTATTGTGAACTATAGAGGTTGGGGTGATGCAAATGGCTGGCATTATCCAGAGTTCCATGTTGATGATGTCAATGATTTAAATAATGGCTGGCTAACACCAGTATTTATGAGCTATGTTTGTAATTCAAATGATTTTGCAAATAATGTTGATCCATGTCTTGCTGAAGCTATTATTAGAGGTGGTACACCAACTGTTCCAAAAGGAGGTGTTGCTTTTATTGGGCCGTCTGATTTACATACTAGTACAAAATATAATAATGTAATTAATGCATATATGTATGATGCAATGTTGAACCATGGAGTCGTTGAATTAGGCCCAGCTATGCAAGCAGGCCAATCTGGATTAATTAAAGAATTCCCTGCTCAAAATGGTCCTGGAGAAGCACAAGAATTTTATGCTCATGTATATAATATATTAGGGGATCCATCATTGTCAATATATATGGATACACCTGAACTATTTTCTATAGAAATTAATGAAATTAAGAGATCAGATAATTTTATAGATATAACTATATCAGATCCAAATGGTAATCCGGTTAGAAATGCTGTAATTAGTGTTATGGGTAATGGAGATATTGTCGCAAAAGGTATTACAGATAATAATGGTCATTTTATTGCATCACCTAATTTATCCAATTTCTCATCGATAAATATTTATGCTAATAAAAGTGGTTTCATTCAAGGAAGTCAAACAGCTACAATTGTAGAAAATGATCAGATAGTACATCTATCGGATTTAATCATTAATCCTGCAGATGGAAACTCTAAACCTTCGCTTGGATCAATATTTACAATTGATATAGTTTTAAATAATAGCTCTAATGAAGTTATCAATGGATCTGGAGGAGTAATTAATTTTTCAAATAATGTCAATCCTTCAATGATTGATATAGATATTCCACCTCTTCAACCAGGATCTTCTACGACGATTAGTGATATTGATTTAATATCATATGGAGTAGATGTAGGAAGTTCTATAGTTGGAAATTTATCTTATAATACAGATGTAGAAAGAATTTTTGATTTTGCAATTGAATTTGAAATGCCTGTATTTAATATACAGTTTGAAAATCAACCAGAGCCGAATAGTGAATTTCAGCCAGAATTATATATTACTAATTTATCTTCTGGAGAATATGCTGATATCTGGATTGAATTATCAGTTTTATCAGATGGAGCCGAAACAATTCTGAATAATGCATCAGGTCCATTATCAAGCTTTTCATCTTTTGAATCATCAATACATGTGCCAAATTACAATATTAATATTGGAGATGTGGCTCGTGGTAGTGATATAACCTTCTTGGTTAATTTTAAGAAAAATGACCAAATGATTTTTACCCAAGAGGTGCCGTTACATATTTTACCATCAAATGCATCTTACCCGGTTGCGCCAAGCAATTACGGTTATTGGGCATATGATGATACTGACATTGGGTTTGAAGCAACTCCAACTTTCAATTGGATTGAATTAGACCCAAATTATGGTGGAACCAATGGAACACATCATCAATTAGATGATGATGATCATACGACAATTCAATTACCATTTAATTTTAAATATCATGGAATTGAATATAGCCAAATAACTATTAACTCGAATGGTTGGGCTTCTTTTGAACCATGTGATATTGATTATTTCTGGAATATGTCAATTCCAATGTATATGGGACCCAAAGCTCTATTAGCTCCATTCTCAGACGATTTAGAAACAATTGATTCTGATAATGATGGTGAAATTGATGTCTGGATTAATGTTTATACGTGGCATGATGAAACAAATGGGAAGTTTATCATTGAATGGTCTCGGGCTTTAAATGGTTATGATGAAATTACTGAAGAAACATTTGAAATCATCTTATATGATCAAAATAGTATGCCTACTGAAAGTGGCGATGGAGTGATTGATTATCAATACTTAGAGATTTATGATGTAGACGTAACAAAAAATTATTCAACAGTAGGTATAGAATCACCTAATAAGAATTATGGACTGCAGTATGTATTTAATAATGTTTATGCACCAGGGGCTGCACCTTTGGAGAATGAAAGAGTAATAAGGTTTACAACTAAAGCACCAGAAAACTATATTGGGCCATTATCCATTATAGATAATAATTTACCTGATAAATTTTTTATAAGTCCAGCTTATCCAAATCCTTTTAACCCAATTACTAATATAGATATTATGATTCAAGAATCAGAATATGTACAAGTAAATATTATAAATTTATTAGGGCGAGAAGTTGCAACATTATATAAAGGCAATATGATCCCAGGGCAGTACAGGTTATCCTGGGATGGTAAAAGTCATTTAGGAAGTACTTTGTCAAGTGGGACATATTTTGTAGTCATGAAATATGGAGATAATATAAAAATCCAAAAAGTGTTATTATTAAAATAATATTATGAATGTAATAGTATACTCAACCAGCTGGTGTGGCCCCTGTAAATATGCAAAAAAGCTCTTAGATGATTTAAATATTGTATATAAAGAAATAGATATTGAAGAAAAAGGTATTAGTCGCGAAGATTTATTTCAGTTAACTGGAGGCCGTACAGTACCTCAAATTATTATAGATGATCAAACTGTTGGAGGATACGATGATCTTGTCAAATATCATCATGCAGGAAATTTAAAAGTTTGATTGATAATATCATTTATTTTAACAGGGGTCTTGCAATTGTGGGAGCCCTGTTTTTGTTTTTAGCATGTGCTGGGAAAGTTCAACCATGGAAATTTGATGACGTTTATTCTATTGATGCTAAAATCCTAAATACAAAACAGTGGTCAAAATCAGTAAAAAAAGATTTTAAAGATCTAAAGCCAATTGTGAAAAAACAATTAGATTATTACCTTGAAAAGGATCTTAGAATATATGAGCGCTTAAATCCGAATTATAATGTAATGAAGCAATCAATAACTTTAGTTGATTCATTAACGAAAGAGATAATAAAATTAATGAGGGAGATAAAAAGAAATGAAAATTTTAACCTTGATTCAATTTCATCAGAATCATCACTAACATATAGAAAAATAATAGAATCAAAAAGTCTTATAATTATTAATGCAATTAATAACTATGAGATTGGGAAAAAAGGTTTAATAAAAGGATTTAAAAAAGTACGTAAAAGACTCATTTTTATTAATAACCAAACTCATCTATGGAATCAGGAAATATATGCTTTAAAATACAAACGTGGCTTATTAGATCCACACTTAGATTACTTTAATAAAGTACTAAGTAAATCTATTTTCAGTGATAATAAAACTGTGTATTCAGATCATATTATAGAAATCTCAAAAGATATAGAAGGCTATTTGATAGAATTAGATAAATATGAGAAATTTTTATCCAAGGCCAATTTGATAGGTAAAAAAGAAGTTAGAAGTTCTATTGCATTAATATCTTATGATGATGAACCTTTTAAGTATGAAAAAAAATATATTGATGGTAAAAAACGGTATTTATTAATTCTAAAAGAGATACGAAAGCTTACTGAATCTGTTTAGCTATTTTAACAAAGTGAATTTTTTAACTTTGGTATGATCTCTTCCTTTAATTAAAATAAAATAGACACCATTTGCAACCATATTTCCTTTATTATTTTTTCCATCCCATGAAAAATGAATATATTGAGGATCTATAATTGAGTAGGATGTCTGCCATAGCCTTTTACCAAGAATATCTACGATATGAATATCCAAATTTTGATTTTTAATTACTTGAAGATCAAAATGAATTCCTTGATCATTAAATGGGTTAGGATATGGATTATAGATTGTAAAGTCCATAGTATTCCCATCTTGAATGATTAAACTGAAATCCCAATTATCTGCATCTGTTCCTATAGCAGATACGACAAAGGATATCCAATCGTATTCAATTATTGGATCGATTATTAACTCATTTTCTGATCGAATTGTCCATTCAATTGAATCTAATTGAATAATAGTGGTAAACATAAAATCCCCTGTTTTTGGTGAAAATTTTATTTTTACTGGAGCGATGTGATGCGTATCTCTATCGATTAATTGCAAAGAATAATAAGATGTTTCATAGCCATTTAATAATGAACTAGAAATTATTTTATGGTTACCTTCTTTAAAAATAATGCTGTTCTGCGGTGGCGGGTAAGCAACTTCCGCTGAATCTAAATATTCTTCAGCTTCTTCGTAGGAATAAATACCAGCATTTTCATTGGAACTAAGTATCCTATTTGCAATTCGCATACGATGATATGTTTCATCAAATGATGAATTCACATCTTTGAGGGCTTTATCGATAGCTTGAATACTAACGCCATCATTTTCTATTGAAAGTTGATTTGAATATTGCCAAGAATTTTTTATTGTTTCTGGACCGCCAAGATGTTCATCAATATATTGAAATAATATAAATGTTCCATACATATGATAGCCTTCGGTTTCAATACTTGTGTTTGGATTAGAAAACCATTGCGCTAAATATCGATAGAGATCATTTATATTATTATATAGTTCATCTTCACTCCAAACAGCTGTTGCTTCCATAAACCAAAAATCTTCCCAACAATTATATCCAAATTGTATTGCATGAAAGAATTCATGTACAGCTGTGACTTTAATATTTTCAATTTCTGATTTATCAGAGAATACAGAGCCAGAATATGAATTTCTCATTTTAATGTAACTTTCACATCCTGGATTATCAGATTCATCATTGATTGAATAGGTTAGTCCAAAATAATTAGGATTGATGTTTTCGATATAGATTTTGTATTTATTATGTAGATAATCTATACCAGGTGGTGGTAAAAAATTAAGTGTATCTATAAAGAAGGACCAAACTTGTTCGAATATGTCACCCATTGCTATAACATATTCTACACTATTTATTGCATGAGTTGATTCCTGATCTAATGTATAATAAAATCGAAAATGGTTTGTCTCGAGGCTATCATCATAGTTAGTAGGTAAAACTAAATTAATATTAATATTATTAGAAAGTCCAAGCTCTGTTATGTCTAATTCTTGTATAGATTGTGGTTTTTTACCACGTATGAGATCAGTAATTTGCCAAGTACCGCAAGTTCTATTTTTTGAAATATCTAGTGACTGTTGATTTAAATCTTTTAACTTATATTGTTCACTAAATATTAATCCATAAAAGCATAGAATTGACAAAGTTTTATTCATTTAGATCATCTAATTCATCGAATTTATCTTTATACTTAAATCTTAAATAAATTCCCATAAATGCAAATACAATTGCCCATATAATGGATAGAAATATTAATGAATCTTTCATAAGAAAAACTTATCGATAATGAATGTTAATGTTAACATACTAAAACCTATTTTTGTTTGTAAATTAATTTTATCATGACTCTTGATTAATCCAGTAATAGTCAGGCCACTTCCAGTTATATATAGCCAGTCAATAACATTATTGATCATGAGTTGGTTTTGATTTGGTAAATTCATATTTTGTACCGTTTCCAAATTAGCAGTATACTCATTTGAGTATTTCATGGTTGCAGTTATCTGATTATTGTAGGGATTATGATTAAAATCAAATGATTGTATTGGTTCAATTACTTTAACTCCGATTTGTAAAGATTCTTCAGATTGTATAATTTGAAATTTTTTAATTCCCGAAGGCAGTTGATCAATGACAAGAGCTGATGTATCCCCAAATACTTGGTATAAAGTTAGATAAAACCAGTCAGACTTAGCTTGCCAACCAGTAATATTATTTGTTGGCAATTCAGAATCTAATGTCATAGTAATAATAAGACCATTTTCTTTAGAATTAATATCGATATTTTTCAACTCAGTAGTTTGAGATAATAATATTTCAATTAATAATAGAATTTTTGCAGTTATTTTTAGAATATTAATATTTTTTACCCAAAGGATATACACATTAAGTTAAGTTAATACTTTTATTCATTAAGACTAAAAATTGAAAAAAAATTAATAGATAAATATTTTCCCTTAGATTTGATAAAATTAAATCAATCAACTTATATAATATATTTACTCATTGTTCGATTTAAAGTGTAAAGGTAATTTTCCCTTCAATAATCTAAAAAAATATGTATTTTAAAACATTATTAATAATCATAGCTCTTTCAGCGCAAACTTTATATAGTCAAGAAAATAAATCTGTTCAGGGTGCATTTGGGGCAGTGACAATTGATGGCAAGATATGGAATCAAGTAGCATTAAGACCGATTTTACCATTTGGGAAAATTTCTATCGCTTTAGATCTTGTTTTCTATATTGATCAAGATGGAAATATTCATGAAGATGAATGGCAATTTTCTTCTCCAGAGAAAATAAAAAATACATTATTAGATAAAATATATTATGTGAAATATGGTAGCCGATGGAAAGGGAATTATTTTCGAATAGGCGCATTAGATTATGTTCAAATGGGCTATGGTGGTCTTGTAAATAGATATTCTAATTCATTACTTTACCCGCAAGTAAGGAAAGTAGGTATGGAATTTCGTACGAAAATATTTGGTGTCTCTGCACATGGTTTCACAAATGATTTTAAAGAGAATTTTGGTCTGAGTGGTATTCGTTTTTCTGCACCTATTAGTAATGGGATTAGTATGGGAGTGTCATGGGCAGGTGACAGAAACCAATATTTAGGTTTAAAAGATTCTGATAATGATGGTAGGCCAGATTTAGTTGATGATTTCCCTGATAATGATGAATTTTGGTTAGATTCAGATAATGATGGTTTAGCTGATGATAGTGATTTAGAATGGGATATTGATGGTGATGGAGTGACTGATGTTTTAGATAATAAGATTCCTGGTTGGAACTTGGATACCATTATTGTATTAGATACAAATATTATTAGAAAACCTGAGCCTATTAATATTTCCAAAAATCATAAACCCATTCAATCATTTGGAATAGATTTCGGCACTAACTTAGTTAATGATGGACCATTTAAAATTGACATTTATGCACAATATGCGGCTTTATTAGGGCAAACCAAAAACCCTGAAAATGGAAAAATAGTAGAGGCAGGTTATGGAATTATTCCCTTAGGGTTTGCTATGAATTTTGGTCCTGCAAAATTTAGTTTAGAATATAGAATGGTGCCAAAAGGGAATTTTGAATTTGGCTATTTTAATAATAGTTATGAAATTGAACGGGCTACATTTTTTAGTGAGAATGAAAATCAGGGACGAATTATTACAAAATCAAGTAAACTTGGATATTTTGGAAAGCAAAATGGGTTTTATTCAAACCTTACGATGAATATAGGTACATTATTCAATACAGGTTTAACATTTCAGAACCTTAAAGGTGATCAATGGAATGATGATATTTCTAAATTTGAGCCAAGTGCTAACCAAAGTTTTACGGGTATTTTTGAACTTAAAAAACCTATCAGCAAAATAAATAAAGCACAATTGTATTATCAACAGAGAAATGTTCCAAATCCATTTGATTTTGAATATTCAGAGACAACTATAATGGGTTATAATGTTGGGATTAAATTAGGTAATGGGATGGTTTTAAATTATATATTTAGACGATCATTCCAAGACCTTAATGGTGATGGTGATGTAAAAGATCCTGAAGAAATGATTAATATGACAAGTATTGAAACTAGTTTCTCATTTTAATTGAAATGAAATCAGCAGATATTAGAAAATCCTTTATAAACTTTTTTAAAGAAAAAGAACATGCATTTATTCGTAGTTCTCCTGTTGTCCCTATTGACGATCCAACATTGCTATTTACCAATGCTGGTATGAATCAATTTAAACCTATCTTTTTAGATAAAAATACACCTGATAGTCTCAGGGCCGTTAATACTCAGAAATGTATTCGAGTATCTGGAAAACATAATGATTTAGAAGAAGTTGGTGTAGATAAATTTCATCATACATTTTTTGAAATGTTAGGGAACTGGTCATTTGGTGATTATTATAAAAAAGAAGCTATTCAATGGGCATGGGAATTGTTTACTGTCGTATGGAAATTAGATAAAAAAAGGTTGTGGGTAACTGTTTTTAAGGATGATGATGAAGCATACGATCTTTGGACTAAAGTTACTGATATTGATTCAGGTCGAGTAATAAGATGTGGAGAAAAAGATAATTTTTGGGAGATGGGTGAAACGGGCCCATGCGGACCATGTTCCGAAATTCACTATTTCATTGGGGATAATTTAGATGAACAAGACGCAAAAGGAGTTAATAACTCAGATCAATATTGGGAATTATGGAATCTTGTATTTATTCAAAGTAATCGTAAATCAGATGGATCGCTCGAAGATCTTCCATCAAAGCATGTAGATACTGGTGCAGGATTAGAACGTATTGCCGCGATCATGCAAAAGAAAACTAGTAACTATGATACTGATTTATTTTTACCAATTATAAAAGAACTACAAAAATTAACTCAAGTAAAATATAATAAAAATCCAATACCATTTCGTGTGATTGCTGATCATATTAGAATGCTTGGCTTTGCAATTGCTGATGGCGCTTTACCATCAAATGAAGGAAGAGGTTATGTATTAAGAAGAATTTTACGACGTGCTGCGCGATTTGGTAGAGAATTGAGTTTGCATGAGCCTTTTTTGTGCAATCTAGTTGATCCTTTAGGAAGTATTATGAAAGAATATTTTCCTGAAATTCATGAAAAGTCATCTCACATTAAAAATGTATTAGAAGCTGAAGAGATTTCCTTTAATCGTACATTAGATAGAGGACTGAATCATTTCGATAAGATTATTGATAAATTAGATGGTAGCATAATTAATGGCCCAGACGCATTTAAATTATATGATACTTATGGTTTTCCCTTAGATCTTACTGAATTGATGGCTAAAGAACATCATTTAACGGTAGATAAGGATGGATTTAATTTAGCTATGGATAATCAAAAAATTCGCGCTAGAAAAAAAGACCAATTTCAAAACACTAATGATTTATTGGAATGGACCATGTTATCTGATGTGTCTGACTCTAAATTTTTAGGTTATAATACATTATCTTCTAAATCTAATATTGTTAGACATGCTTCTCAGGAAAAACAGATACTACTAGTATTGGATCAGACGCCATTTTATGCAGAATCAGGTGGGCAGATTGGAGATAATGGAACAATCACTGGAGATGGAATAGATCTAAAAGTTTTAGATGTAAAAATTATCGATGATTCCTTTGTCCATATTTGTGAAGGTATGTTTGGTGATGGCAGTGAAGTATATTGCGATGTAGATAGTAATATGCGTCGATCTATACGAAATAACCATACGGCGACACATCTGATGCATAAAGCATTGAAAATAGTTTTAGGAGAACATGTGAATCAAGCAGGATCGCTTGTTCATCCTGAATATTTGAGATTTGACTTGACTCATTTTCAAAAGATATCTAATGAAGAAATCATTGAAATTGAAAATATTGTAAATATGCAAATATTGTTAAATAAAGAGTTAAAGATATCAGTTAAACCATATAATGAAGCAAGAGAACAAGGAGCTGAAGCACTATTTGGTGAAAAATATGGAGATACAGTACGTGTAGTAGAGATTGGAGATTATTCAATGGAACTATGTGGTGGTACCCATGTAGATCGTACAGGTGATATAGGTTCATTTAAAATTATTGAAGAATCATCTTTATCATCAGGCGTAAGAAGAATCGTTGCTATTACCGGCAATAGATCAATTAAAGAGATGCAAAGTCAGTCTCTAATTATAGAAAAATTGCAGGCAATATTAAAGACTCCATCTAACAATATTATTGATAGAGTTGAAACATTATTGGATGATAAGAAAGTATTAGAAAAAAAAATTAAAAATCGTAGAACAAATACTTATTTACATGATGATATTTTAGTAGATGCAGAACATATTGGATCATATCAATTATGTATTAAAAAGATTCAGGTTGATACTATAAATGATTTAAAAATTTTAGGTGATAAGATTTTTGAAAAATTAAATAGTGGAATATGCGCTCTTTTCAGTGAAGGCGAAGAAAAACCGTTAGTTGTGATTATTGTTTCAAAGGATTTAAATGATAAAGGAGTACTAGCTGGAAATTTAGCAAAATCAATTGGGCAATTTATGAATGGTGGTGGTGGTGGGAAACCTCATCTTGCAACTGCTGGAGGGCAATCGAATAATCTGTTAGATGAAGCTATTAAAAAAACCAAACCATTTCTCTTAGAACAATTGAAAAATTAACTATCTTGGCTATTATGCAATATCAACGAAATAAAAATAATTATTTTATTCATATTGAAAAAAATGAAAAAGTAATGGATACTTTTACTCGTTTTTGTGAATCTGAAGGTATTGAAAATGCGAAAATCTCTGGTATCGGTGCTGTGAAAAATACTGAGATTGGGGCATATGATACGATTAAGAAAGAATATATACGTAAAGTATTCTCTGACGTATTAGAATTAGTAAGTTTTGAAGGTAATGTTTCCCTAAAAGAAGGTAAACCATTTGTGCATTCTCATGTCGTTTTATCTGATCATAATATGGTACCTTATGGTGGTCATTTATTTGAAACGACGATAGCAGCTGTGGGAGAATTTTTCTTAAAAAAATTTGATGGGAATGCTTTTCGTGAATTAAATGAAGATGTTGGTCTCCCATGTATCTGTTTAAACCAGAGATTTCAATAATAGATTATGAAACGAGTTATTCAAACCAAAAATGCACCCGCAGCTATAGGTACTTATAGTCAGGCTATTCAGTATGGTGAATTTCTTTATACATCTGGTCAAATTGGTATTGATATAGAGACTGGTCAGCTAGTGAAGGGGGGAATTGAAATCGAAACGATGCGTGTTCTACAAAATATAGAAGCAATACTTGAAGCCATAAATATAAATAAATCCCATATTATTAAATTAACTGTTTTTTTAATCGATTTATCAATGTTTGAATCAATTAACCGAGCGTTTGAGAAATTTTTTGATAATTCAGAATTCCCGGCGCGTTCTACCGTGGAAGTTTCTAGGCTACCTATGGATGCTAGGGTAGAAATTGAATGTATTGCATTTTTATAAGTATATGATATTTAAATGGATCATCTTGTTTACTCTATGTACAAATCTTATTTATGGTAATACTGATTCTGTTAAAATAAAAAACCCTAAAACCGCATTCTATTTTTCATTAATACCTGGTTTAGGGCAGGTATATAATGGGAAGATTATAAAAGCTATATTATTTATTAGTATAGAATATGCGGCTTATGATGCGTGGAATAGGAATAAATATATTTTTAATAATTATGATAATGGAAATTATCAATTACGAAAAAAACGTTATCTTGAAAATAGAAACAAATATGCATGGTGGATGGGATTTATATATATATATGGTATACTTGACGCAGTTGTTGATGCACATCTGAGTAACTTTAATGCATTAATGGAATCTTCTATAGAAACTGAAAAAAAAGGAAGAGAATCAAAATGAATAATAGAGAAAAATGGGGATCAAGGTTTGGATTTATTTTGGCTGCATCTGGATCAGCTGTTGGACTTGGAAACATTTGGAAATATCCTCATATGGCAGGAGAAAATGGCGGGGGTGCATTTACAATTGTTTATTTAATATGTATTCTTGTAGTTGGGTTACCCATTGTAGTAAGTGAATTTGTTTTAGGAAGGAAAACTCAATTGAGCCCCGTAGGAGCATTTACTTCTTTAGCTCCAAATTCCAATTGGAAATGGGTTGGTATGTTGGGGGTTTCTTCAGCAT
>MDTE01028709.1_pt1 | contig 15087 bp, 12 predicted proteins | sample 811231 | NCBI WGS metagenome assembly MDTE01 (sample SAMN05326651, study PRJNA326480) | marine metagenome | isolation source: seawater | place: Indian Ocean: Red Sea | collected 2010 | reverse complement strand
TCATGGGGCCACGAGGGCCACGGAAACCTTTCTGCATATTTTGGTTCATGGGGCCCCGAGGGCCACGGAAACCTTTCTGCATATTTTGGTTCATGGGGCCCCGAGGGCCGCGATTAATATTACGTTTCCATTCCTTGTCATGCTGACGTTTTTCATGCTTTTGTTCTGATGGGCTCTGTTTTTTTCCTTCATCATTCCAGATTTGTTTTTTTATACCATCAAGCCGTTTCTTGGCGATCTCCTCTGAGACTTTTCCGTCCTTAACTGCTTCCCAAATCTTCTCTTCAGCAGCTCTATATTTTAACTCTTTTTCATCATGATGGTTCTTTTTGTCTTCAGCTATTAAAGAAAATGAAGCAGCCAAAAAAACTGAGAGTAGTGTAGTTAGTTTTATTATTTTCATTATAAATTAGTGATTATTTAAATCTTCTCGAACTATTTAGTCGATCCTTGGGGATAAGAAGTTACATATAACTGTTCTGCTCAACAATTATTATTTCGACATCTTTGCCTTTATCTCATTTAGCCAATCCAACATTACTGTGGGGACTTTCGATAATTGTTCTTCTGAATTGATAGATCCATCAAAGACAATAATTCCTTTTGGATCAATTGCCTTAAGAGAGGTTTCACCATTTGACTCGACGTAATATAGTTCTCCTCTTTTGTTGTCCTTTACGTTGAAACTTACGGTTTTGCTTTGGGTGATTTTTTTCGATTCTTTTTCTTGCGGGCTTCCTTCTACAGTAGATGTTTTTCTGAAGGATATCTTTCTTGGTGAGATTTCAAATGTCATTGTACACCCAACTAACATTATAAGAATTAAAGGCAATAGAATTGTTTTTTTCATGACGGTTTTTTGTGTTGTGCGACTAGATTTAGCATATTGATAATAATATTCCAAATGAGATTGAAATTACCAAGTGCAATTTAGTTTTTTATTAGTTATCAACAATTCAAGCTCGACCTGTGGAATTCCTTTGGGGTTAATCCGTGTTTTTTGAGCCGGAACTTATGCAACTAGAACGACAGGAACATTTGTTGGCTGTATATCGTAATGGTCTTCTGAATGATACTCTTCCGTTTTGGTTTCCGCGTTGTGTAGATGAAGATCATGGGGGTTTTCTTTTGGCTCGCGATCGCGATGGTAGCTTGCTTGATGATGACAAGGGCATGTGGCAGCAGTGTAGGGCCACTTGGTTGTTGGCGACGCTATACAATACAGTAGAACCTAATAGTACTTGGCTGGATTGGGCAGAGTGTGGATTACGATTTATAGATAGGCACGGTAGGGATTCTGATGGGCGAATGTGGTTTCATCTTACTCGTGATGGTCAGCCACTTCGAAAACGGCGTTATGTTTTTACCGAATGCTTTGGTGCAATAGCTTATGCTTCTTTGGCAAAAGCAACCGGTAATGGTGAGCTTTCAGATATCGGTCAGGATTTGTTTTCTTTGGCTAAACGGCATTTTTCTGACCCGTCTCTTGTGGAGTCAAAATTCACCGATACCCGTCCTATGAAGTCCATCGGTGGGCCAATGATTCAGATGGTTACTGCACAAGAGTTACGTTTAAACCTTGGCGATAAATCTTTCACGGCGGATATTAATGCTGCGATAGAGGAGATACGTCGAGATTTCATGAAGCCGGAGATTGAGTGCGTGATGGAGACTGTAGCCGAGGACGGATCAATTGTTGATCATTTTGAAGGACGAATGCTTAACCCAGGTCATGCGATTGAATGTGCTTGGTTTATATTGTGGGAGGCTCGTTTGCGGGGCAATGATCAAGGGTTAATTCAAACTGGATGCCAGATCTTAGATTGGATGTGGTCACGGGGATGGGATAACAAATACGGGGGGCTGTTTTATTTTCGTGATGTTAATGATAAGCCGGTTCAGGAATACTGGCACGATATGAAATTTTGGTGGCCACATAATGAGGCAATAATTGCCTGTCTTCTAGCTTGGTTATTAACCGGTGAAAAAAAGTATGCTGATTGGCATCGCCAAGTGCATGATTGGTCTTATGGGCATTTTGCTGACTCCGATTATGGCGAATGGTTTGGGTATCTACATCGTGATGGGCGTGTTTCAGTGCCGCTAAAGGGTAATTTGTGGAAAGGGCCATTTCACTTTCCACGAATGCAGCTTGTTTGCTGGAAGCTCCTTGATGAGTCGATCCAAAAGGCCAGAGGCTAGGGGAATACAATATAGATCAGTATCGTCGGCCTGCTGCACCGCGGCCTATCATTGGGGCGGGACGATTGCGATCTATGCCATCTCCGTATATATCTCTTTCCATCTGGGCGCGCCGATTACCATATCGAGAGTTTAAAAGAGTCACTTTTTTATCGTGTTCAGCTTTGGTGATTTTTCCGGCTTTATACTCTTCGGCATATTCTTCCAGTTGAGTTTTATATGATGACTCTAAGCGGCGAAGTTCTTTTTTTCCGGCGCAACCGACGATAAATAATGCTAGGGCAAGCAGTGAAAACCATTTCAAATTAAATTTCATGCTACCCGAGGTTTTGCTTGGGCAAGGGGATTGTCAAGCGATCAAGTTTGTTTAATTGAACATGGAGCAAGGATTGCTTCGCTCATTCCATGAATAATTTTTTTGTCGGACGGACAAATTGTGGCGAGTATTCCGCCGAGGTGAGTTTTGGCGGAATCCCATTCTCCATGAACAAAGTAGTAAGGGCAAAGCCGTACTCGTCCCTTGATTGATTGAGATTGCCCATCTTCGAAATTGAACCATTCTGAATTCGCCTGTATTGAGTGATGATAACGTTGGAGGATACGTGGAGATTTTTCGTATCCATCGATTGCTTGGTCAACTACATGAGACCATTGTTCTCTTGGTAGATCGCTGCCAAGCCAAACGCCACGTGCGCCCCAAGCTTGTTCGCTAAATCCTGAAATTTTGAGAATGAGGTTACGTTCTTTTTGAGAAAGGTCTTTTAGTTGATTCCAATTAGTAAGATTTATTTCTGGATAGGATGCTTGTGGGGGAATTGGAGTAGGATCTATTATCCAGGTTTGAGGCAGTAGTGTTTCGAGTGTATTTTTGAAGCTATCCCCAAGTTGTTGTCGCCACACATCTGAGAGATTTCGATTATGAAAAAGTCCAAAGGCCATCTTTTCTTCAAGGAATGTTTTAGGTGGAGATGTGACAATGATTTTTTGTTCTATGGCATGTTGAAAGATGGTTTCGGCTGATGGGATGTTTGGTAGGTCAAACAGTTCAAAAAAACGGTAAATAGCATCTCCCTCATTAAATTTAATATAATTTTCGTCGTGAATACTTACACGATCAGTTCCTATTTGTTTTGCTATCCACTCCATTTCTGGGCGGTAGGTGGCAGACTCTTCAGATACAACCATTCTTATCTTTTCTGCGTTGCCGAAAATTCCGGCGAAGCCATCGAGCATTCCTGTTGGGCCACCAATTACTTCAGTGCCTGCCTCGGAGTAAGATCGGTTAAGCCATGCGGTTAATCCTATTCCACCTGGAACGCTATCGAGTTCGGTAATTTTTAATCCTTCTTCGGTCAGCAAAATATCAGGCCGGATCACGCGAGGCAGTTCACTTTTAAACGCTTTGTGGCGTTGTAGGTCTATCAACGATTTTGGTTTACCTCTTTCAAGCCATTCTGAAGGCCATTTTGGTAATCTATCTTCGGTGCTCCACCTATATATTTGGTTAGTGGCCTGATAAAACTTAAGCAGTATACGCCCCAGTTTTTCGAGTTGCTTTGCGATTTTTTTATCAAGTTCAAAGGGTTTTGTAGCCACGCGCCACCGATGACCAGCAAAGAGTCCTTCGGCGGGGAGACTCTGCTGAACGTGTTGGGCTATTTGCTCTGGGCTGTATTTTGGGGTGTTACCCATATGGCGGCAAGAACGTGAAGCCTCGATCGGTGTCCGGTCAAGCCTCGGTTCGCATGGGGAGAATTAGGTGGTTAAATTCAATAATAGATTTTGTGAACTTGTTTCCATGCCACGTGGACGGCAAAGTTCCTTGCAGACGGTTTATTATGACCGAATCTTCACATAAATATGGAGGAAGAGGCAGCAATGGATGGTTGCTGTTATTGGTGACTGTGTTATTAACATCATTACTGGTGTTTATTTTGCAGAATGATTCATCAAGGGTGAAATCGAATGATGATCAGGAGATACTGATATACTGTGCAGCTGGTGTGAAAAGAGCTGTTGAAGAAATTGCCGGGAAATTTGAGCAAGAGTTAGGGGTTAAAATAGCATTGGAATACGCAAGTAGCGGTGTATTAGCCAATAAACTAAAAACTGATAGAGAGTCAGGAATCGCTAGGGCGGATGTATATATTCCTGCTGATTATGTTTATACTGAGCGAGCTGCTAGTGATGGACTTACAGCTGAATCAATGAAAGTGGCTTCCTGGAAGGTTGTATTTGCCATGAAGCAAGATTCTGGTGACTTGCCGGTCGATGTTGACGCAGTTCTTCAAAAAAATCTTTCAATTGTTTTATGCGATCCACTTGCTGGAGTGGGGCGAAAAACAAAAAATATGCTTCAGGATTCTGGACACTGGGAGGCAATTGATGCTGCTAAAACAGCTACCTTCCCTACAGTAACTGAGGCAGCTTTGGCTGTTAAGGAAAATGCAGGAACTCACGGTGCATTTATTTGGGATTCTGTAGCAAGGCAGTTTGGATTGAAGGTGGTTGAGTTGCCTGAGCTTGAATCCAGTAAGGCGGATATTTCCGTGGCAGTCACCGCAAGTACGGCTCATCCTTCAAAGGCCTTGAAGTTTGCCCGTTATCTGGCCGCACCTTCGAAGGGAGGCGATATATTTGCTGCACACAAGTATAAACCAATCGATGGAGACGCGTGGGCGTTAAAGCCTAAATTGCGCATTGATTGCGGAGGGGTTAATCGTGAAGCCATCGAAAAAACCATCAAAGAGTTTCAGCAGAGAGAAGACTGTATTATCGATGTTGTTTATGCTGGTTGTGGAACACTGGTTGGTAAAATGCAGACTGGTGAGCAAGGGCTTCCAGATTTGTTCATGACCTGTGATGCTTCTTATCTTGATATGATCCAACAGAAAATGGGCAATCCATTTGGGCCTGATGTAAGAATATCTAGTACACGTATTGTTATGCTTGTGGCTAAAGGTAATCCTTTGGGAATTCAGTCTGTCGATAATTTGGCCAAGTCAGGTTTACGTATTGGTACCACCGACCCGAAAGCCAGCACTTTGGGCGCAATGAGTCATCAGATAATCCGTGAGACTGGTCAATTTTCTGCTGTGAAAGAAAATATTGTGATGATGGCAGATACAGCCCACACACTGGTGCAAACAATGGAGGCTGGAGAGCGATTGGATGTGGCGATGGTTTATGAGGCCAACATACAGCATTTGAATGAGCGTTTTGATTATGTGCCATTGCAGAAGAAGTATGCGATTGCTGTGCAGAATATTGCAGCCAATAAAACCACCGAATATCCAACTCTTGCTGGTCGATTAATGACAAGGCTTGCGTCCATTAAATCTCGACGAAGATTCGAACAATTAGGTTTCCGCTGGGAGGCTGCTAGCGAATGAAGGAAAAAGAATCGTCTGCATTTCGGGTTACTTCAGATAAGCCATTTTTGATTGGGCTGTGTGTTTTAGGCGGAAGCTATCTGTTAATTATTGTAGCCATGGTTTTGGCAGATTTGTTTTTTTTGAATTATGCCGATCAGCCTGTACTCGGGGATGAAATGGTGCGACAGGGCCGTCATGTTGAATCTGGTGTGATTGTTCCTACCCAGAAAGGCAGACGTTATTTTTTTAGAGGCGGTAAAAATGAAATTGGCTTGCGCCAAGATAGTGATGCTTTGCAGGGGACTGGATTGTTTACTGCTGAAGCGAGTGAAGTTGTTTTAGTTTCCAATGAGGCAGGGAAACCGGTCACAGCTTCATTGCGGCCGGAAGTAAGGATCAAGAATATTGCGATCACTAACAATGTAGCCACGCTGACCACCGATGAACCGCATGGATTGCTTTGGGGCGAGTTTATTCGTGTAAGTGAAGTTGGTGATGAGGGTTGGACCGGTATTCGGGAAATTACCGAGACTACGTCGAATCAGCTTTCATTTGCACTTGATGAGGGAGCAGGGATAGTTGCAGCACTTCGTCTTTCAAAGCCAAACCCATTGGTTCAGGCGTTGCGGAGTCGTGATATTCGTTTTTCGATTAAGTTAAGTCTTGTTAGTTGTACGATTACAACTTTGTTTTCGCTCTGGATAGCGGTGCCAATTGGATACGTGATGAGCCGTTTTCAGTTTCGTGGTAAAGCTGTCATTGATACGCTTCTCGATATTCCGATTGTCTTGCCGCCTTTGGTTGTAGGCTTAAGTCTACTGATTCTTTTTCGCTACATGCCTGATTGGTTGAGTGACGCTGTAGTTTATAAATGGCCTGCTGTGGTTTTAGCACAGTTTATGGTTGCTTGTGCTTTTGCGGTGCGGACGATGCGCGTAACTTTTGATCAAATCCCTCAGCGGTTTGAACAGGTGGCTCTTACTCTGGGCTGTAATCGAAATCAGGCTTTTTGGAAGGTTATTATGCCTCAGGCGAAGGGTGGTTTGCTTGCTGCAGGAACTTTGGCTTGGGCTAGGGCACTGGGAGAGTTTGGCCCTATTTTAGTTTTTGCTGGAGCAACACGTCAGAAAACAGAGGTGCTGCCGACAAGTGCTTTTTTAGAACTACAGGCTGGTCGAACTGAAGGAATGTTGGCTGTTTCTTTAATTATGATTGCTGCTGCTGTTGTTGTTTTTGTTTTGGCTAGAACTTTTGGGATGAAGCGAATCTTTGCATGATACGTCTTATTGATATTGCCATAAAGCAGGGAGACTTTGAGTTGTCAGGGATTGACTTTGAGTTGTTTGCTGGTGAATACGGCGTGCTAATGGGGCGAAGCGGTTGCGGTAAGACAACATTACTCGAGGCGATTTGCGGATTAAGGAAAATTGATCAAGGAAAGATTATACTTGGTGATCGTGATGTAACAACTTTGCCGCCTGCAGAGCGTGGAGTTGGTTATGTGCCACAAGATAGGGCTCTTTTCCCAACGCAACCGGTTCGTGAACAACTCGCTTTTGCTCTTGTTTTACGTTCGCTTGACCAGTTGGAAATTTCTCGACGAGTCGATGAGTTGGCAGAACTGCTTGGGTTGAGAGAACTGCTTGACCGGATGCCTGATAAACTCAGTGGAGGTGAGGCGCAACGAGTTGTGCTTGGACGTGCTTTGGCGCATCAGCCATCGGTTCTTTGCCTTGATGAGCCGCTCAGTGCCCTTGATGAGGAGTTGCACGGTGAGATGTGTCGGCTACTTGAGCATGTTCATAGTGAGACAGGCGTGACTGTCTTGCATATAACCCATAGCCCCAGCGAAGCTAAACGTTTAGCGGGCTGCCACTATCAATTGGTAGACGGCAAAATACTTCAAAATGCCTGATGAAATGACATTGCCTGAACTGACAGAATTTGAGCGTGAGGTTTACTCATGGCAAACAACTGTGACTGGATTCGGAGAAGAAGGCCAACAACGTCTAAAAGGGGCGACAGTCATGGTTAGTCGTGTGGGCGGCCTTGGTGGTTTAGTTGCCTTTGAGTTGGCAGCAGCCGGTGTAGGACGTTTGGTTTTAGCCCATGGAGGTGATCTTAAGCCGAGTGATTTGAATAGGCAGTTGCTTATGCGTCATGACGCAATTGGTCAGGTGCGAATCGAAACTGCAGTGCAGACGCTTAAGGGTTTGAACCCGCGGATTGAGATCATTTCAGTACCGGAAAATGTGAATGAGTCAAATGTAGACGAATTGGTTTCCCAGTCTGATCTTGTGATTGATTGCGCTCCCTTGTTCGAAGAGCGGTATGCAATGAATGACGCTTGTATGCGTTTTGTTAAACCAATGGTAGAATGTGCAATGTTTGAAACAGAGGCATACATCACCAGCTTTGCTCCAGGGAAGACAGCTTGTTTAAGATGTCTATATCCGGAAAAACCAGATGATTGGAAGCGGCGTTTTCCAGTTATTGGAGCTGTCTCAGGAATGGTTGGTTGCCTTGGTGCCATGGAGGCAATCAAAATTCTCACTGGATTAGGAGATCCGCTCTACAATCGGTTGCTTAATTGTGATCTTCGGTCGATGTCTTTTAATACGGTACAGTTGAAACCGAGTAAAGATTGCCAAGTTTGTGTTAAATTAAACAATTAGTTACATTTTTTCGATTCAGAAAATCGTGGCTATTTTGTTAAATCGTATTTAGATTTTCGAGAAATGGAGACAATGAAATTAAGGAGAGTAATTTCTAGAGCATCTGCGTTTACGCTTATTGAGCTTTTGGTCGTGATTGCAATTATAGCCATTCTGGCTTCCTTGTTGCTTCCTGCTTTAGCCAGTGCGAAGGAAAGTGGTCGTTCTATAAGCTGTCTTAATAACATGCGTCAGGTAGCTCTTGGGATATACAATTATAAGGATGATTATGATGATCATCTTCCTTTTGCTGGTGGCATAGATCGTAATTGGCACGAAGACTGGGTCTGGGGAGGCCCTGGAGATGCCGTTAAGGATCCCAGAAAGAACTGGGCCAAGTACGACAGAAATGTTGCTTTCCATGCTGAGGCGGGTGCTGTGTTTCCTTATGTGACAGGTCAAGATATTATCCGAAATGGGCGTTACCCTGATACTCGCAATAAAACTATTTATGGGGTTTACCGATGCCCGAGTACTGGTGAGATTGGTCGTGCACTGCGTGTGAACTTCAGTATGACAAGTTTCTTAAATGGCCAGACAGGAGGTCAGCATCCTGGAGTCAATTATTCCATGGTGAAGAGTCCTTCGGACAAGTTTCTATTACTCAATGAGGATCCGCATTCCATGCGTAATGCTAGTTTCCATCCTGGTGGGACTGCTTTCGGTGGAGGCACTGGTGCCAGTGCTGTGGGAGGGAAACTTCATACAATGCATAAGAATGGTATTAATGCTGCGTACTTCGATGGTCATGCTGCAAGTATTAAGCATGATCGAATAATGAAGATTCAACGTGACTCTTACCTGATGCAGAAACATTTTGATCCTTTTAAGTAATAGTGACCAATGATTTAAGTTTATGTTAGAAGGGCCGGGTCGATTTCCCGGCTCTTTTTCTTTAAGTATATAAAACGACAGATATGAAAATAAGTTTAAATTCCATAATTAGCAGTAAGGCACGAATGTTAAATGCCTCTTTTGGAAGTCGCTTCCTCGCATTGTTTCTATCTTTCTTTTTAGGAGGAGTTGCTGCATTTGCTCAGGAAACAAATGAGACTGGGATGTCTGGGCTGATTGATGCTTTTGCAGGTAAAGTGGTTGGCTGGATTGCTTCCGTCTTCTTCTTTCCTATCTACACGTCCAGCGAGGGTTCTACAGTTCCGTTAGTTGTCGCATGGTTGGTTGTTGGGGCAATTTATTTTACCATTCGAATGGGTTTTATAAATTTTCGTGGATTCAAGCATGCAATCGATGTTGTACGGGGCAAGTATGATAGCAAGGATGCGCAAGGAGAGGTGAGTCACTTTCAGGCATTATCCTCTGCGCTCTCTGCAACAGTGGGTTTGGGAAATATAGCTGGTGTTGCCATTGCGGTAAGTCTTGGCGGGCCGGGAGCAATTTTGTGGATGATTATAGCCGGATTTCTAGGGATGTCTTCTAAATTTACAGAGTGTACCCTAGGACAAAAATACCGTCTTACTCGTCCGGATGGCCGCGTAATGGGCGGGGCAATGTATTATTTGCAGAATGGGCTGGATGAGTTGGGGCAGCGAACTGGCATAGGTATTCTGAAGCCCTTTGGGAAGCTTTTAGCTGTCTCTTTTGTGATTTTATGTATCGGAGGTTCGTTCGGTGGAGGTAACACCTTTCAGGTGAACCAATCGCTTAATGCTGTTCAGGAATCAATTCCATGGTTTGGTGACAATCGTTGGGTATTTGGCTTAATCATGGCAGTTCTAACTGGGCTGGTCATTATTGGAGGTATCAAGCGCATCGCCCAGACAGCAGAAAAAATTGTGCCTACAATGTGCGCCATATACATGTTAGCGTGTATAGTAGTATTACTTAAACATGCAGGCGAGATTCCAGATGCATTTGGTACAATTTTTGAAAGTGCTTTTAATCCTGGTGCGGCTTGGGGTGGTTTTATTGGTGTGCTGGTTCAAGGTTTTAAGAGGGCGGCATTCTCGAATGAAGCCGGTGTAGGTTCGGCTGCAATTGCACACTCGGCAGCCAAAACCAAAGAACCAGTACGAGAAGGAATCGTTGCGTTGTTGGAGCCATTCATTGACACAATTATTGTTTGTACCATGACAGGTTTGGTTATTGTGATCACAGGCCATTATCAGGGTGGGTCTGCGGCTGAAGTGGCTGAGCCCTTTGCAGCTGTCAGTAATGGGGCAGGATTGACATCGACGGTTTTTGCATCTGAGATTTCTTGGTTTCCACACGTCTTGTCTGCTGCTGTAGTATTGTTTGCCTTTAGCACAATGATTTCTTGGTCGTATTACGGTGAACGTTGTTGGGCTTGGTTGTTTGGGGATGGTTCTTCGATGGTTTATCGTGTTCTGTTTTTAATCATGGTTTTTCTCGGATCAATTATAACCTCGACCAATGTGCTTGATTTCGGTGATCTTATGATACTTGGGATGGCCTTTCCAAATGTACTCGGTTTGTACTTTCTTTCAGGTGGAGTGAAAAAAGATCTGGATGTTTACATGACCAAGCTTAAAAACGGCGAGTTTGATTCTGAAAAGATTTCTTAACCGTTTTGTAATCTTTCTATGGCTGAGCGGCAAACACAGACCTCCTCTGTGGTGGTGGTTGGGAGTTCAAACACAGATCTGGTCATTCAATCAGTCAAGTTGCCAGAGCCAGGCATGACTGTCCTAGGGGGAGACTTTCAAATTATCCCAGGTGGCAAGGGTGCTAATCAGGCGGTGGCTGCTGTGCGTTCCGGTGCAAGGGTGTCGTTTGTTGCGAATATCGGTCAGGATGATTTTGGTGATGCTGCCTTACTTCGTTTTAAACATGAAGGAATCGATACTCGATTTGTTGTGAGAGACCGGTTTATCCCTAGTGGGGTGGCTCTGATTATGGTTGGGGAAAAGGGGTCCAATCTTATTAGTGTTGCAGCTGGCTCCAATGAGCGTTTGGCAAAGGCACACATTAAACGAGCCAAAATTGCTTTTAACCATGCAAGATGTTGTCTGATGCAACTTGAGACCCCATTGCCTACTATTGAAGAGGCACTTCTTATGTGCAAAAGACATAAAGTATATGCGGTTCTTGATCCTGCTCCCTCGCGTCGTTTAGCAAAATCATTTTTGCGATTGGTCGATCTTATTACACCGAACGAATTTGAATTGGCTGAGCTGACAGGTATGCCTGTTAAAACCAAGAATAATATTGAATGTGCCGGGAAAGCGTTGCTGCAAGACGGGGTGGGAGAGGTGATTGTGACATGTGGTGAAAGAGGAGCATGCTATTTGTCTAATGAGCGTGTAGTTTGGTTTTCTACACCCAAAGTGAAGGCGGTAGATACAGTTGGTGCTGGTGATTGTTTCAATGGATCATTGGCTTCAGCCTTATCAGACGGACTAGTCATGGATGACGCTATTAGATATGCGATTTCATCTGCGGCTCGTTCTGTGACTTTAAAGGGAGCACAGTCATCTTTTCCAAAGCTAAAGCCAAGTCGTTGCGATTAGTGCTTTCGCTCTTTGGTATTTGGATGAACAATCCCGGCCTGAATTTTAAGTTACATTGAAACTTTTTCCGATTATCAGTAGAGAATTACTTGTTGCCTCTCGTCGATTGGGGACATACACCTCGCGTTTCTCTATTGCTCTACTGGTTTTTTTTGTCATCGCCTATGTTCTGGGTATAGTTTCAGATGGAGCATATCCCTTGCACCGTGCTGGGAAAGATATGTTTTTTGCGGTGTCGGGTATACTGATTTTTCTCTGTAACATTGCGGGTGTTTATCTAACTGCAGATTGTTTAAGTGAGGAAAAGCGAAATGGGACATTAGGTCTCTTATTTCTTACAAATTTGCGGGGCTATGAGGTTGTGTTAGGTAAAATGAGTGTGGGGAGCATTCAGGCGGTGCTTGGTTTGCTGGCGGCTGTTCCAATGTTAGTGGTTCCAGTTTTAATGGGTGGAGTAGATCCGATGTTGGTGCTGAGAATGACCATTGTATTGTTTGCCACTCTATTTCTTTCGCTATCGGTTGGCATGGCGTGTTCGGCCAACTTCAAGTCGTCAAAGGTTACCGCAGGCGTAGCTCTTGGGATTATGCTTTTTCTCAACTTTGGCCCAATTCTTATTTATGAGATTTTACATGAGATGCAATTGTGGGATGTACGTGACCCTAATATTCTTAGTACTGGGAGTATATATGTGTTGACGGTTAATGGTGGTCTAGGTTTGGGGGGTAGAGCCGATGTGGCATTTAATAATTCAATGGCGGTTGTAATTGGATTTGCGTTTTTATCGGTCCTTTTTGCCATTTGGAAAACGGCTCGGGCTTGGCAGGATCAACCAGTGAAACCTGTAATGGATTTGAATTTATCCAATAAGGGTAATGCTGATGGCCAGCGAGCTAAGGTGTTAGACAAAAATCCGCTTCATTGGTTGACAGTTCGAAAGCGTTTTGGACCTGGATTGGTGTGGTTGACTCTTATTATTGTTTTCACGTTTATGATGAGTGTGACTGAAGGTTTTTGGTATTTATTCGGATATGATGATTCTACATATGCGTCGAATAATGCAGCTGTCTCATTTTTGTTCACCTTGTGGATTGTTTCTTCAATATTCAAATGGTGGATGGCCAGTGCAGCTTGCGACCGGTTTAGAATCGATCGAGGTGAAGGAGCCCTTGAACTCTTGTTGTCAACGCCGCTTGAGTATGAAGATTTTGCGAGGTCACATCGTGCCCGGCTTAGATGGCAGTTTTTTTTGCCAGTTACATTTATGTTATGTTTAATGCCTTTCATGATGGCTCGGTCTGTCAGTGATTCTTATCCATTTTACATTGTTGGAGTCATCATGTTTTTTATTGATGTTTGGGCCACTTATTTTGTTGGCATGCATACAAGCCTCACAGTAAGAAAGCCGATTTATAGTTCGTCTTTTGTTATACTGAAAATTCATATATTACCGTTTCTTATTTTTATTTTGCTCATGCTTTTGGCTGCTAGCACCAATTCGTTTACAGATCAAAATGGTGTGCTTGCGATTTGGATACTTGTCGGACTATTAAACAACGCCATTTGGGTGGGCAGGGCAAGTTTGTTTCTTGGGGGAGAATTTAGGAAAACCGCGGTCAAGGCTGTAAGCCCTGGCTCATAAGGTGATGTTTAGTCTGCCCATCGTTCATCGAGAACTACTGACTGCCTCAAAAGGTTTGGGTGCATGGTTGTGGAGATGGATAGTCGCCGTCATTGCTGTTGTATTCAGCGTATTTTGGCTGTTTGTGAATTCTGGTGCTCCTTTCGCAATGCAGGGCGATGTTTTTTTTGTGATCATGAGTTGGTCCTGTTTCGCATACTGCCTTATGGCTGGTTTGTGGACTACCTCGGATGCTTTAACACGTGAAAAAGCCGATGGCACTTTAGGACTTCTATTTTTAACTGATTTGCGTGGATATGATGTTGTGTTGGGCAAGATGTTCTCAGGTTCGCTCCGATCATTTTATGGTGTGCTTGCTGTGTTGCCTGTGTTGGCTTTACCGCTACTGATGGGAGGGGTTACCAATGGTCAATTTTTGAGAACAGTAGGTGTCCTGTTGGTTGTTTTAATCTTTTCACTTTCCTGCGGAATATGTTTTTCAGCCATTTGTCGTCGAACAGGTCAGTCGATTTTTTGGGCTTTATTATTGCTGACATTTATTACGTTTATACCTTTGGTTTATCTTTGGACGGGAGGAAAGAATGAGGCATTCAGTCTTGTAAGCCCTGCATTAGTCATTTTTCGGGTATCCGCACCCTCGGCGCTACCAGTTCTAAACTGGTATCCGTTGTGGATTGGCTGTGGCCTGTTAACTTCGACATGTTTTTTGGCGTTTGCTTCATGGATTGTTCCCAAAAGTTGGCAGGACCGCAAAGTTTCGTCTCGAAAAGAGACTTCTTTAGTATCGAATTTTGATAATCGTCGCTCGACACATTTAGATAGTAATCCTGTATCTTGGTTGATTAATCGTAATACCTCGATGCAAATGTCGCGTTTACTTTTGATTTGTTATATTGCCTTCTCATGGGTGGCTATCACTTTCCACTCATATTTAGTAGGCAACTTCGATGAGATGTCCGTTTTTTTTATTGGCATGAGTTTACTATGGCTCGGATCTTTATGGTTTCGAATCGATCTGACCCGTCATACCGTGTCTTCTATTTCTGAAGCGAGAGAGTGCGGAGCATTGGAGCAAATCCTTGTGACTCCTATGGATGAAAGACAATTTAGACGTGGACACTTCCGTGCTATGGTGCGCTTTTGGATGTGGCCTTTAATTGGTATTATTATAGCCCCTATTTTGTGTCTCTATATTCAAGTTATATTAAATCCAGAGTTGTTGGGGGAAGGTGGATTTCTTGTCGGTTTAACTTTTTTGAGTTTTTTTCTTTTTGTGTTACCAGTATTAGGTTTTTTTCTAGATATATTTTCTTTGTATTTTTCTGGTTGTTGGTTTGCATTACAAAACCATTCTTTTGGACAGGCGTTTTGGAAAACCTTTGGGTTTGTTTATCTTTTACCAACCTTAGCGCTAAGTTGTATTTTGCCCTATGCCTGGGTAATTACCGGAATAATTTTTATTGTTTGGCCCTTAACCAGTCTTCAGAGCAACTTCCGCCGTGTGGTTTCAGGAGAATACGGTTTGTCCCATGTAAAGAGACCCTTATCGACTGATAAAGCCAATAGCTAACCAGCCCATGGGAAATCCAATCGCATTCTTAATAATGCGATTAGGGATTTATTCTTAGGCTAGGGCTTTCTTGATTAATTTTCCGTGAACATCAGTG
>MDTE01159716.1_pt1 | contig 15088 bp, 15 predicted proteins | sample 811231 | NCBI WGS metagenome assembly MDTE01 (sample SAMN05326651, study PRJNA326480) | marine metagenome | isolation source: seawater | place: Indian Ocean: Red Sea | collected 2010 | reverse complement strand
TGTTCAAGTTTAATAACTTTAGTATTTTTATATGTTTTATTAAAGTTAAGGAAATTTTTTATTTCAGCGCCTCTCCAACTATAAATAGATTGATCATCATCACCAACGCAACATATATTATTATTTCTTTGGGCAAGTAAGTTTAACCACTTACTTTGTATAAAATTTGAATCTTGATATTCGTCAACAAGTATGTACTTAAAGTTTTGTAAATATAATTCCAATATATCAGAATTGTTTTCAAACATTGTTACGCAATGTAAAATTAAATCTCCAAAATCACATGAATTTAAAATTTTTAATCTTTCTTGATAAGCGACATAAATTTTTAAAATTGATTTTTCTAAGGGAAATCCTTTCTTTATGTTCACATCCTTAGGAAGAAGACCTTTATTTTTCCATTGATTGATTAAAGATAAAATAAACTGTGGAGCTATTTTTTTAACATCTATATTGTCCGCTTTACAAATATTTTTAATTAATCTTAGCTGATCTTCTTGATCTATAATTGTAAAACGAGAATTTAAATTAACAGCTTCAGCATGCTTCCTTAAAATTTTAGCACAAACTGAATGAAATGTTCCCAGCCAGGGGATTGATGTTTGTTTTTCTTTTAAAAATACCGCTACTCGATTTTGCATTTCTCTCGCAGCCTTATTTGTAAATGTGACGCACAAGATTTGATTTGGCCAGGCCTTTTTTTCTTTAATTATATGTACTACTCTTGCAGTTAAAACTCTAGTTTTGCCTGATCCCGCGCCAGCGACTATTAGGCAGGGCCCCTCTAGATCAAGTATAGCTTCTTTCTGCTTTTTATTTAAAGAACCTAAATAATTTTGTTTGCTAATTTCCATTAAATTTATATTTTACCATTTTAAATCTAATTATATTTAAAAAAAGCAAAAAAAATGAAATACATTAATTTTAAAAGATTCAAAATTTTAAATTTATTAAATAACATCTATATAAAGATATATAGTTTTTCAAAATTTTATAAATACTTTTATGGAAAGAGTTATAGACTTTTAAGGTCGTTTAGTAACATAAATTTAAAGCTATACAACCCATTATATTTATACAAAAAGATAAATTTAAAAAAATTAAGATTTTTATTAATTTATATTATTGGAGCACCAATTATTGCAATAATTATATATTTAATTGTTCCAATATTTTATAAATATGACAAATCTAAAATTTCAAATTTAGTTTGTGCAGATTTCAAAATTCAATGTACAATTAAAGGCGAGGTTAAATATTCTTTATTTCCCACACCAAGATTAAAGATAAATAATATGGAAATAAAAAATTTTAAAGGTACAAAAAAAGTTTTAGCTAAAATAAAAAATACTTCAGTAAAAATTTCAATACACAATTTATATAATAAAAAAAATTTTAACTTCAATAAAATAAATATCAACGAAGCCGAAATTAATTTAAATTACAAACATCTAAAAAAATATAAAAATTTAATTAAAGCAAAATTAGATTCAAATAGCAAAATATACTTAAAGGAAAGTAAAGTAAATTTTTTTGATAATAAAAAAAAAGTAGTAGTTATAAGTGATATTAATTCAAAATATAAATCTTCAAAAAATATTGATTTAGTTGAATTAAACGGAAAACTAGTTAATGAGGATATTTATATAAATTTTAAAAATGAAAAAGATAAATTAGAAAAAACTTTTACTCTAAAACTCCCAGACTCAAAAATTTTTGCAAAAATTGAAACTACAGACTCTTCTAATAATGCTATAATTGGAAAAGGCTTAATTAAGAAAGGAAAGAATAGAATAACAAGTATATTTAATTACAAGAATGATGTAATTGAAGTACAGCACGCAAATTTAAAAAACGACTTCTTAGATGGAAAGTTCAAAGGATCTATTAGATTTTTGCCTTACTTTGGTTTTGATATAGATATGACTTTAAATACTGTTAATTTTAATAGATTATACAGTTCTCTAAATGATTTACAAAAAATAGATCAACAAAAATTATTTAAAATAAACAAAAAATTAAATGGGAAAGTTAACCTCTCTGCAGATAAAATTTTTTCAAAACATACTTTAATTAATTCTTTCGAATCAAGATTAAGATTTATAAATGGCAATATTTTAATTGAACAATTTTTGTTTAATTTAGGAAAATTAGGTGCTGCAGATTTAGTAGGTGTTATTAAAAATGATGTTAAATTTTCAAATCTAAAGTTTGAAAATAATATTTTTTTAGATAATTTGAAAAAATTTTATAATAAATTTGGCGTTTATAATAAAGAAAAAAATTCTTCAAATATCTATATTGAAGGAAATTTTGATCTGGTTAATTTAAATTTGCATTTACATGAAATAACCACAAACCAAAATTTGAAAGCAGAAGATGTATCTTATATTGAAAAAGAATTTAATAATATAGTTTTAGAAAATGGTTATGAAACTTTATTTGATTTTAAGAAACTTAAAGAATTTGTAAAAACAATAACAGAAGAAACTAATTAGTTTAATAAGGTTTAACCATTTTTCTTGGATCTACAATTTTATCGTACTCTTTTTCATTTATTAATCCAGATTTAATTGCTTCCTCTTTTAAAGTAGTATTATTTTTGTGTGCTTTCTTTGCTATTTTTGCAGCATTATCATAACCAATTTTTGGCGACAAAGCAGTGACCAGCATCAGTGAATTGTCTAAATATTTTTTTATTTTTTTTTTATCAGCTTTTAATCCTCTAATGCAATAATTAGAAAAACTTTTTGCTGAGTCAGCCATAATATGTATTGATTGTAAGATGTTATGTATGATTAGTGGTTTAAAAACATTAAGCTCAAAATGTCCATGTGATCCTGCCATAGTAATACCATTGTGATTACCAATAACTTTTACACAAACCATAGTAACAGCTTCACATTGAGTAGGGTTTACTTTTCCAGGCATAATAGAAGAACCAGGCTCATTTTCTGGAAGTATTAATTCACCATATCCAGCTCTAGGTCCAGAGCCCAAAAATCTAATATCATTAGCTATTTTCATTAGGCACACTGCTGTGGTATTCATTGTTCCTGAAAAATTAACTATAGCGTCATGAGCAGCTAACGCAGCAAATTTATTTTTTGCAGGTTTAAAAGGTAACTTAGTTATTTTTTTTAATTCTTTTACTATTTTTATATCAAAACCTTTTTTGGTGTTTAAGCCTGTTCCAACAGCAGTTCCTCCTTGTGCCAAAAAATAAATTTCACCTAGAGCTGATTCAATTCTTTTTATACATTTGCTCAACTGGGAATGATAAGCCGAAAATTCTTGGCCTAATGTAATAGGAGTGGCGTCCTGAAGGTGAGTTCTTCCAATTTTTACAATTTTATTAAATTGTTTAGATTTTTTTTTTAACTCCGATTCTAGCAATTTAAGACTAGGCAATAATTTTCCTTTAGCTCTAATCGCTATTGCCATATGCATTGCAGTAGGAAATACATCATTCGTAGATTGAGATTTATTCACATGGTCATTGGGATGTACTGGTTTTTTACTACCCAACTTACCTCCAAGAATTTTAATTGCGCGATTCGATATAACCTCATTCACATTCATATTGGTTTGGGTTCCCGATCCAGTCTGCCAAACCTTTAAAGGAAAATGATCGTCAAGTTTTCCTTTTATAACTTCTTCTGCCGCTTTGATGATTGCCTTACTAATTCTTTTATCAAGATGATTGTTTTTAGCATTAACTATAGCGGCGGCTTTTTTAATCATAGCAATTGATTTAATAACTATAGGCCTAACCAAAAAATCACCAATATCAAAATATTTATTTGATCTTTCTGTGGATGCTCCCCAGTATTTATCTTGAGGAACCTTTACAATTCCTAAACTATCATATTCTTTTCTAAATTTCATATAATGAGGACATGATTGTTATAATATAGTAAACTTTAATAGGCAAGATTTTTATGGAGTTTAAAAAATTTTTTAAAACAAATTTAACCGTTTCTTTAATACTTGTTTTGTCTTTCTTCATAATTGTAAATAATTTTTTCAGATTTTTCCAAAATAACAATGTGTATGAATTTGACCCATGGTTAAGCAATTATCAAGGTGGCTTTGTCCGAAGAGGACTTCCTGGAGAATTTTTTTACCAAATACACGAAATTTTTAATATCCATCTGGGGTGGATTGCGTTTATTTTTGTTTTGATTTTATATTTTTTATTTTATTTTTGTTTTTTTCATCTTATTAAAAATATAAAATTAAATAAAATTTTAATTTTTTCAATTTTTTCACCTATATCATTCTACTTCCCAATTTTAAATAGCAAAGCTACAGGACAGAAAGAAATAATTTTTTTGTGTCTTTTAACAATTTATTGTTATCTTATTCCTAAAATAAAAAAAAATTATGCCGTTTATATTTCTGTTTTTATAATTTTGTTTTCAGGATTATCGCATGAGGGTTTATTGTTTTATGTTGCCTATTTAATTATTCCTTTTTTATTTTTTTATAATTTTAAAAATTTAAAGGAAGTTTGTTTTCATTTATTACCCATATTTTTAGTAACACTGTTATTACTTTTCTTAACTTACAACTTTCATGGAACAGAGCAGCAAGTGTCTGACATATGCGATTCTTTAAAAACTTATGCTCATACAGAATGTAAAAATATTGGGCAAATTGCAGCTTTAGGTTTTATTTCTAATCTTGATTGGAACGTTGCGTTTAAAGAAACAATAGGTAGATATAAGGGGACATATGGTCTTCCACTTTTTCCGAAATATTTTTTAATTTATGGAATTGGTTTTGTTTTAGGTTTTATGCCATTATTTATTATCTTTTTCAAAACGAAATTGTTAAGGAATCCATTTAATTTATTTGAAATTAATCCTCTTTGGGTTTTGTTTGCACCTTTAGTTTTTACTATTCCTATTTATTATGCTGGTTTTGATTGGGGTCGTTATTTATATATTTCTTATGTTAGTACACTAATTATAATGTTTTTCTGTTTGCGTAATAACATCTTCTATATAAATAAAGAAAAAATTATTAAAAAAGACAATATAATAATTAAATTTATATTTATTATTGCAATAATTATTTATGGATTTGGATGGACGGTTCCTATTTGTTGTGAGTTAAATTTTAAACCAGGTATTTCAAAAGTAGTTGAAAGAGCAGTATATTATTATAATAGAGATTATTAAAAATTTATCTTTTTTTAAATTTTAAAATGAACAATATAGAAAATATAGAAAAAATATTAGAATTATTTAATTCTAATAAATTAGTAGAAGCAAAAAAAGAAATAGAAAAAAAAATTAAGATCTATCCAAACTCTTTTGTTTTATATAATATTCTCGGAGCTGTATTAGCCGCTGAAAACAAACTAGATCTGGCAATAGAAAATTATAAAAAATCTTTAAAAATTAACCCAAATTATGCACAAGCATATAATAATCTAGGAACCGCTTTACACAAAATTAATAAAATTGATGAATCGATCAATTGTTATAAAAAAGCTATTGATATTAAAATAGATTTTGCCGAAGCATATAATAATATAGGAAATGCTTTTGTCGAACTTAAAAAATCAGAAAATGCCATAGAGTATTTCCATAAGGCAATCAAAATAAAACCAAATTTCGCACAAGCTTTTCATAGTTTGGGAACAGCAAATGAAAGATTAGGAAATAAAAAAGAAAGTTTAAAAAATTACCAAGAAGCAATAAAAATAAAACCAGATTATGCTGAAGTTTTTGACAGTATGGGAGTGGTATTGGGTGATTTAGCTAAATATGAAGAGTCAATTGAAAGTTTTAACAAAGCAATCGAATTAAACCCCAATTACGAACAAGCTTATAATAACCTTGGCAACGCATTGAGTCATCTTGGAAGATATGATGAGGCAACGAAAGTTTACCAAAAAGCTATAAAAATTAAGCCTAATTATCCAAAAGCTTATAGCAATCTTTTATTTAATTTAAATTATAAAATAGATTTTGATCCAGCTTTTTACTTGTCTATCGCAAAAAAGTTCAGACTAGATTGTATGCCAGAAAAAAAAAATTTAATTTTAAAAAAAAAATATCAAAAAAATCCCAAAAAACTAAAATTAGGTTTTGTTTCAGCTGATTTTGGCAATCATCCTGGTGGTTTTTTTACTTTGAGCACTTTAAGGGAATTAAAAAATAAAAATTTTGAACTGATAGCTTATGCTACAACTGATAGAAAAGATGAATTTTCACACCATTTTAAAACTTTATTTTCGAAATGGAATTTAGTTGAAAAAAAAACAGATGAAGAAATTGTTAAGCAAATTATAGCAGATGGCGTTCATATTTTATTTGATTTGCAAGGACATTCCGCTAATAATAGATTGACAGTCTTTATGTATAAGCCTGCGCCTATACAATTAACGTGGCTAGGCCAAGGAAGCACAGGCATTCCTGAAATAGATTATTTTATAGGAAGCCCTCATATTACACCTAAAAATGAAGATAAAAATTATGTTGAGAAAGTATTACGATTACCAGAAATTTCTCAATGTTTTACACCTCCAGACTTTGATGTAGAAATAAATGATTTACCAGCCAATAAAAACAATTTCATAACATTTGGCTGCGTAAACAAGCTTACAAAAATTAACGATAAGGTTATTGAATTATGGAGCAAAATATTGTTATCAGTTTCAAATTCAAAACTTATTTTAAAAAACAAAGATTTTGACAGCAACATAATTTACGAAAATACTTTGAATAGATTTAAAAAAAATTCTATTGATAAAAATCGTTTAATTTTTTTAGGAGAATCAAAAACCAGAAAAGAATTATTAACTATTTATAACAAAATTGATATAGCTTTAGACCCTTTTCCTTTCCAAGGAAACACAAGCACATGCGAATCTGTATGGATGGGCGTGCCAGTATTAACGCTCAGAGGCGATAGATATTTATATCATTTTGGAGAAAGTATAAATTCAAATTTAGGAATGGATAATTGGATTGCAAATACAGAAAAAGAATATATTTCTAAAGCAGTGCAGCATTCAGAGGATTTAAACGCATTATCAAAAATTAGAATGAATTTGCGTAAAACCGCATTAAAATCTCCAGTATTTAATGCCCAAAGATTTGCTGAAAATTTTAATAATATGCTCTGGGAAATATGGAATAATTTTTCAAAATAAATGAATAAAGAAATTATTAATCTATTTAACTCTGGAAAATTAGAAAATGCTAAACAAAAAGCTTTAGAGCAGTTACAACAAAATCCAAACGATTATATCGCGCATAATATTTTAGGAGCTATTTTAACCAAAGAAAATAAATTTGATAATGCTATAATACATTTCAAAAAATCTGTTGATCTAAAATCTGATTATGCCGAAGGTTATAATAATCTTGGAACCGCGTTTCAAAAATTAAATAATTTAAAAGATGCTTTGGCTAATTACGAGAAGGCATTAAAATATAAACCAAAGTTCGCTGAAGCTTATAATAATTTTGGTACTGGATTAAGACTTTCGGGGAAATTTAGTGAAGCAATTAATAGATATTCCGAAGCGATAAAATTAGAGCCAAATTACACAGATGCATATGCAAATCTTGGAAATACTTTTGTAGAACTAGGAGATTTTGAGAAGGCTATTTATAATTTTGAATATGCTTTAAAAATAGACTCTAAATATGTAGAAGCATTAATTAATTTGGGAAATACATTTGCAAAAATGGAAAAATTTGAGCAAGCAATTGACTATCATAAGCGTGCTATAAAAATTGACCCTAGTAATGCCGAAGCATACAGTAGTATAGGTAATATATTGGCTCTAATGGAGAAATTTGAAGAAGGTATCTCTTATCATAGAAAGGCATTAAAAATAAATCCACAATTTGTTGAAGCTAATTTTAACGAATCTATTATTTTATTAACTTTGGGTAAGTTTGATACCGCGTGGAAAAAATATGAAAATCGCTTCGATCTAGTAAGTTCTCCTCCTCTGAAATATGAAAAAAATAAAATTTGGGACGGAGAATATCTTGATGGAACTTTATTAGTTTGGTCAGAACAAGGAATAGGAGACCATATTCTTTTTTCCTCTATGTTAAATGATTTAAAAAAATATGCAAAAAAAATTATTTTAAAAACTGACAAAAGATTAGTTAATTTAATGAAACGTTATTTTATAAAAACCAATTTTACAAATATAGAAGTTAAGGATTCAGAAGAAAAACTAAAATGTAAATTTGATAAGCATATCGCGATTGGTTCTTTGGGACAGTATCTAAGAAAATCAAATAGTCATTTTAAATCAACCCCTATTAAGTATTTAATTCCAGATCCTGATAGAGAAAAAAAATTAAAAGAAAGATTTGCTAACATCAAAAAGTTTAAAGTTGGAATATGTTGGAAAACTTTAAATAAAAAACAGAAATTTAGAAATATTGATTTAGATCAAATGCTGCCAATTTTATCAAATCCAAATTGTCATTTTTTTAATTTACAGTTTGGAAATTCAAATGTAGATTTAGAAAAATTTAAATTAAAAAATAGCATAGATATTATTACAATTAAGGATATAGATAATTATAAAGATATAGATGGAAATGCAGCTTTAATTAATAGTTTAGATTTAGTTATAACTATTCAAAATAGTACGGCACATTTGTCTGGTGCTTTAGGTAAAAAAACTTGGATAATGCTTGCTAAAAATGCAAGATGGCATTGGTTGATTAACGCAAATAAATCTATTTGGTATCCTTCTGTTCATTTGTATAGGCAAAAAATAAGTAAAAACTGGGATACTGTTATAAAAGATATAAGTATAGAATTAAAAAGGATTACAAATAATTTCTCAAAATGAAAAAAATTTTAAAGATTTTTATTGGTTACGATAGTAGAGAAAAAATAGCATATCACGTTTTATCTCAAAGCATAATAGACAATTCGTCCATTCCGGTTACTATTACCCCAATTAACTTAAAAAATATTAGAAAGTTTTATAAAAGGCCAAAAGCAAAAAAACATAGTACTGAATTTTCGATATCAAGATTCTTAACCCCCTATTTGTCAGGTTTTAAGGGTTATAGTTTATATATGGATTGCGATTTTATTGTATTAGGAGATATTGCTAAATTGTTAAAAATCGTTTCAAAAAAAAATAAAGTTTTATGGTGCGTTAAACATAAATATTATTTACCAAAAGATAAAATTAAATTTTTAAAAGAAAAACAACTTCCATATCAAAAAAAAAATTGGTCAAGTTTTATGATTTTTAATAATTCAAAATGTAAAATTTTAACACCTAAATTAGTTTCAAAAGCTCGTGGTTTGTATTTACATCAATTTAAATGGACTAAAGAGAAGTTAATCGGATCTTTACCAAGCAATTGGAATGTTCTAGTTGGAGAGCAAAAAATTCCAAAAAAAATTAACGCAATCCATTATACTCTTGGTGGTCCTTATTTTACAAAACATTCAAAATGTCCGGGATCTAAATATTGGTTTAAATACAAAAAAAAAATGCTCACTTTGTAATTGTTTCTTATAAAAATAACCAAAGAATAAAAGAAACCAATGCAATTACGATGATTAAAATACGGACACCAGATAAGTATCTTGTAATTTCCTTTGAAGTTTTGGATTTGAATTTTTTACCTGCTCCACGCGATATAACTAAATAAAAAATAAGCAATAAAGCATAAATTATGAGAAGTATATTTGCTTTTTCCATCAAATTTTTGGCATTGTTACTAAAATAAAACCACCGTTAATTTCTTGCATATGTTTAATTTCAAATCTGTTACACATTTTTGGCAACCACCAACTTGGAGGCTTTTGAATTAAATGTGCGTTTCTTCCATCAGCAAGTACTTTTGCCGCAGGTCCAGTGTGGATAGTATAAAAACCAAATTTTTTAGTGATTTTTTTTAGGTCATCAAGAATATTATCCAAATAGTTTTCTTCAGCATGTTCAAGCACATCTATACAACAAACCAAATCAGCTTCTTTAGGTTGTCCATATTCTGGAAATGCTGGATCATAAGGATAATATTCAAAATCTTTTAAACCTAACTCCATTAATCTTTTTTGAAGGTTTTTTTTTCCAGCTCCATAATCAGATATAGAATAAAGTTTAGCATCTTCTACAATTGTTTTAACATTAGGTGCAAATTTTATGCTAGCAACCCCATAGTTTGGATTTTCATGTAATTTTTTTTGAAGCTTTAAATAATCATCGGATATAGTTTTGTTCATAAAACCCTAAGTATATTTTTATATAAATTGGTTGCGGGGGTAGGATTTGAACCTACGACCTTCAGGTTATGAGCCTGACGAGCTACCAGACTGCTCCACCCCGCGATAAAATCTTTTATAGATCTAAATATGTTTAAAAAAATGCAATATATAAAATTTTAAAAAAAATTATATATTACTACGCATTCTTTGAATTTTTTTGGCTCTTTTAATATTTTCAGATCTCTCTCTCTTTTTTTTTTCAGAAGGTTTTTCATAATTACTTTTTGCTTTTAAAATCCTAAAAAAACCCTCTCTTTGAAGTTTCCTTTTAAGGATTCTGAGAGCCTGATCTACATTATTATCTTTAACGTCTATTTTAATAAATACCTCCTATAATAAAGATGCATTAACTAACATTAATCAAAAAGTTTGTCTAGTTTGAATTAAAAAGGTGTTTTAGGAACTTTTTTCTCAAATTTCTTTCTATAATTTGTAAGTTTTTTTTGTATATTTTTATGTTTAGTCGATAAAATAGAAGCTGATAACAATGCAGCATTTATTGCTCCAGCTTTCCCAATAGCTAATGTCCCAACAGGAATTCCGCTTGGCATTTGTACTGTTGAAAGCAAACTATCTAAACCTTTTAATTTACTTTCAGTAGGAACTCCTAATACTGGCAAAGTAGTTAAAGACGCAGTTACGCCGGCCAAATGTGCAGACATTCCTGCGGCAGCAATTATTACTTCTATTTTATTTTTTTCTGCTTCTTTAAGAAATTTGTGTAATCTTTTAGGCGTTCTGTGAGCAGATATTACTCTTACTTCATGTTTAATTCCAAATTGCTTTAATGTATTACTACAATGTTCCATTGTATCCTTCCAATCAGATTTGCTTCCCATGATGATACCAACAAGGCTATTTGATTTAATTTTCATTAAGTTTAATAAAATTTTTTACTGATTTTTGATTTCTTGGTTTTTTTTTTCCAATTTTTTTTGTCTTACAATTCTTCTCTCGGCCTTATCCAAAGCATTTTTGATATCAATTTGAGAACATAAATTTGAAACCACAGGATCTTTGGCTGAAAGATTTGATGAATTCCAATAATTATTATTTTTAATTAAAGTAACTGTATTTTTTGTGCTACCTACTAATTTACCAATCTGACCATCTGAAAGTTGTGGAAATTTTTTTAATAACCAAAGAGCAGCATTCGGTCTATCTTGTCTTTTTGATAAGGGTATATATTTTTTTTTCTTTTTGACATCGCTAATATCTAAATTTTTTTTATTCAGAACAAGAGGTCTATTCGTATCTTTTGAAGAAGCTTCGATCTCATCTCTTGTTAATTGTCCAGCTAAAATCGGATTGTATGCTTTAATTCCTTTAGCCACATCACCATCAGCAATTCCCTTAACCTCCAGTTCATGCAAATGACAAAAATCTGCAATTTGTTTGAAGCTAATTTTTGTGTTTTCAACTAACCAAACTGCTGTAGCTTTTGGCATTAAGGGTTTATCGTTCATTTAATTATTTTTTTTTATTTGTTGTTCTTAAGTTACCAAATTTTTTATTAAATTTACTAACTCTTCCTTTTTCTAAAACTTTTTGTACGCCGCCTGTCCAAGCATAATGTGATTTAGAATCTATATCTAGTTTAAGTGTTTCGCCTTCTTTACCCCACGTTGATCTAGTCTCAAACTGACTACCGTCAGTCATTACTACTTTTATCTTATGATAATTTGGATGTATATTTTTTTTCATAATGCAACAATTTAATATATTAAATAAAAAAAATTAACAATAAAATTAATTACTTTAAAACTTCAATCATTTCTTCGTTAATCTTAGAATTAGTGGCTAAAATGTTTTCATTTCGCACATAATTATCATTTCCTTCAAAATCAGTTACAAATCCACCTGCCTCTTTGATTAAAATAATTCCAGCAGCAATATCCCAGTAATTCAAATTTCTTTGCCAAAAACCATCACATCGTCCAGCGGCAACGTAAGCCATATCTAAAGCTGCACTGCCCATTTTTCTTATCGGGGTTTGCAATATTGATGAAAATTTTTGATATTCGTTTAGCGAAAGCTTTCTATCTTTATAATTTAGTCTTGGCCCTCCAGTAAAAATTACACATTCATTTAATTTCTTTCTTGCAGAGACCCTTATTCTTTGATTATTTAAATATGATCCGTTTCCTTTTTCAGCCAAGAACATTTCATCTTTAATAGGATCATAAATAATACCACAAACTATTTCGTTTTCTTTTTCCAAAGCTATTGATATTGCAAAATGAGGTATGCCATGTAAAAAGTTTGCTGTTCCATCAATCGGGTCAATTATCCATCTAAAGGAATTATCATTTTTAATTTCTCCAATTTCCTCACTCAAAATTGAATAGTCAGGCCTCGCTTTTTGCAATTCTTCAATTAAAATTTTTTCGACTTTTTTGTCTGTTATAGAAACAAAATCACCAGGCCCTTTAACCGAAACTTGGAGTTTTTCTACTTCTCCAAAATCTCTTATTAAAATTTTAGCAGCTTTTCTACTTGCTTTTACAATTACATTAATATTGGCTGATGAAAGTTTCATTTATTTAACTTTTTTTATGTATTCTAAAGTTCTTGTATCTAAAACAATATTATCACCTGAATTAATAAAAGGAGGGACCATTATATTAATTCCATTTTCTAAAGTGGCTGGTTTATAAGAGGATGAAGCTGTTTGTCTTTTAATTGCAACTTCAGTAGTTTCTATTTTCAATTCAATTGAAGTAGGTAATTCTACAGCCAGGGCTTGATCATCATAAAATTGAACATTTACTTCCATATTTTCTTTTAAAAGTTTCGTTTTTTCTCCTAAGAGAGATTTATTAATTTGAATTTGTTCGAAATTTATCTGATCCATAAAATGGCAATTGCTTTCATCTTCATACAAAAAATTAAATTTTTTATCTTCTAAAACTGCCCGTTCGACACTATCGCTAGATCTGAATCTTTCATTTAATTTTGTTCCTTTTTTAAGACTTTTTAATTCCACTTGATTAAATGCTCCGCCTTTTCCTGGTTTGACATGTTGAGCTTTTAATACTGACCACAAATCATTGTTGTGCTCAATTATCATCCCTGGTTTTATTTCGTTACCTTGTATTTTCATTTTTATCTAAATTTTTTTATAGCCATTACAGGATCTAGTTTTTTGTTATTCCACACATAATTGGAGCAAGCTATAAAATTAGCTCCACTATGCAAAATTTTTTTGTAATTGGAACTATTTATTCCACCTATTGCAACGATCGGCATATTAATTTTTTTTTTAGCCCAACGCAATAATGCTAAGTTGGCTTTAAAAGCAGTTTTTTTTGTTGAAGATTTAAAAAAAGCACCAAAAGCAATATAGTCTGCCCCATTTTTTTTTGCTTTTAAGGCTAACTTTTTTGAGTTGTGGCAAGTAATTCCAATTATTTTTTTTTGTCCCAAAATATTTCTACTAGTTGTTTGATTCATATCTTTTTGTCCAATATGACACCCGTCCGCACCAATTTTTTTTGCTATTACAGGCCTATCATTGATTATAAATTTAACATTATATTTTTTTACTATTTTTTTTATTTTTTTAGATATTTTTAACAAATTTTTATTTGATATCCTCTTTAACCTTAATTGAAAATATTTGACCTTATTAGTTTTTAGCACGTTATTGAGATTTTTATAAAATTCAACACCCTTTATCTTTTTAGGCGATATTAAATAAATATATTTTTTCAATTTAAATCAGGCTGTTATCTGTTTCTCCAAATCCATATTCCATTTTGCTGAAGTGGAAAGTCCGTTCATTTTAGATCTGTGATTAAATATTTTTTGGGTAATATTTGTATCTTTAATATTTTTTCCCCAGTTTTTTAGAGCGCTTTGTTGTAAAGCTCTTCCATACGAAAAACTCATTGCAAAATTTGTATCGTTAATTTTGTTAATCTCATTTAAATTTTGAGTGGCTTCAATTTCACTTTGACCACCTGATAAAAATGCTATACCAGGAATTTCACTAGGCACATTTTCTTTAAGGCATTTAAGCGTCATTTTAGCAATTTCAGATGTATCACTTTTATCTTTTGATTTATTTCCAGGTAATATCATATTAGGTTTTAGTATTGTCCCCTTGAGATTAACTTTATGTAATTTTAATTCTTTAAAGCATTCTTTAAGAACTTTAGCAGTTACCTCATAGCATTTTTTTATATTATGCTGTCCGTCCATTAGTACTTCTGGCTCAACAATAGGGACCATTTTTGTTTCTTGAACTAAAGCGGCATATCTTGCTAATGCGTGCGCATTAGAAAGAATAGCTAATTCTGAAGGGTAATTATCAGAAATAATATATACAGCTCTCCATTTTGTAAACCTTGCTCCCATTTTATAGTATTCAGACAATCTTTCTCTTAAACCATCTAAACCTTCTGTAATTTTTTCTTCAGGAGATCCTGCAAGTTTTTTTGCTCCAGTATCCACTTTAATTCCAGGAATTGATCCAAAGCTTTTAATTAAATCTGGTATGGTTTTACCTGAGGATGTTTTTTGTTTTATTGTTTCGTCATATAAAATAACTCCTCCAATATAATTTTTCATTCCTTCAGCAGAAAATAAAGTTTCTCTAAATTTAAGTCTATTCTCAGGTGTAGAATCAACATTTACACCAGCCAATCTTTTGGTCATTGTTCCAGTACTTTCATCTGCAGCTAATATTCCTTTTCCTTTCGCTACAATCTGTTTTGCAATATTTTCAATTTCACTCATTTGTTTCTAAAGCTTTTATACCAGGTAAATTTTTTCCTTCAAGAAGTTCTAAAAAAGCTCCACCAGCAGT
>MDTE01058193.1_pt1 | contig 15090 bp, 12 predicted proteins | sample 811231 | NCBI WGS metagenome assembly MDTE01 (sample SAMN05326651, study PRJNA326480) | marine metagenome | isolation source: seawater | place: Indian Ocean: Red Sea | collected 2010 | reverse complement strand
TCCATCCAAAGATCTTGCATACTTTCCACATATCTTATGTTCTTTTGAAAAATCAAATAAGCCAGTATAAAAATCTCCACCACAAGCCAAAGCATTGCTAGTTAAGAACAAGCCAAGAACCACTATCGATAAAAATTTTTTCATTTTATAAATGGACCAAAAGTATAGACTCCACCCCAAGCCATAACTGCAACAAAAATTAGCGGTCCTAATCCAAATGAGTCTTAAGGCCCTTTGTGCAATAACCAAATTATAACTCCAAGCACTCCACCTGCAACTGCTCCTAAAACATCTTCTTTTTTCATTGGACTCATCATATCTGGACTCACTGGCGGGCACAATACGGACTCACCCAGCAAAGAAATAGCCGTTTTTCATAATCTAAAATTGTTGTATGACGTTAAAAGTTCACGGCACCTGGCAACAGAACGCCCCTTAATGTATAATTGGCTTAGAGCGAAAGGAGTCGAAATGAGCGGATGGGAAATTTTAATCGCAGTAGCTATAATTTACGCTGTTATTAATTAAATTAAATTAATGGGGTTAGGGGTACCTAGCAACAGAAAACCCCTAAAAAAAATTTTCAAATAAATCTTAAATTAAATTAATTTGATTTCATATAAATAAGAGACTATTTTAGTCCCATTCTCTAATTTTACTTTAGAAATTACTCTTTTGTAATTGTTGCCTTCAAATTCATCAATTTTTTTTATATATTTTTTTAATTCTTTAGACTGAAAAATCATACCATAAATTTTAGAGCCTTTTTTGTCTAACTTGAGACCTGGATAGCCATAATCCGGCCCAGAACTTATATTTAAAAGTTTTCCGATTACATAACCTTTTTTCCATATTCCTTTTAGTTTTTTTAATATTCTTTCGTGCTGTTTTCCTTTTTGAAGAGTGCCATAAACAAACAAATTTGTAATTTCTTTCATGTTAAATTAAAAATGAAATTAAAAAATATATTTATCAGCAATATAAATAACTATTCCAATCGCAATACCTAATAGAATCCAATGGTAATTTTTTTTCATCATGTAATAAATTTATTCAAGTTTGGTTTAAAATAGTTAGGTCCTTTCATGACTTTTCCTTTTTCATTATAAATAGGTTTGCCATCTTCATCTAATTTACTCATATTTGAACTTTGTACCTCTTCAAAACATTTGTCTAAGTTAATTCCAAAAGCATGGCCAGCGCCATAGGTCACGTATAATATATCTGTTAGTGCATCAGCAACTTCCTTAAGATCTTTTTTATTCATAGCCTCTTTTAATTCCTCAAGTTCTTCCCTAATTAAATCGTATCTTAATGAAGTAATTTTTTCATTAGGAAAACCAGGTTTTTTCTTAACTTCTTGCCCAAAAGTTTCCATAAACTTTCTGACTCCTTCAAAATTTGTCATTTTTATCCTTTGTAATTTAATATTATTAAATAAAAGTGTATTATATCAAAGAATCAATTATGAAATACAGAACAGAATTCGATAGTATCGGAAAAATAAAAGTGTCTGGTGATAAGTATTGGGGAGCTTCTACAGAAAGATCTAACAAATATTTCAATATAGGTGACTTTTTAGTTAGACCATTAGTTATCCATTCAATCGCAATTATTAAAAAGGCGGCTGCGATAGTTAATGCTAGAAATAAAGATTTGAACCCAAGATTAAGTAAATACATAATAAAAGCCTCTGATGAAGTAATAAGAGGGAGACATGACAAACATTTTCCTTTGAAAGTATGGCAAACGGGTTCCGGAACTCAAACAAATATGAATGTAAATGAAGTAATTGCAAACAGAGCTATACAAATGATGGGTGGGAAAATGGGTACAAAAAAACCTATCCATCCAAATGATCATGTGAATAAATCACAATCAACTAATGATGTATTTCCTACAGCAATGCATATTTCAATTGCAATAAAAACTAAGGAAAAACTGTTACCATCGCTGAAACTTTTAGAAAAAGAGTTAAAAAAAAAATCAAAACAATTTAATAAAATTGTTAAAGTAGGGAGAACTCATTTGCAAGATGCTACTCCTTTAACTTTAGGACAAGAATTTTCTGGTTATCATACCCAATTAAAGAAATGTATTTTGAGAATTGAGTCTGCTTTGAAAGAAATTTATTTTCTAGCACAAGGGGGGACTGCTGTTGGAACTGGATTAAACACTAAAAAGAACTTTGATAAAAAAGTTGTAAAAGAAATCAGCAGAATAACTAAGCTTCCCTTTAAACCATCATCTAATAAATTTGCGGCTCTTGCTGCTCACGATGAAATTGTAAATTTTTCTGGAACACTAAACACCACAGCAGTTTGTTTAATGAAGATTGCAAATGATATAAGATTCTTGGGATCAGGTCCTAGAGCTGGCTATGGAGAACTTATATTGCCATCAAACGAACCTGGGTCTTCAATTATGCCTGGGAAGGTAAACCCGACTCAATCAGAAGCAGTCACCATGGTTTGTGTCAAAGTAATAGGAAACCATAATGGTATAACTATGGCGGGATCTCATGGTCATTTTGAACTTAATGTTTTTAAACCTCTTATCATTCATAATATTTTGCAATCTATCGAGATAATGAGTGACTCTGCAAAAACATTTGCTCTTTATTGTGTTAAAGGAATAAAAGCTAATGAAAAAAGAATAAAGAGTCTTTTAGATAATTCATTAATGTTAGTAACAGCACTTGCACCTAAAATTGGTTATGATGAAGCAGCTAAAATTGCAAAATTAGCTCATAAAAATGGGACTACATTAAAATATGAAGTAGTCAAATCAGGATTAATTCGTGAAAAGGAATATAATAAAATAATGAACCCGTTAAAGATGACCAAACCTAAATAGGTTAGATTATTTCTTTTAAAAAACTTCTTATTTTTTGTAATTCAAATATCGTTTGAAATTTTTTATTTAGAACTAAATTTTCAAAAATTTCTTTAAAATATTTAAGATCTTCTTCAGGCGCATTATAATTATTATTCATAGTTATATTGTCAAAATTAATTTTGTTATTCAAAATATTCAAATTTCCACTAAAATTTAAGTCAATAGTCTCGTTTTTGGTTTTATAATCAATGCCAATTTTTTTAAGTAAATCTTTTTTGTTAGGGGAATAAATACTACACTTAAAATAGATTACTGGATATTCATCCAATAAGTTTATATCACTTTTGCAATTAAAAACACTCTGAGAAATTAAGTATTTTTTTGTTATATTTAATCTTCCAAAAGAAAGTTTTGAACTTAGGTAAGCTTCATTTATCAAATTTCTACTAAATTTTTTTGATTTATAAGTTGTTTTATTCTTTATATTTAATCTTTTTATAAAATCTTTATAACTAAGTAATCGCTCAATATTAATACTAAATAGTATTATTGGTTTTATACTTTTTACTTTAGAGTCAAAATTTATTTCAAAAAATGGTTTAAATTCTAGCTTCCCGTTGCTTTCAAAAGCTAAATTCTTGCTTCTAAAAAAAAAATTTTTTATTAAAATATTGTTTAATTCATAAGTAAAATTCGTTTTAAAGTTTGAGTCCAATATTTTCCCTCTAAAATCTCCAGTTATTTTATCGCTGCTTTGCTTTTTAAATAAATTTAAATCAGCAGATACACCGGTTTTTATTAATTCAAAATATATGTTACTTAAGTCATCTTTTAGCTTTATCTTAAATTTCCTATTAAAAACCTCACCCTCTATTGTATTTTTTTTATATCCATAATTTAATAATCTTATTTTTTCAAAATTTATTACTTGATTTTTTTTTTCAGTAATCTTGAGGTATAAGTTATCAAAATAAAACTTTTTATCTAAATTAATTAAATTTTTTATTAATAGATTTGTTTTTTTAGAGTCTACTATTAGTTCACTGTTATTTAATTTTATTTTTTTTAAATTAAAATTTTTGTAATTGTATAAACTCAAAAATTCAGGATATAAAATTAATTTTTGAGTTTTAAGATTAATCCCCTTTGAATATAAATTTCCTTTTAGATTTTCCAAGATAAGTTGAGGTACAGGTAAAAAATGATACTTAATGTTATCTATTTTTTCAATTCCTAAGCTATAGTTTTTAATTAAGTATAATTTTATAATTTCCTCTTTTTTTTTGTAATCAAAAAATGAGGGAATAGTTAAAAATAAGACTATTGAGGTAAAAAAAATTACTAATAAGTATCGCAGGAAAAAAACAAATTTAAAAAATCTTGCAAATTTGCTGTTAATTATTTTAAAGAATCTATTTATCATGTTTTTTATTTTTACAACTAGTATATAAATAAAAATTCTAACTTATGAATAGTATTGATAAATTAATTGAAAATCTAAACAAGGAGCAAAAAGATGCGGTCTTAAGTACTGAAGGCCCAAACTTAATTGTAGCTGGTGCTGGGTCCGGAAAAACTAGAGTTTTAACAACTAGATTAATTCATATTATTGATCAAAAAAAAGCATATCCTAATCAAATTTTATGTGTGACTTTTACAAACAAAGCAGCAAAAGAGATGCAAAATAGGGTAATGCAACATATAAAAGGAAATTCTAATGCTATCCCATGGTTAGGTACTTTTCACTCAATTAGTGTCAAATTTTTACGAAGACATGCTGAAGCTCTCGGTTATAAAAGTAATTTTACAATTTTAGATACAGATGATCAGAAGAAACTAATTAGAAATATTGTTAAATCTGAGGATCTTGACGCAAAGAAGTTTTCTCCACAATTAATTTTATATCATATCGATCAATGGAAAAATAAAGGTTTTTTGCCAAAGGATGTGCGACTAGAAAAATCAGGTACAATATTAAAATCGATTTTAAAAGTATACGAAATATACCAGAATAAAACGAGAGACTTAAACGCATTTGATTTTGGGGATTTAATTCTATTTTGTGTAAAACTTTTTGAGGATAATGAGGATATTAAAAAAGTTTATCAAAATAACTTTAGATATATTTTAGTGGACGAGTTTCAAGATACTAATTTCATTCAAAATAAATGGTTAAATTTATTAGTTAATAATAATCAAAATATATGCTGTGTGGGTGACGATGATCAATCTATTTATAGTTGGAGGGGAGCCGAGATTAAAAATTTTCTTACTTTTGATCAGATCTATAAAGATTGCAAAGTATTTAAGTTAGAGCAAAATTATAGGTCTACAAAAAATATATTAGAAACTGCGTCTAATTTAATTTCAAATAATTCTAATAGAGTGGGTAAAAAACTATGGTCATCAGCAAATAAAGGTGAACTAGTAAAATTGAACTGCTACAGGACCGGTAAGGATGAAGCACAAGGAATAAGTGATATTATAGAAAAAAAAATTAAAGATAAGTACTCATTAAATGACGTTTCTATATTAGTAAGAGCGATTTATCAAACTAGAGAATTTGAAGAGAGATTTTTACAAGTTGGCATTGGGTACAGAGTTCTTGGGGGAATAAAGTTTTACGAAAGAGCTGAAATAAAAGATGCTGTATCTTATTTAAGGATTATCAATCAGAAATTTGATGACTTAGCTCTTGAAAGAGTAATTGGATCTCCAAAAAAAGGGGTTGGTGAAAGTACGCTAAATCAAATTTATACTTTTGCAAAAAAAAATAAATTATGTTTAGAAGACTCCATTTTAAAACTTTCAGAGAAAAACGAACTTAAACCAAAAATTAAAACCTCACTTAATCAATTGATTAAAATGATAAAAAAATGGCGGGCGGACGCTCAAAAAATGAAGCACTATGATTTATTAAAATTAGTGCTTGATGAGTCTGGATATTCCTCAATGCTTAAAAATAAAAAAGATTTGGAAAATGAAAATAGATTAGAAAACTTAAAAGAATTGTTAAGAGCCATGCAAGATTACGATAGCCTTCAAAATTTTTTAGAACACGTTGCTTTGGCCACCTCAATAGATCAAGAGTGGGAAGGCGCTAAAATAAATTTGATGACAATGCATGCTGCTAAAGGGTTGGAATTTGAAGTTGTGTTTTTACCAGGATGGGAAGAGGGCTTATTTCCTCATCAAAAATCATTGGAAGAAAAAGGAGATTTTGCTCTGGAGGAAGAAAGAAGGTTAGCTTATGTCGGCATCACAAGAGCTAAGAAAGAAGCATATTTATCATTTGCAATGAGAAGAGCATTTCATGGAGATTGGGTTGATACTTTACCATCAAGATTTATCAATGAAATACCAGAAGAAAGTGTTGAAAAAAATGAAATTAATTTTTCTGAGACTAATGACTTTGAATTCAATCAAGATAATTCAATTGACTTCGATGAGGAATATAGAAGTCCTGGTTGGGATAGATATAAAAAAAATAAAATGTTAAGATGGAAAAAATAAAAAAATTAAAAAAAGAATTTCAAAAAAAAAATATTGATGGTTATTTAGTTCCTAAAAACGATCAATTTTTTGGAGAATACGTTCCAAAATATAACGATAGATTAAATTATATTACGAATTTTTCAGGTTCATATGGTTTTTCTTTAATGCTTAAAGAAAAAAGTTATTTGTTTGTAGATGGAAGATATACTTTACAGGCAGCCAATCAAAGCGGGAAACTTTTTAAAATTGTAACTCTTCCTACAAAAATGCCATTTGATTTTTTAGGAAAAAAAAGAGTTATAATTGGATACGATCCAAAATTATTTACAAATAAATCTTTAAAGAATTTGTTTAAAGGGGTAAATTGTAAATTTAAACCAATATTAGGTAATCTTGTTGATAAAATTTGGAAAAGGAAATTAAAAAAGAATAAAAAAAAATTTTATAAATTGTCTAATAAATCTGTAGGCGTAAATTTTCAAAGAAAAATAGATAGAGTTTTAAAAAATTTAAAAAAAAATAAAGCGGATTTCCAATTAATAACTGCAAGTGAAAATAACGCTTGGTTATTTAACATAAGAGGGGGAGATAGTAAATATTCACCAATACCGTCTTGTAATGTTTTAATTGAAAGAAAAAAAAAAATTAAGTTTTTTTGTGATATTAAGAAAATTCCATCATCGTTTAAACAATACTATAAAAAAATAAAATTCTTGGAGATTGATAAAATTGGTGAAATCTTGAGAGATATTAATAAAAAAAGATTCATAATTGATAAAAATACTTGCTCTATTTATCTTGAAAAAATTATTTCAGAGAACAATAAAATATTAAAATTTGATGATCCAATATACGAATATAAAGCTATTAAAAACAAAGTTGAGATAAGTAATATAAAGAAAGCTCATATACTCGATGGTGTAGCGGTGACAAAATATCTATTTTGGTTGAAAAGAAATTTTAATAAGAAAAATATTTCAGAAATAAGTGCGTCAGAAAAATTACTCAAATTAAGAAAAAAAAATAAAAAATATAAATTTTCAAGTTTTCCTACAATCTCAGGCACTGGTCCTAATGGAGCAATTATTCATTATAATGCAACAAAAAAAACTAATAGAATATTAAAATCTGGAGATATTTATTTAGTAGACTCAGGAGGGCAATACGAATTCGGAACTACAGACGTTACTAGAACTATTTCTTTGAATAATAAAAATAGAAGAACTAAAAAAATATTCACCAGAGTACTAAAGGGGCATATAGCTGTTGCAAATTTTAAATTAAAATCAAACACTTTTGGTTCAATGATTGATTACAGCGCAAGAAAATTTCTTAGAGAAATTGGTCTTGATTATTCTCATGGAACAGGGCATGGAGTCGGATATTTTTTAAATGTACACGAAGGTCCTCAAGCTATTTCCAAAAAAAATAGAGTAAAGATTAAAAGAGGCATGGTGATTTCAAATGAGCCTGGTTATTATGAAAAAAATAATTTTGGTATAAGAATTGAAAACCTTATTTATGTCAAAAAAAATAAAAATAAAAATTACTTTGAAAATTTGACTTTAGTTCCAATTGACAAAGATCTAATCGATAAGTCGCTTCTTAGTCAAAAAGAAAAAAAATGGTTAAATAGCTATCATGAGAAGGTTTTCAATACATTAAAAAGTAAAATGAATAATAGTGAAATTGTAGAGCTTGCAAATGCTTGCTCAGCTATTTAAGATTTCGTTCCACTCTTTTTCGTTTAAAACTTTTATATTAAGTTTCTTTGCCTGTTCAATTTTCCTTTTAGTAGGTTTACTATCACCGACTACTAAAAAATCTAATTTTTTTGATATTGAGCCTAACACTTTGCCTCCATTATTTTCTGCGATTAATTTTGCCTCTGTCCTACTCATGTTCTGGAATCCACCTGTAAACATTAACTTTTTATTGGAAAATTTTCCATCTTTATTATTTATTTCATAATTATCAATTTGAAGTTCATTTATTAAATTTATAGTTATAGTTTTATTTTTTTCTTTTGAAAAAAAATTATCTATTGACTTTAATTGAGTAGATCCAATCCCATCTAGCTCTGATAGACTAATTAAAATTTTGTCTCTCCTTTTTTTTTCAAATAATTTTGAAAATTCTTTAATAGTTGTAAAAAAACCTGCTAAAATTTTTGCATTTTCTTGACCAATGTGTCTTATGCCCACCGAATAAATAAATTTTGATAAATTAATTTTTCTTGATTTAGTTATTGATTTTTTTAAGTTAGTAATAGATAAAGTCCCCCAACCTTCAAGACTCTGAATTTTCTCAAAATCTAAATTAAAAATATCTGATGGCTCTTGAATAATTCTCAAATCCCAAAATTGATCGATAACTTTTTTGCCTAGACCCTCAATATTTAACGCTTCTTTAGAAACGAGATGTTTTAATTTTTCCCTAGCTGTATAGCTGCAATCGTAACCTCTGAAGCATCTTCTAACTGCATCTTCTTTTTTAGTGCTTTTGCTAATTTCTTTTTTTGTCAGAGCCCCACAAAGACATTTATTTGGAAAGATAAATTTTCTACTATTATTACTTCGTTTTTCAATATTTACTGACACTACTTGAGGAATTACATCTCCAGCTCTTTGTATTTGTATTGTATCCCCTACTCTTATATCTTTTCTTTGTATTTCATCCTCATTATGTAAAGTAGCGTTAGAAACAACTACCCCTCCTACTGTTACAGGCTCAACTTTAGCTACTGGGGTGATAGCACCAGTCCTTCCAACTTGAATAACGATGTCCTTAATTTTTGTAATTGCTTTTTCAGCTGAAAATTTATACGCAATTGCCCATCTTGGAGAATTAGCTGTATTACCAAGTCTTTTTTGTAAATTAAAATTATTTACTTTATAAACTACCCCATCAATATCGTAATCTAATGATGATCTCAAATTATCTAGGTCTTCATGATTTCTCTCAATTTCATTGATACCCTTAACAATCTTGGATAATGGATTTACTGAAAATCCCCATTGTTTAATTTTTTTTAGAAAATCAGATTGAGTTGAGAAAAAATTTAAATTTATCTCTCCAACTCCATAAGCAAAATACCTTAAAGGAATTTTTGCGGTTTCCTTTGAATTTTTTTGCCTTAATGATCCTCCTGCAGCATTTCTGGGGTTAGCAAAATTACTTTTTAAACTAACAAAATCTTTTTTACTTATATATATTTCACATCTCACCTCTAGAATCTCTGGGATACCCAGTCCTTCAATTTTCAGTGGAATAGATTTAATAGTTTTTAGATTACTTAATATATCTTCCCCAGTTACACCATCACCTCTTGAAAGCCCTTTGATTAGAATACCTTTTTCATAAATTAAAGTTGCTGAAATTCCGTCAATTTTTGGTTCAGAAAATAATTCATTAGTTATATTTTTAACATTAAGAAAGTTATCAATTTTTTTTAAAAAATCTTTCATATCATTTTTATCAAATGCGTTTGCAAGAGATAACATTGGACTTAAATGCTTAATTTTTGAAAATTTATTTGTAGGTGGTGAGCCGACAATTTTATCTAACAAGTTTAATTCTTTTAAAAAGCTGTTTTGATTTTCTAGCTCAACTAACTCTTTTTTTAAATTGTCATACTCTTCATCAGAAATTTCGGGATTATCATTAATAAAATAAAGTCTGTTATGTTTTTTCAAAAGCTGAATTTTCGCTTTAAAAAATTTAATTATATCCTGTTTATTTTTTGCCATAATCTAATTTAATTTTATTTTATTTAAAATTTTTTTAAGAACACTATCCTTTTTTATTTTGATCTTTTTAGTTTTTGGCAATTTGTAGTTTTTATTAAATATTTTGTAAGATTGGCTAAACCATTCACTAGAGTTGTAATTATACCCTAAGATACTTGCATATTTTTTTGCCTCTTCCTCTAACCCCAAAAAATAATTTATTTCCACTAATCTGTGCAAAGCCTCTTCCACAAAAATGGTCTTATCAAAATTTTCTATTATATTTTTTAATCTGTTTAGTGCAGGTATCCACTTTTGAACGCTTATATAATATTTTGCCACATATAATTCTTTTGCGGCTAATTGGTTTTGAGTAAGATCTTTTTTAAATTTCAGATCAATAGCATATTCTGAATCAGGATAATTTTTTAAAAAAAAATCAATTTTTTCCTCTGCTTTGATCAACGGTAATAAATCTTTTTTTTCATCATTAATTTGTTCGTAATAAATTATTGCCGTTAAATAATGCGCATAAATTGTGTTTTTATCTGCGGGATAGGTTTTAAGAAATCTATTTAAATTTTCGATTGCTTCATTGTAAAAATTAATTCCATAAAGAGAATAACTGGCCATGAGAGAGGATTTTGCAGCAAGCTCAGGTTTGATAAAATTAAGCTCAGCCTCTGAAAATTTTTTGCTAGCAAGAAAATAATCATTATTAGTGAATGCTAAAATACCCTCTTTATAAATTTTATAAGGATCGACTCTAACTGAAGGTTCATAAATAGTTTCTTTTTTGTTGCAGGAAAAAATTAATAAAGTGATTAAACTTATCAATAAAATTCGGATCATTGGATAAGTAATAACACATAAAAACAGAATTGTATGAGTTAATTAATACTTATGCGCTGACCGCTATTTTTGTAGATTGATTTAAGTTAATTTTTTTAGAAATGAAAATATCTTTATATTGAAATATTTTATATGATTTTTTTTCGTTTAAAAGTTTTCTTAAAAAATTGTTCGATAATTCATGACCACCTTGAAAGCAACTTACTTTACCTAGAACTCTATATCCAGATAATGAAAAATCTCCTGCCAAATCTAAAATTTTATGATTTACAAATTCTTTTTTATTTCTCAACCCGCCATGATTTAAGACTTTATTATCATTCACAACTATTGCATTTTCTAAAGATCCCCCTCGTGCTAAACCTATTTTTTTTATTTTTTCAATATCCTCGAAAAGACAAAATGTTCTTGATTCTGAAATCTCTGTTAAATCATCATGTTGAAAATTTACACAATTTTTCTGATTTCCGATAATTCTATTTTTATAATTTAATTGAAAATCAACTTCAAAAGCATTTTCATTTGGCTCTATAGAAATCGTTCTTTTTTCATCTACCAATTTAACCACGTCTAAAATTTTTAAATATTTTCTTTTTGCATTTAATTTTTTAATTTCTTTTTTCCTAATAATTTTTAAAAACTCTTTAGCTGAACCATCCATTATTGGAACTTCATCATTATCAATTTCTATCAAAGCGTTATCTATTCCCATGATGTAAAGAGATGCTAATAAATGCTCAACTGTTAAAACTTTTACACCGGTTTTATTTTGCAAAGTTGTACAAAGTTTAGCCGAGGTAACGTTGTTAAAGTTAGCCTTAATCAAGTTATTATTTTTTAAATCAACTCTTTTAAATATAATGCCTTGATTTTCTTCACCTGGATAAATTTTAACGTTAGCAATTTTGCCAGTATGCAAACCATTTCCAGAGAAGCTTACTGGCTCGCTTAATGTTTGTTGAAATATTTCTAACATTTTGAAACTTATACAAAATTAAACGCTTGTACTAAAAACAACTAATGTTTCTAAAAATAACAACTATTAGCTGAAAATTTTATGGAAAATTCTGGCAATCATGGATTTTTTTTCTTGAACAACTGGTATTGCTTCTTTTTTCCACCCATATTGAACTATCTTTAGTGCAGTCTCACATAATGTTTCTTCATCGGTATCATCTAATAATTTAACAACCGATTCTGTTTTTTTTGAAAATGCTGAAATATAATCTTTTTTAAAACAGCTGATATTAAATTTTTCGCGAATATTTAAAAAAACCGGTAGTTTTATTTTTGCTTTAAGATTAGAGAAATTAATATTTTTCGAAAATATGATCTCTGCCATTTCTTCTATTCTAGCATTGGCTATATCAAGTATAAGTTTTTTTTTAATTTTTCTAAAATTTTTACTCTTAAAGAATTTTTGATCAATTATTTCATCTTGAATTTTGTGATTACAAAAATCTGGGGATTTTAAAATGTCCTCTAAAACTTCTTTATTAAGCCCAGTAATCTTAGAAATATCATTCAGTATCATATTTGTACCAAATTCAAAATTTTCAAAAAACTTTAAAGCAGCATTTTCAAATAAAAAAATTTTGGAGTGATTCTGACCTATTTCAACTTTTGCAAACGTTTCAAAATCTGTATTATTATTTATTATAATTGATCCTTCAATAAAACTTTTAGATAAAATTTTTTTCACTTTAAGATTGCACTGAAGAAATAGATTATCTAAATTTTTGTAATCATTACTATCAATTAAAAAAAAAGATAACTCGTGAGAATAAAAATTTCCAAATAATCCAATAGGTAAGTTATTTAGATTATTATTATCTAAAACATATTTTGTATTGAAAATATGAAGAATCGTTTTCTTGTCTTCTATTTCATTTATTTTTGATTTTAAGGAATTTAAAATATAAGTTACATCGTTTTTACTCAATTGTGAACCATTTAATTTTTTAAACCCTGAAAAATTTATTATAGAGCAATTTAAGTTATCGATAATTATTATAACTTCTTGAAAAACTAAATTGAATTTATGCTCCATATAATAAATCTTGTTCTTTATCGTTGTAATTATTATATCGTGATTAGAAATTTTTTCATTTAAGTTTCCTTCCATTTCAATTTGCTCATGATATATGATTTGAAATTTATCTTCAGAATTATTTTCAACTACAAAAAAAATAAATTCAAAGTTATTTATTTCTATTAAAAGTTTTGGAGAATTTGTTAGCATAATTTATTTTAAGATAAGCTGGTTGTTTATTCTATAATCGAAAGTTTTATATTTTTTGAAATTATCAAGATCTTTCATTTTTATGAAATTTCTTAAACTTTGATCATAATTATTAATAGGAAGTTTAATAGTTTGATTATTTTTTGTAATTATGTCCCATCTTTTTGTTTTAAAAAAATAAAATTTTTCTATTTCATGAATAGGGAAATTAATCTTTTTTAAATTTTCATAAAAAATTTTAAAGTTTTCTTTACTACCAAAAATTAATGGTAGCTTTTCGTACTTTTTTGACTCAAAAAAATTTATTTGATCTCCATTATTTGTAAAATAAGTTTTTTTACCTTTATAAATTAAAACAGCTACAGGTTTTTTTTCGAAAATTTTGATTATTATTTTATTTGGGTAAATTTTGTCTATCCTAAAACCCTCAACTAAATCTATTTCATTTAATTTCTTTTCTAAATTTTTCTTGTTAAGAAATAGTAGGTTTGTATCATATAGATAAGATAATTTTTCTTTAATTTTATCCTCTTTTACATAAAAATTATTTTCTATAATTAATTCTTGAATATTTATTTTACTAAATTTAAAATTATTTTGCATGCTGTAAGTACTTAAGAATAAAATAAGTACCAACGAAATTATGAGTCTTTTTTTCATCTATTAAGGCTTGCGTCTAATAAAATAGTTTCAACTAAATCGTTAAAATTTAATTTATAATAACTTGCTATTTCAGGCACTAATGACAAGTTAGTCATTCCTGGTTGTGTATTAATTTCTAAAAGAAAAAATTTATTTTTATAAAATTTAAAGTCTGATCTAGTAACACCTCTACACCCAAGTGCGCGATGTGCGCGTTTTGCTAAGTTCAAGACCTCCAAATATTTTTTTTTTTCTAGTCTTGCAGGCATAACATGTTTTGTTTTAGCTGACTTTGTATATTTAGCTTTATAATCATAAAAAGTTCTTTTAGGGATCAATTCGATAGCACCTAAAGGTTTATCGTTTATGACAGACGCTTGTATTTCTTGTCCACCAATAAATTGTTCACAAATTAATTGATTATATTTTTTAAAGAGATAATTAATATTTTTTTTAAAATCTAAAAAATTTTTTACAATTTTAACTCCTAAACTTGATCCCTCATTTATTGGTTTAATTACTAAAGGAAACTTAAATTTTCCTTTTATAAAACTTTTTTTTAAGGTTGTTTTTTGATAATCATTTTTGCTTAAATTGAAATATTTTGGTGTTAAAATATTATTTTTGAGAAAAATTTTTTTTGAAATAATTTTATTCATTGCATTATAGGAACTAACTACTCCTGAATGAGTATAAGGAATTCTAAGATATTCAAAGTAACTTTGCGCTACACCGTCCTCACCTTCTTTTCCATGTAAGGCATTAAAAATTACGTCAAATTTATTTTTACTAATTAGATTATAATTCTTTAGTTTTGGATCAAATGTTGTGACTTTGTAATTTTTTTTCTTTAAAGCCTTTACGCATGCTTTACCACTTGCAAGACTCACAGATCTTTCACCGGAATTACCACCAAGAACTACTAAAACTCTTCTAAATTTTTTTTTAGTCACCAATTATTTTGATCTCCAATTCAAGATTTATTCCAGTTTTTTCACTAACTTTATCTTTTACTTTTTTTATTAATTTTTCTATATCTGCAGATTTAGCGTTACCATTGTTTACAAAAAAATTACAATGTTTTTCCGAGATTGAGGCATCTCCCTCTTTCAATTTATCGCACTGGGCTTCTTTAATTATTTGCCACGCTTTTTTTTTGCTATTTAAATTTTTAAAAGTGCTACCACATGTTTTAATTTGGCTCGGTTGGGTCAATTTTTTTTTTTGAATTAGTTCTTTTTGATATTTTTCTATAATTTCTACTGGCGTTTTTTTCCCTTTTAATTTTATTGA
>MDTE01000082.1_pt1 | contig 15090 bp, 17 predicted proteins | sample 811231 | NCBI WGS metagenome assembly MDTE01 (sample SAMN05326651, study PRJNA326480) | marine metagenome | isolation source: seawater | place: Indian Ocean: Red Sea | collected 2010 | reverse complement strand
AATATTCTGTTTCGAAATTAAGAAAGAGATATCAAAATGCTTCTTTACCTAATTATGAAATAGTAAATTTAAATGATACAAAACTTGAAAAAAAATCCTGGTTATCAAAACAAATAATAGAGAAAACTAATTTTCATTTAAAAAAAAATGATCAAGTTTTATTTTTCTTAAATAGAAGAGGGTTTTCCCCACACGTATTGTGTGACAAGTGTTTTAAAAATTACAGCTGTCCAAATTGCTCAATCAATTTAGTTTATCACAAAAAAAAAAATATTCTTTTATGTCATTATTGTGGATTTAAATCCTCCACGGAAAAAAAATGTACGAAAGAGGGAAAATGTAATTTTATTTTTAACGGCCCCGGAGTCGAAAGAATTTTAGAGGAAGTGAAAAAACATTTTCCTTCAAAAAAAATTGAAATATTTTCAAGTGATACTATGAATAAAAAAGATTCATCAGAGAAACTAAAAAAAATTTTAAATAATGAAATACAAATTCTTATTGGTACTCAACTTATATCTAAAGGTTTTCATTTTCCAAATTTAAACTGTATTGTCGTGGTAGATATCGATTTATCTTTACAAGGACACGATCTAAGAGCGGCTGAAAAAAATTTACAATTATACCACCAGCTATCTGGCAGAGCAGGAAGAACTGGTAAACCTGCAACAGTATATTTTCAGACATATGAAAATAATATAAAAATGATTTCTGATATAACAAATGATAATCCAGACATATTTTTAGAGAGAGAGCTAAATATCAGAAAAAAAAATGATTTACCTCCATTTGAAAGATTTATTTCTCTAATTTTTACTGGGGTTAATGATAGAACTTTGGAAAAAGAAGCCACATCTTTTAAAAATTTTATTGAGGGTAAAATTAAGGCTAAGATTTTAGGACCTGTAAGTTCTCCAATTTTTAAAATAAAGGGGAAATTTAGGGTTAGATTATTAATTAGAGGCCCAAAGTCTTTAAAATTACAAAATTCAATCTCAGAATTGATACAAAAATATAAGTTTTCAAAAGGAATAAAACTGACGGTTGATGTTGACCCTATAAACTTTAATTAAAAGCCTAAAAAAAGGAACTTGATCAAATGTGTTACTTGAAGACATTTTATCTATGTGTTAATTAATTCCAGTTTTTAAGTAACCATCAAATTTAATTAAGAGTATAAATTGAGTAAAAATAAAGAATTTTCAAATACTTCTGCACAAAGATATTCTCTAGCTTTGTATGAACTTTCAAATGAAGAAAATTCTTTGGAAACGATTGAAAATAATTCACTAACAATTTTAAAACTTATAAGCTCATGCAAAGATTTTAATAAATTTATAAAAGATCCAACAGGTAATCAAAAAGATCTGATTTTAGTTATGAATAAAATTTCAGATAACTTTAAAATTGACAAATTGTTTAATAGATTTTTGATATTTTTAATTAAAAAAAGAAGGTTTTTCTATCTAGAAAAGATACTCAAAAACTTTATTGAGATTTGTTCTGAGAAAAGAGGTGAGATTAAGGCTGAAATAGAGTCTGCCAAGGCTTTGTCAAATGAAGAAATAAATAAAATAAATGAAGATATTGTTAAAAATTTTAGTTCAAAAATAAACTTGCAATACAAACATAATGAAAGTTTAATTGGTGGCTTGATATTAAAAGTTGGAAGTATTATGATAGATAACTCGATTAAAAAAAAATTACAACAAATTGAAAATAGAATGATGGAGGCGTGAGATGGAAATAAATCCCTCTGAAGTAACTAAAATATTAAAAGAACAAATCAAAAATTTTGGAGAGAAAGCAGAAATCTCTGAGGTAGGACAAGTATTATCAGTAGGAGATGGAATTGCACGAATTTATGGCCTAGATAATGTTCAAGCCGGTGAAATGGTTGAGTTTGCCGATGGATCAAAAGGAATGGCTTTAAACCTGGAAAGCGAAAATGTTGGAGTTGTAATTTTCGGTGATGATAGAAATGTCAAAGAGGGAGATATAGTAAAAAGAACTGGAAATATTGTTGATACACCAGTTGGAAAAGAGCTATTAGGTAGAGTTGTAGATGGATTAGGAAATCCTATTGATGGTAAAGCAGCATTAGACAAAGGAGTCAAAAAAAGTAGAGTAGAGGTAAAAGCACCTGGAATTATTCCCCGTCAATCAGTTAATGAACCAATGCAAACAGGTCTAAAATCAATAGACAGTTTAGTACCAATTGGAAGAGGACAGAGAGAACTTATCATTGGAGATAGACAAACGGGTAAAACAGCAGTTGCTGTAGATGCAATTATTAATCAAAAAAAAATTAACGAGACTGGTGATGAAAAACAAAAATTATATTGCATATATGTTGCTGTTGGGCAAAAAAGATCAACAGTAAGACAAATCCAAAAAACTTTAGAAGAAGCTGGTGCTATGGAGTACACAACTATTGTAGCTGCGACTGCATCTGACTCTGCTCCTTTACAGTTTTTAGCTCCATACACAGGATGTGCAATGGGCGAGTATTTTAGAGATAACGGAATGCATGCACTAATTATTTATGACGATTTATCTAAACAAGCGGTTGCTTACAGACAAATGTCTTTATTACTTAGAAGACCTCCAGGGCGAGAAGCTTATCCTGGAGATGTATTTTATCTTCATAGCAGATTACTTGAAAGAGCAGCCAAATTAAGCGATGAACATGGTGGAGGATCATTAACAGCACTTCCAATTATCGAAACTCAAGGTGGAGATGTATCAGCATTTATTCCAACTAATGTTATTTCAATTACTGACGGTCAAATTTTTTTAGAAACAGAACTATTTAATCAAGGTATTAGACCTGCAATTAACGTTGGTTTATCTGTATCTAGAGTTGGTTCTTCTGCTCAAACAAAAGCAATGAAAAAGGTTTCAGGATCAATGAAACTAGAACTTGCGCAATACAGAGAAATGGCGGCTTTTGCTCAATTTGGATCTGATCTAGATGCATCGACACAGCAGCTTTTAAATAGAGGTTCAAAATTAACTGAACTTTTAAAACAAAAACAATATTCCCCAATGACTGTTGCAGAACAAGTCATATCAGTTTTTTGTGGAGTAAAGGGTTATCTAGATGATATTGATATAAAAGAAGTTGCAGAATTTGAGAATAAAATTATTGAAAAGTGTAAATCAGATAAACCTGAGATTATTGAGTCAATTTTAAGCTCAGGAAAACTTGATGAAGATAATGAAAAATTACTTGTTGAGTTAATTACTCAAATGAAAGGAAATCTTAAATCTTAATATATTATGGCAAGTTTAGATGATTTAAAAAAAAGAATAGCTAGTGTAAAATCAACACAGAAAATTACTAAAGCTATGAAAATGGTTGCGGCTGCAAAGTTAAGAAGAGCTCAAGAAAGTGCTGAAAAAGGAAGACCTTACTCTGAGAAGATGAATAATATTATTTTAAATTTATCAAATGGAATATCAGATAAAGAAAATGCACCCAAACTAATGTCAGGCACAGGTCAAGAAAAGATACATCTTTGTGTAGTTTTGACATCAGATAGAGGATTATGTGGTGGTTTCAATTCAAATATTATTAAAAAAGCTAAAAATCATTTTTCTAAAGTTTTAGATGAAGGTAAAGAACTTAAAATTATAACTGTTGGTTCAAAAGGTAATGATCAATTAAAAAGAAATTTTGGTGATAAAATAATTAAAAACATTTCTTTCAAAGAGTCTAAAAATGCAAATTATTTCGATGCTGATAAAGTTGCAAAAACTGTAATTGAGAAATTTGAAGCAGGTGAATTTGATGTTTGCACTATATTTTATAATCAATTCAAAAACGTTATAACTCAAATTCCTCAAGCACAACAAATTATACCTTTGAATAACGAAGAGAAAGAGGAGAAATCAGATGACAGTTACGAATTTGAACCTGATGAAGATGAAATTTTAAACAATTTGCTGCCAAAAAATATTTCCACTCAAATATTTAAGGCAATGTTAGAGAATTCAGCTAGCGAACAAGGATCAAGAATGAGTGCTATGGATAATGCTACTCGAAACGCAGGTGAAATGGTTGATAAACTTACTATTGAATATAATAGAAGTCGTCAGGCAGCAATTACCAAAGAATTAATAGAAATCATATCAGGAGCAGAAAGTTTATAATTATGAGTAAAGGAATAATTACCCAGGTTATTGGGGCAGTAGTTGATGTAAAGTTTGAAGGAGATTTGCCAGAAATCTTAACAGCTTTAGAGTGTAAGAATGGAAATAACAGATTAGTACTAGAAGTCGCCCAACATTTAGGTGAAACAGCAGTAAGAACTATAGCGATGGATGCCACAGAGGGATTAAAAAGAGGAGATGAAGTAGTAAACACAAATGCTCCAATCCAAGTTCCTGTGGGGCCAGAAACCCTTGGAAGAATTATAAATGTGATTGGTGAACCAATTGATGAAAGAGGAGATGTAAAAACAAGAGAAACTTGGCCTATTCATAGAGCTGCACCAGAATTTAATGATCAATCCACAGAAACAGAGATACTAGTTACAGGTATTAAAGTTATTGATTTGCTTGCTCCTTATGCAAAAGGAGGAAAAATTGGATTATTTGGTGGAGCTGGAGTAGGAAAAACTGTTTTAATTATGGAATTAATTAATAACGTTGCAAAAGCGCATGGTGGATTTTCTGTTTTTGCTGGAGTGGGTGAGAGAACTAGGGAAGGAAATGATCTTTATCATGAAATGATAGAGTCCGGAGTTATAAAACAAGATGGACCAGGATCAAAAGCTGCTTTAGTTTATGGACAAATGAATGAACCTCCTGGAGCTAGAGCTAGAGTTGCTCTTACAGGATTAACCGTAGCTGAATATTTTAGAGATCAGGAGGGTCAAGATGTTTTATTCTTTGTGGATAATATATTTAGATTTACTCAAGCTGGGTCAGAAGTTTCAGCTTTATTAGGGAGAATCCCTTCTGCAGTTGGCTATCAACCTACTTTAGCAACTGACATGGGTAACCTTCAAGAGAGAATTACTACTACCAACAAAGGATCAATTACATCAGTGCAGGCAATTTATGTTCCAGCTGACGACTTAACAGATCCTGCACCAGCAACATCATTTGCACATTTGGATGCTACAACAGTACTTTCGAGACAAATTGCTGAAATAGGTATTTATCCTGCAGTTGATCCACTAGACTCAACGTCAAGAATTTTAGATCCTAGAATTGTTGGGGATGAGCATTATAGAGTTGCCAGAGATGTTCAGAGAATACTGCAATCTTATAAATCTTTGCAAGATATTATAGCAATTTTAGGTATGGACGAGCTATCTGAAGAAGATAAATTAATTGTAGCAAGAGCAAGAAAAATTCAGAGATTTTTATCACAACCATTTTTTGTTGCAGAAGTATTTACGGGCTCTCCTGGAAAACTTGTTGATCTTGAATCAACAATTAAAGGTTTTGATGCAATTTGCAAAGGCGAATATGACCACCTTCCTGAAGCTGCTTTTTACATGGTTGGTACAATTGAAGAAGCAATTGAAAAATCTAAGAAAATGGAAAAGGAAGCAGCAGCTTAATGGATGAAGAGTTTAAATTAGAGATAGTTAATCCAGAAAAGTCTTTTTTTTCAAAAGATGATGTGATTGAAGTAGTAATACCAGCTTTTGAAGGTGAAATGGGAATTTTGAAAAATCATATTTCCATAATTTCTTTTTTAAAACCAGGGATTATAACAATTAATTCTAAATCTGGTGAAGAAAAGTTTTTTGTCGAAGATGGCATAATTGAATTCAAGAATAATAATTTATCTATTTTGACTAGTTCTATTTTTAACTTGAAAAATTTAGATAAAAACAAAATTAAAGAATTTTTGAAAATTGCAGAAGAAGAGTCAAATAAATTAGGTGTAAGTGATCAAGCTAAATATTTAGCTGATCAAAAAATTGAGGTCTTAAGATCTATTAATTAGTATTTTTTCAACTTTTTGCTGTACCTCCTGATATACACTTAGTTTAAAATCAACTACTAACTTAGTAATTTCCCTCAAATCTACCCATTTCCAATCAAAAAATTCTGGATTTTCGGTTTTTAAATTGATTTCTTCGTCTTTACCCAAATACCTCATTAAAAACCATTTCTGTCTTTGACCTTTAAATTTTCCCTTCCATATTATTCCCAACAAATGATCTGGCAAATGATAAGTTATATGTCCATCTAATTCTCTAATTAATTCAACTTTTTTCATACTTGTTTCTTCTTTTAATTCTCTGTACGCTGCAGCCAAAAAGTCTTCTCCATCATTAACACCCCCTTGAGGCATTTGCCAAAACTTTTTTGCGTTATCAATTCTTTTTGCGACAAAAACTTTATTATCTTTATTAACTACAATAATCCCAACGCCACTTCTAAGCGGTAGGTTTCGATATTCATTTTTCATTTTATCCGTTTAAAAGTTTGATTGCGTAATTTAATTGATTATCTGTTTCTGATTTAATTTTGAATTCATTGCCCTCTTCACTTATTTCTATATCTGGACTCACACCTACCTCTGAAATAGATTTTCCAGATGGGAGATAATATTTGGCAACAGTTAACCTGATAGCTCCCTTATTTTTTAATGGTATTATAGATTGCACAGAGCCCTTACCATAACTATTTTCACCTAAAACTATCGCTCTTTTATGATCTTTTAAAGCACCAGCTACAATCTCAGAAGCTGATGCTGATCCATAGTTAATTAAAACCATAAGAGTTTTACCATTTGTAAGATCACCTTTTTTTGCAAACCACTTTCTATTCTCTGACTGTTGTCTACTTTTTGTTGATACTATTTCACCATCATTTAAGAAAAAATCAGATATTCTTATCGCTTGAGATAAAAGACCTCCAGGATTATTTCTTAAATCTAAAATATATGCTTTTACTTTTTGATTCTTTTCTAATTCTTTAATTTTATCCTCTATTTGTCCACTACTATTTTCATTAAAAGAGGTAAGTCTTATATATCCTATATTGTTTTGTAAAATATCGGTTTTTACAGACTGAATTTCAATTATTTCTCTTGTTATATTAAAAGTTAAGGCTTTTTTTTCTCCTCTTCTCCTAATTGTAAGTTCAATACTAGAGCCTACTGGGCCTCGCATTAATTCAACTGCTTCGCTTAATGTTTTACCTTGCACTTGAGTATTTTCAATTTTAACAATATAGTCACCCGCTTTTATACCGGCTCTTGAAGCAGGGGTGTCATCAATAGGGGAAATTACTTTTACTACCCCTGACTCCATGCTTACTTCTATACCAAGTCCTCCGAATTCCCCGCTAGTTTCAGTTTGCATTTCGTTGAATATTTCTGGAGACATATAAGCAGAATAAGGATCTAGAGATTGAAGAAGACCATTGATTGCAGAATCCATACTTTCTGATTGATTTATTTCATCTACATATTCTTCATTAATTTTTTCTAGCACTTCTCCAAAAAGATCAATCTTTTTATAAATACTAATTTCTGTAGAAAAGGAAGGTTTTGATATTATCAAAAATTTAAAAATAAATATTATTAGAATATTTCTCATATCATTACTTTTTCTTTTGGTATTAATTCAGACCAAATTTTTTCTAACTCATAAAATTTTCTTTTTTCAGGATGAAAAATGTGCACAATTAGGTCTATGCCATCTACCAATTTCCACTCATTACTTTTCTTACCTTCGATTTTTGAATTAATAAGTCCATTTATTTTAAATTGATCTAATACTTGTTCTGATAAAGATTGAATATGTCTTGAGGAAGTTCCGCTAGCAATAATCATATGATCAGCTATAGAACTTTTATCTTTTAAATCTATACTTACAATATCGAATGCTTTGTTTAGATCAAGTGTTTGAATTATAATTTTTTTAAGATCTAAATTTTTATCCATTAATTTACTTTAGACTATCAAATTTCTCTTAATTTAGAAGATGAAATGTTGACCTTGTTAAATTCTACAAATGTTACTCTTTTATTGACCTGTTTTTTATACGTTTTTGAATTCATTGACTTTTTTTTATATCCATGCCGATCAAAAACTACAAGATTTGACTTTTTTAAAATATTTTCCCATCTGTACCATTTATGGAAGTTAATTAAATTATCAGCTCCAATTAAAAAAAATAATTCATATCGTTTACTTTTATCCAAATAGTTAATTAGGTCTGCTGTTTTATTTGAATTAATTATTTTCTCAAAGTATTTAACTTTAATATACTTATTTTTATTAATTACTTTTTTACAGATATTTATCCTTTTCTTTAAGTCATAAGAACTTTTTTTTTTGAAAGGATTTTGATTTGTAATTGCCCAAATAATAAAACTTAAATTAAATCTTTTTAAGGCTTCTCTAGAAATAATTAAATGACCTTTGTGAGCTGGATCAAAAGATCCTCCTAAAATTCCAATTTTAATTTTTTTATTTTTCAATTTATTTTCTAATTTTTCCATTACTGGACACTTGATATTTATAAGAAACAAGTTGATTTAATCCAACAGGTCCTCTCGGGGGGAGGGTACTAGTTGAGATACCAACTTCACCACCAAAACCAAATTCTCCACCATCAGCAAACTGAGTAGATGTATTGTGCATTGCAATAGAACTTTTTACTTTTTTGAGAAATATTTTTGCTGACTTTGAATTTTTAGTTATGATTGCATCTGTATGCATTGTTCCATATTTATTTATATGTTCAATGGCTTCATCAAGATTCTTAACTGACTTAATAGATACTATGGATGCTAGGTATTCTTTCGACCAATCACTTTTGTTTGCTATTTTAATTTTACCTCTATAAAATTTTTTAATTTTTTTGTCTCCAATTATCTTACAGCCATTTCTTTCTAGATTAGATAATACCGGATTACAAAATTTTTTGAGTAATCTTTCATGTATCAAAATTGTTTCTGTAGCTCCACATATAGCTGTATTTCGAAGTTTAGCGTTTAGAGTAATTTTTTTTGTTATAGATAAATCGGCATCTTTATCTATATAAGTATGACATATTCCTTCTAGGTGACCTATAATAGGTATTTTTGAGAATTTTTGGATTTTTTTTACTAAACTTTTACCCCCTCTTGGAATAATGACATCAATGAAACCCATCATTTGTGTTAATAAAATATCAACTATTTTTCTATTTTTTATTTCTATGAATTGAACATGATCAATATTCTGCTTATTTTTTTTTAGGGCTTTTCTAAACAGATTTGTAAAAATTTTATTTGAGTAATACGCTTCTGATCCACCTTTAAGTATTACTGGATTACCTGATTTAAAACATAAACAGGCTACATCACATGTCACGTTTGGTCGGCTCTCGTAAATTACAGCAATAACACCAATAGAAGTTGTTCTTTGTTCAATATTTAGACCATTAGGTCTTTTCGATTTGTTTAAAACTTGGTTAACAGGATCTTTTAATTTAATGATATTTTTTATTGATAATATTATTTCAAAAATTTTTTTTTCATTTATTAAAAGTCTTTTAAGAAGATTTTCTCTCAATTTTCTTTTCTTGGCTATTTTAACATCTTTATTATTCTCATAAATAATTCTTTTTTTATGAGTTAGAAGTAATTTGCAATAATCTTTTAACACTTGATTTTTCTTTCTAGAGTCTACATCTTCCTTCAAGGCTTTTTTTGCTTTTTTACCTAAATTGAATAAATAATTTTTCATTAAATTTCTACCATGTCATCTTTATGTACAACTTCTGATTTTGAAGTATAACCTAATAGTTTTTCAATTTCTTTAGAATGGTGACCTAATATTTTTTCTACTTCTTCTGATGAAAATGATGAAAGACCCCTAGCGATTTCTTTTAAAGACCTATCTAAAATTTTAATGTGATCACCTTTTTTAAATTTTCCATTTACTTTTTTGATACCGGCGGCCAATAAACTTTTACCTTGTCTCAAAGCTTTTTTTGCCCCTTCATCAACAACTAAGCAACCTTTCGTTGATATTGAGCTTATTATCCATTTTTTTCTTGCATCTAGCTTCGTTATTTTTGAGATAAATATTGTGAATTTATTTTTTTTTATGATTTTACTTATAGGATTTAGATATAATCCATTAGCAATGATCATGTTACAACCTGATAATTGACAAATTTTTGCTGCCTCTATTTTTGTACTCATTCCACCACTACCAAATTCATTGTTCCCTTTAAAATTAACATCTTTTAAATCTTCATTTAAATTTTCTACTCTTTTAATCAGCTCAGTATCTTTATAAAATTTTGGATTTTTTGTGTATAATCCATCTACATCAGATAGCAGAACTAACGTATCAGCATTTGTTATCTGTGCAACACGAGATGCAAGCCTATCATTATCACCGTATTTAATTTCAGAAGTAGCAATGGTATCGTTTTCATTCACGATTGGTATAAAGTTTAAATTAAAAAGATTTTCAAATGTTCTTTTTGCATTAATAGATCTCCTTCTTATTTCGGTATCTTCAAGTGTGAGTAAAATTTGAGAAATGTTTAAATCATATTTTGAAAAAGTATTTGAAAATAAATTCATTAATTCTATTTGACCTATAGATGCAATAGCTTGACTTTTTTCTAGTTTGAGATTTCTTTTATTAAAACTCATTTTGATACAACCTAGCGCGATTGCGCCTGAGCTTACAATTACAACTTTTTTATTTTTATCTGTTAATTCTTTAATATCTTTTGCAAAACTAGATAACCATTTTTTTCTTATTTTTTTGTTTTGGTCAACTAAAAGAGATGAACCTATTTTGATTACAATTATTTTTGAATTATTAAGAGACATAAAATATTAGTTTTGCTTTAATTTTGGATACAGAATTTTTTTTTAAAGTGGAAAGAGTCAATACTTCTTTATTAATTTTGATTGAAAAACTTTTAATAATTTCTTCAGTCTCATTCTCTTCTATTAAATCGATTTTATTCAAAACAATAATTTCTTTCTTTTTTAACAGGCTAGGACTGTAATTTTTGAGTTCATTTCTTACTTGATCATAAGCTTTTTCTAGATTTTTGTTTGTTATATCTATTAAATGTAGAAGAGTTTTGCACCTTTCTATGTGTTTTAAAAATTGAATACCTAAGCCTGTTCCTTGATGTGCACCTTCAATTAGACCAGGTATGTCTGCAATAGTTATTTCTTTATCATCGTATTTAGCTACACCTAGATTTGGATTTAAAGTAGTAAATTGATAATTTGCAATTTTAGGATTTGCGTTGGTAATTGAGGCTAATAAACTAGATTTACCTGCATTAGGCAAACCTATAATACCTATATCAGCTATAGTTTTTAATTGTAGCCAAATAGTAAATTCTTCACCAATGTAACCTTTGGTATATTTTCTGGGAGCTCTGTTTGTAGAACTTTTAAAACGTGTATTGCCAAGTCCACCTTTACCTCCCAATGCCGCAACAAACTCTTCATCAGGTTTTGTGAAATCGAAAATTAAAGTTTTGTTATCTTCTTCAAATACTTGCGTTCCTATAGGGACTTTTAAGATTAAATTTTCTCCACTTTTGCCTGTACGATTTTGACCCATACCATTTTCACCTCTATCAGCTTTATGATGTTGTTGATATCGATAATCAATTAAAGTATTTAAATTCGAAACGGATTTTAAAATTATTGACCCTCCTTTACCACCATCACCACCATCAGGACCCCCATATTCGATAAATTTCTCTCTTCTAAAGCTTGGTGATCCATCACCACCATTACCAGCTTTAACGTATATTTTTACTTGATCTAAAAATTTCATAATACAACACCAGTTTTAGTTGTACTATTAATTGGGTTTTACTGAAACGAAAGTTCTATCAGATTTAGTTTTTTTAAAAACTACTTTGCCTTTAATCACTGAAAAAATTGAATGATCTTTACCCATACCTACATTTTCACCAGGAAAAATTTTTGTACCTCTTTGGCGTACGATAATATTTCCAGGTATTACAGTTTCGCCACCATACTTTTTTACTCCAAGTCTTCGACCAGCACTGTCTCTTCCGTTCTTTGAGGATCCACCTGCTTTTTTTGTTGCCATAAGTTACCTAATTATTTTTTTTCCTCTTTTATTGCTACTTTCTTTTTTTGAATTGTAGATATTTTTTTTTCTACTTCAGATAAAATTTTACCATCTTTTGAAAAAATTTTCTGTATTTTAATCATAGAATATTCTTGCCTATGTCCATTTTTTCTTCGTGAATTTTGTCTTCTTCTTTTCTTGAAAATTAAAATTGTTCTATTTTTATCATTTTTAACTAAGTTAGCCTCAACTTTAGCACCTGAAACTATTGGAGTCCCAACTTCAATTGTCTTATCATTTCCGTAAGCTAAAACTTCATTAAATTCGATTATTGAGTTTGGCTTAGCATTAGCTAGTTTTTCAATTTTTAAAATTTCACCAGATTTAACTTTGTATTGTTTTCCACCTGTTTGTATAATCGCGTAAGACATATTATTTAATGTAAAATTAAGTACTCGCAATATAGTGCTGGTTGGTATTTAGTCAAGTCGAATAACTTAATAATTATCCTTTAAATGTCTCAATTTTGAGAAACTTTGTAAGTCATTCGCCCGAAGAAATATATTACACTCCAACTCATCTTGTAAGATTGTTGGAGCAGAAGGCATACCATTTTTAATTTGTTCTTTAACTTGTTTAATTTTTTTTCCTAAATTTTGATTGTTTGGATCATGTTTTAAACAAAATTCAGAATTAGCAAGTGTATATTCATGACCAAAATAAATTTTTGTTTCTTTTGGTAGTGACTTTATTTTTTTTAAAGATATGAACATTTCTTCATGAGTTCCTTCAAATATTCTCCCACACCCAAGTGAAAAAAGTGTATCTCCAGTAAAAGCAAAATTATTATTAAAAAAATAAAAACAAATATGTCCTGAGGTATGTCCTGGTATATGAATTATCCTGGCAGTAAAGTTTTCTGCTTTCCATATCTGGTTATCCTCTAAAAAGACATCTATCTCAGGAATTTTTTCTGAATCATCTTTAAAACCCAAAATAATTGATCCAAATTTTTTCTTTAATTCTTTATTCCCCCCAATATGATCAAAGTGATGATGGGTATTAAGAATATATTTTAAATTAATATTTTCTTTTTTTAAAAAATTAATTATTGGAGCAGCTTCACCAGGATCTACTACGCAGGCTAGATTGTTTGTTTCGTCAATAATTAAATAGCTAAAATTATCTTTTAGACAAGGTATAGTTTGAACTTTCATATTATTTTTCTATTAAAAAAATACCTAAATTTGCAAATAAATTTTTAATTCCTAAATTATTTTCATTAATGACAGATGTACTTAGATCATTTAACGCTAGCGATTTAAATATTTTGATATTTCTTGTTTTAACAAAATAAACAAAATCTTTAATAGTACACATATGTAAGTTTGGTGTGTTGTACCACTCATCTGGTAAAGTTTTTGTTATTGGCATTGTTCCTTTCAACAATAAGTGTAGTCTCACTTTCCAGTAGCCAAAATTTGGAATTGTGACTATTGCTTTTTTTCCAACTCTTAGAAGTTCATTTAAAACTAATTCAGGATTTAAAAAAGCTTGAAGTGTTTGGTTTAAAATAACGTAATCAAATGATTTATCTGGGTATTGTTTTAAGTCTTTTTCTGCGTTTCCCTCTATTACCGTTAAACCTTTTGCTATACACTCTTGAACTTTAATTTTAGAAATTTCAAGACCTCTAATATTAGCATTTTTATGATCTTTTAAAAATTTCATAAGCGTTCCATCTGCACAACCAACATCGAGAACTTTTTTATCGTTTTTAATTAAATCAGCAATTACTTTAAATTCATTTTTCATTTATTAATTTCTATGTAAGATTTATCTAAAAAGTTTTTAAGGGCACTCAAAAAGTCTGGAATATCTAATAAAAAAGAATCATGACCTTTATCTGATTGAATTTCCACAAATCCTACATCTGCTCCAACAGCATTTAATGCAATTACTATTTCTTTGTTTTCTGATGTTGGATAAAGCCAATCAGACGTAAATGAAATAATAAAAAATTTTGCACTAGTGTTTTTAAATGCATTAGATAAATTTCCTTTAAATTGTTTAGTTAAATCAAAATAATCCATAGCTCTTGTAATATAAAGGTAACTGTTTGCATCAAATCTATCTACAAATACTGAACCCTGGTATCTCAGATAGCTTTCAATTTGAAAGTCTGCATCAAAACCAAATTTTAAATCCTCCCTTTCCTGTAGTTTTCTTCCAAATTTTTCCTGCAACCCTTTTTTTGAAAGATAAGTTATATGTGCTGCCATCCTTGCTACAGCTAGTCCTTTTCCAGGATTTGTATCATTAGAGGAATAATTTCCATTTTTCCAATTACTATCAGCCGTAATAGCCTGTCTTCCTAATTCATTAAAGGCAATATTCTGAGCTGAATGGCTTGATGTGGTTGCAATTGGTATTACTGTCCTAGATTTATTAGGAAAGTTACTTATGAATTGAAGAACCTGCATTCCACCCATTGATCCCCCTGTAATAGAAAATAGTTTATCAATACCAAAATGATCTAACAAATTATATTGAGCATTAACTATATCGTTAATAGTTATCACAGGAAAATTTGTTCCAAAAATATTATTATTTTCTGGATCTATATGACCTGGTCCATAAGAACCCATACATCCCCCAAGAACGTTTGAGCAAATGACGAAGTATTTATTTGTGTCTATAGCTTTCCCTGGTCCTACAGCATAACTCCACCAGCCATCTTTTTTAGTAATGGGGTTTAGGCCAGTTACAAACTGGTCTCCCGTTAAAGCATGAAAAGCTAATATCGCATTATCTTTTTTTGAATTAAGTTTACCGTAGGTTTCATAGGCAATTGGAAAATCCTTAATTATTTTACCACAGTCCAATTTAAGTGGTTTTTTGATAATCAATGTTTTTATGTTTTTTTCAATATCCATAATCAAGATTTTTTGAATTGAGAGAAAAAAAACTATTTTAGCGGTTTTTTTTAAGCGCTCGCAATTCAGTTAAATCAGCGCATATTTTTTTTACTAGAACTT
>MDTE01059738.1_pt1 | contig 15091 bp, 9 predicted proteins | sample 811231 | NCBI WGS metagenome assembly MDTE01 (sample SAMN05326651, study PRJNA326480) | marine metagenome | isolation source: seawater | place: Indian Ocean: Red Sea | collected 2010 | reverse complement strand
CTGGACAGGGCGGACGCGGGAATGGCGTGCCTGTGCGGCGCGTGTGGAGCCGGACCGTTCAAGTTACCACCGCCCTGCTCCACGGATCAGGACGCTTAGCACGGCTCTCAGCGACGTGTTCAATTTAATACCTTCGTAGTCTACTACTGTGGCTTAGCGGTTGTACCGGCCGCCTTGAGCGCGAGCGAGGCTTCCACGTATTCATCCGCCAGCTTCTGCTGGTACGGCATCAATTCCTCCGGGGTCCCAGACAAGATCTTAGCCGGGTCGAGGAACGGCTTGGTCGGGTCGACTCCTCCCCCGCCGGCGCGAGCCCCCTCGGCGGCACCTCCCTCCTCGGCTGCCGCGTCCAGTTTCTTCTCGAGCTTTTCCTTCAGCACGCCCACCTTCATTTTGGCCACGGCAGCGGACGCATTCGCACCGGACGCGGCCTTCTTCGCGCTCTCCAACTCCTCCTGCGCCTCTTCCAGGTCCCTCTCCGCGTCCTCCAGCTTCTTCTGCCTCTTTTCCGCAAGAGCCTTCTGCGCCTGATTCTGAAACTGGAGCGCCAGCCGCTCTGAACGCTCCTTCTTGAGCTGCGCCTCGATGTCGACGAGCGTCGATTTGGTCGCCTCGAGCTCGTTGCTGGCGAACGCGAGCTGCTCCTCCAGGGCGGTGACGCGACCGGTGGCGGTCTCCAGGTCGGATTTGGTCTCCGCCAGGTCCTTTTTGGCCTCCTTGAGTTCCCTGTTGGCGGTGGCGAGCTCTGTTTTGACGTTGCCGAGTTCCTCCTTGGTCTCCTTCAGCTGCTGCTGCAGCTTTCTCATCTTCTTCCTCGTCGCGATGAGCTCATCAACAGCCTCCTTCGTCTTCTTGGCGCACTTATCCGTTAGTTCAGAGATTTCATCGGACCAAACCTTGAACTCCTTCTTGACGGCGTCCATTTTGGTGCTCTGCTCGTCGACAAACTCACCGGCGAACGCGTTAATACTTTCCCAGCTCTTGTCCTGCTTCTCGAGTCCCTCCTTGGCCTTGGCACCGACGCTGTCCACTTTAGTCACGAGCTTCTCCATATCCCCGTCGCCAACCTCGGAGATAATCCGGCGGTTCTCGTCGCGCATCTCGCGCATGAGCTTCTCAGCCTTGAGTCTCGCCTTCTGCTCAACGAGGAACTCCTTCTTGTAGTCCTCCAAAGCCTGAATCGCGTCAGCCTTCTCCTGCCGTGCTGTCGCCAGCTCCTCCTCGAGCTTGGTCTTTGCCTCCGTGAGCTCGTCGTTGGACGCCTGCAGCTCAGCCTGCTTCGTCTCGGCCGCCTTTTGCGCCGTTTGGGCTTGGATAACCTGCGTCTCGAGCTCGTTGATTCGCTCCTTCTGCTCCTTGGACTTTTCATCCGCGGCGTCAACGCGGAGCTTCATCTCATCCCTCTCCTCCTCGGCCGACTCCGCGCGGCTGAGCGCCTGCGAGAGAGCCTGCTTCTCGCTGGTGCTCTCCAGCGCGGTGACACGCTTCTTCGAGCGCAGGAGCTGCGAGACGGTGATGACCAGTCGCGCGGTGGTGTTCGCGGCGCGGGCGGATTCTTTGGCCGCGAATTTGTCGCTCGCATCCGCCCTGCGCTCAGCCTCGTCGCACGCGGCGGTGGCTCGATCGGCGATGCCCTGGAGCCTCTGCATCTCACCCTCCGCAACCTCCGCGCGCTCGATCGCCTTTACCATCTTCTCCGTGGCGCCAGCCTTGGACTCCCGGTGGAACGCGATGTCGGCCTTGAGGGTGCCCGTGATGGCGCGCATGTCCTTCTCAGCCTCGATGGCGGCGCCGGCTTCGTTTCGCGCCTTCCACAGCTGGTCCATCAGCTCCTGCACCTCGTCCGCGTGGTCGTTCTTGAGCTTTTCGACGTTAGCCGCGGCGGTCTCGGCGGCGGCTTTCGCGGCTGCCGTGAGCTCGCTCGCCCTGGCCTCTCCCGCGGCGACGGCGGCCTTCTCAGCCTCCCAACCCTTGGGAATCTCCGCCTCGGCGGCGGCCAGCTTCTGCTCGAGCGCCTCGACCCGCGCCCTGAGATTGTCGCGCTCAGACTCGGCAGCCTCCGCGCGTCGCACGCACTCCTCAAACTTACCCGGGAACGGGCGCAGCGAGATGATCTCCTCCATCCGCTTCGCGGACTCGGCCCTGGCCTGCTCCGTCTCCCTCATTCGGTCGGCGCACTCCGTCTGGAGCTGGGCGAGCGCCGCGGCGAGGCGATCGACGCTGTCCAACGCTTTGGTGGCGCCGGCAACCTTGGACGGGAACGCGGCTCCCGCGGCAGCCTCCCAGGTGGTGGTGAATATGGACCACACGCCGTCCAGGACGTCCTGCTTGGCCTCGGGACCCACGGGCGCCGTCGCGGCTCGCACCCTGTCGTGCGACTCGACGCACTTCTGCGAGTACTTGTAGAGGGCGCGGTAGAGCCCGATGGCGTGCTCGGGGGTCATGCCCAGGTCCGCCAACCTCTTGGGATCGATGACGTCCATCTCATCCTTGAGTGCGTCCGGGGCGGGACACACCGTCTCGAGCGCGCCCTTGAGCTGCGCGTGCGCCATGACTGCGGTGGTGCGCCGGTCGATCTCGCTCTCGCCAGCCTTCGTGAATCGTCCGGTGGCGTGGTTCAGGGGCTCGAGCGCGTCCCTCTTGGCGGTGCTCATGTCGAGTGCGCCGACCAGGTCTTGGTTCTCGACGTAGAACTTCTCCAGCGACGAGCCAGCCTGCGGTGATTACGAACGGGGGTGGGGCGAGGTTTAGCGGGTGAGCGGTTGGGTTCGGGTAGGGAATCGAGGGCGGCAATTGGGCAGTCCGACGTTTTACGCGGATAAAATGGGGGCGCACCTGAGAAAGCCTCTCGAGTCGTCGCTCATCCTCCTGCCAGTTGGCACCCTGCGACATGTTAACGTCAATCGCTCGGCTACAACCGAGGTCCCAGGCCGGACCCCGCGCGTCAGGCTGTGGTCTCTCGCAGTCTCGTGGGGAATCCAAAAGGAGAAATCGCAAAAGAAACCGGAGGCGCGCCGCACGCCTCGAAAAGTGCCGTCGACAACGCTACGACGATTCGGGCGCGCATAACGGATGGCGATGGCGACCTCGCAGTGCTTTCGCGCGCTGGTGCGTCACGCGATCGGCGCGAGCGCCGCGGGCCGACCTGTCGCATCGCGGGCTACGCGCCCGGTGTCGAGCGGGGGCACCCTTCGTTACCACGACCGAGGGTTTCATCGGATAAATCCTCAACAACCTCGGCACCAACCGTGGTGCCGCGGCGCGCGGCTGGCAACGTCCGCCGCAGGATACGAAGAGCGCATCACGAGCACCGACAACGCGACGGTGAAGCACTTCGCCAAGCTCGTGCGCAACCGCGGCTACCGCGAGGAGTGCGGCTCCATCGTCGTCGCCGGCTCGGGCATCCTCTCGGAGGTTTGCGGGGGAGGCGGGGGCGACGCGGTCGGGAGCGCCCGGGTGCTCTTCCTCGCGGACGACGCGTGCGTGCCGGCCGGCGTCACCGCGAGTAGAATCGTCCGCGCTCCGGAGCACGTCATCAAGAAGGCTGCCGGGCTCCAGTCGGTGGACAGGGTGGACGCGGTGGCTGAGCTGTCCATGCCGCCCGTCGCCGGCGTCGCCGCGCTCGAGGGAGCAGGTCGAATCACGAGGCTGCTCGCGCTCGACGGAATCCAGGATCCGGGAAACCTCGGCACGCTGGTGCGCACGGCGCTCGCGCTGGGGTGGGACGCGGTGGCGCTGCTGCCGGGGACGTGCGATCCGTACAACGACAAGGTGAGAAAATCCGACCCCGGGGATATCTTCTCTCGCGCAGACTCCGCCGCAGCTCCGCCGCGCCGAACGGTTTCCTCGCCCGTCGTCGTCGCCGCCGTCGTCGTCGTCGCCGCCGCCGCCGCCGCACGATTTGTCACGCTGTTTGGCTGGACGCCTCGGCGTCCGATAGCCTCATCAGTCCTCTACGTTCATCTCACGTGCGATACCAAACCTTCTGAGTCTGTCGCTGAGCGCGCTTCGGCGCCGCTCGTGACGCCATCCCGTTGGCCGAAGAAGACATGTCGACGCGCTCAATTTTCCCGGTCGGCTCTCCGTAATCCGTGGAGGTTTCCTCTCCGGTGAACTGACCGCACCGTGAACTGACCGCACCGCACACCGCACGTCATCCACCACTTTCTCAGGCACTTAGGGCCGCACGCGGGGGCGTTTTCAGGATGCCGATGGCCCGTTTGACGTGGGAGGAGCTGGAGGAGGTCACCCGACGCGACGGGCTTCGAAGGTTTTGCGCCGAGCCCACGGCTGACGCGACGGCGGCAGACACGGCGGCGACCGGGTCGAAGGGTCTCTGCCTAGTCCTCGGGAGCGAAGGCCAGGGCCTGTCGGACGTCGCGCTTCGCACGTGCGAGCCCGTCGCGATTCCCATGCCGGGGGAGATGGAGAGTCTCAACGTGGCCGTCGCGGGCGGGATCCTTTTATACTTGATGCGACGCGGGTCGTGACGTTATTATCTATCATACATCATATTGTTGCTAACTTGCGCAATCGTGAGGGGAGCCGAATTCCCTTACGCAGGTGAGGTGGCTGGCTTCATGATCCAGGCGCCTTCGCCCTTACCTGGGACCGAACCCAGCTGCTGTTCGAAGAAGGGGGGCAGGACGCCTCCAGCCGAGGCGATGTCCTTAAACATGCCGAAAGTGGGGTCGAAGATCGTGTCAAACTTTGCCTTAGAGTTGTAGTCCTTGAAGACGTGGATGACCATGGGCATGACGACGTCGGCCTTCTTCCAAGAGCTGTCGTCCGTCATGTTGCCGGCATACGATTTGACGATGCCAAAGTCTTTGAGGAACTCGTCAGACTGGGACTCTCCGAAGAGCTTGAGCCACTCCTCGAAGTCGGGGACGCCGTGGGCATAGATTCCAAGCACCTTACCCTCCTCGTCGCCTCCGTCGGGGTTGACGATCAGCCTGACGTCGAGGGTGTTCGAAGTGGGCTCGGTCGTGATAACCGGGTTAGACGCGAACATTTTCCCAAATTCGCCTTCCGGGCTGAACAAGGCCTTCACTGCCTCCATATTCTCCCTGGACTCGTACATATGGACGGCGCTCAGGGTACTGAGTTTGCCAGCAGCGCCGAAAATGAACTTTTTGACAAGAGGAAGGTGGGGAGGGGGAGTTTCCTGCAAGTGATGATGGTAACGATCAGCATGTCGAATGTTGAATTCTGGGGGGCGGAAAAGAGGGGGAAGGGCAGATGCGCACCGCGGAGAGCATTCCGTCGACCATTTCGGACCATTCGCCGAGGCCGGAAACGCCATGTTCGAAGCACTCGATGAAGAGAGACTCGGATTCGATGGGCTTGAGTTCGAAAGGCATGTTTTTTGGTGCGTTATTGGTGCTGGGTGTGATGCGATCTCGCATGGTGGAATATAACGTCATTGTTGGTGCCGGAAATATGCCGGAAATATCTCGAGCGATGAGAGACATCAGTCCGAGGCCTGATGACTGGACGCCCACGGGCCACACTCTCTCAGCAGATTAGTCACAGGCAGGTCCCTCTCTTGTGGCACTCGTGCTCGACGACGCGGATGAATGAAGTGAATCCTCCGCAGTTCCTTCCTCCCGAGGGGCGCGATGCTGCCACCGGGGCGGTCTCGCTGCCATTCGAGGCTAGAGGCGTGACCGCGTACTCCTCGTGCCTGCGGGGGTGCTGTTGGTCTTCTCGGGATCTGTACATTTTTGGACCAGAACGGCTCGAGGAAACGTCGGTTCGAACGACAGCGCAGGTGCCTGAGTCGCTGAGAGCGTTGGGAATCGATCAGCACGAGTACGGATCGATGCTCGAGGACGCCAAAGCGGGGCTGGCGAACGCGGCTCCTCCGATTGGCCTCTGTTGCGCTGGCGCGTGCATATTTACCTTTGTGCTTGCCCCGTTCTCAATGTGCTACTTGATCCACCTGTCGTCTCCCGGTCTCGGTGATAAACTGATCGAACGCGGTGCGAACAGAGTCGAGAAGGCAATATCGGCGCGCGCATCTAGATGGCGGGCTGTGTACGGCGTGGAGACGAAGCTCGTCCGTGACGTCCGGTACAAGAGGCCGAGGATGCCCGCTGGCGATGTGGGTGTGACAAGATTAGAAGCGAGGTCGCCACACTTGTCACCTCACGACGGGTGTTGGGAGTCAAGCGAATGGGTAGGTAGCGCGTTGACGTTTACTCCGCCGTCGGCAGCTAGCATGCAACGCGGGATTTAGTGATAGCGATAGAATTACTAGCTTAGTGTTGCCGCGTGGGCTGAGCGCGCGCCCCTGTGCCGCGAGACTCGTTCGTACGTTTTGTATTACAGAATGGAGCACTCAAGATTCAGTCGGAGCAGTGTAAAAAGTTGTCGTCCTTCAGTAGTAGTCGTCACCGACATGAACCGGTATGAGAAGGCCAGAGGGCGTCTCCTCCTCGTATCCGTACTCCTCCTCGTACCCGTACTCGTGCCCGTAATAGTTCTCCCCTTCGTAGTCGTGCACGGGTATGAGAAGGCCGGAGGGTTCCTCCTCAAACAGCTCGTCGTCGTCGTCGACGTACTCCAGGTCGTAGTCAAAACGAGAGGGCTCGATGGTCTGGAGGAACCAGGGCTTCCACCCCTCTACGAAGTCCGCGGGAGTCGCGTCCGCCTCATCCTTCCCGCCGCCACTCTTCGCCGCGAAGAGCGCACCGGTCCATTTCCTGTCGCGCGGTTTCCTCATCTCCCGCGTGGCGAGCTTGGTCAGCGCCGCGCCGACAACCACCGCCGACGACGCAACCGCCAACTCGCGGAGGCCCTTGCCAACGCCCGCCAGGAACCTCTTGCCGAAACGTATTTTCTGCTTCTGCTTCTTCTTCCCATCGTCCTCCGTGGCGTCGGCCGACTCCTTGGCCTTGCCGCTACGCATGGCAGAGTCGAAACTCTCCCGCAGGCACCTGCTCGAGGGTGGCGTTTGGAACCCGACGGGATCCGGTGACGCGGCGGCGACCTCGACGGACCCGTCAACCTTCTCCTCGGTATCGTCCCGTTTCGCCCCGTCCCCAACCAGGGGCGGCTCGACGGCGACCTCCTCGACGGCGACCTCCTCGACGGCGTGGACGTGCGAGACGCCGCCAACCTCCCTCGGCGTCCTGTTCAGCACGGCCACCACCGCCGTCCCGTCGTCGCGGTCGGCGTAGTCGAGCGCAATCCGCATCGGGTCCCTCCCGTCGGGCGCGTTCGTCGTGATGGCCGCGGGGTTGAAGTCGAGGAGGGATTCGATCACCTCGGCTGGCGCGTTCCTGCGCAGCGCCACGTGCAGGGGCAGTTCACCCCTCGCGTCGAAGATGGAGGCGCCCTCGGGGTCAGCCTGGAGGATGCGGACTATGAGTTCGTACCTAGCGCCGTGCTCCAGCGCCGCGTGTAGGGGAAGTTCGTCGTCGTCGTCGTCTGACAAATCTTCCTCACTCGCATCCTTATTCTGCGCGGGTGAGGGTGGGGGAGACTCCTGAGGGGGCGTTGGCGGTGTCTCGTCGACCTCGACTTCCGCCTCGGCGTTCGCAGCTTCTCGAGCAGCCTCCTCCTCGGCAGTCTTGGCCAGTTCGGCAGCCTTGGCCAGTTCGGCAGCCCTGGCCTGTTCGGCAGCTTTGGCCTCGGCTGCAGCCCTGGCGGCGACCTCCGCCCTGAGCGCTTCTGCGGCAGCCTCCGCCCTGGCTTTCTCAGCGGCAGCCTCTGCCCTGGCTTTCTCAGCGGCAGCCTCCGCCTTGGCCAAAGCTTCAGCCTCGGTCCTCGCAGCCGCCGCGACGGCCCTGGCCTCGGCGGCGGCCCTGGCCTCAGCCTCGGCCCGGCCTTTAGCTTCAGCTTCGGCTCTGATCTTAGCCTCGACCTCGACCCTGAGCCTGGCAACAGCCTCCGCCTCTGCTCGGAGCTTTGCCTCCGCCGCGGCACTGGCCCGAGCGACAGCCTCCGCCCTGGCAGCCTCCTCGGCAGCCTTGGCTTCCATCTCGGCTCGCGCGGCTTCCTGTGCAGCCCTGGCCTCTGCTTCCGCCCTGGAAGCCTCTTGGGCGGCCCTCGCCTCCGCCGCAGCCTTAGCTTCAGCCTCGCGCTGTTTGGCGGCAGTCAGCGCGGCGACCTGCGCCCTCAAGTCCTCGAGCTCGGCGGCGACCGCCTTGGTTTTCGCCTCCTGAGCCTCGCGTGCGGCTCGGTCCTCAGCTTCCGATTGGGCGTCGATGTCGGCCTGCAACTCCGCGAGGCGCTCGGCCCTGCGCTTGCGGTCGCCCGCGGTCATGCCATCCTTGGCCATTGCGCGCGAGAGCCGTTTGGCCAGCGAGACTGGCTCCTTGTCAGGGAGGTGACCAGGCGGGAGCTCTGCCCGGAGTTGGGCTCCGACGGACCGCTTGCTCTCGCGTGACTCGGCGCTCGCGCCGGTCTTGAACTTCGCGAGCGCTCGCATGGCGGTGAGTCCCAAGGCGCCGTCAACGGGTCGCGCGGGGGCGGCATCGACGTTGTTGCCATCCGGGGCCGCCGTGTCTGACGAGGACACAGCCATCGGGGGTTTAACGCCGCTCGAGATGTATCGGGGTGGACCGCAGAGCGAAGGTTGGCGGCTTTGTACGGCGCGCGGACGCGAAGACGGGTCGAGGGGCGTCGCCGTGCTCAGCACGCGGCGTCGCTCTGCCGTCGTCCCACCGTCGAGCTCGTATCTGTCGTTGTTTTCGTTAGCTCATTTTTTGAACGGGCGGATTCGACTCGTCAAACGACGAGTCAAAGCACAACAACGAAGATCCTCCCGAAACCAGTCCAACTTTTAACGGCCACAGCGCGACCGGCCCGGCCACAGCGCGACCGGCCCCCCTTTTTCCCCAAAAGCGTGAAACGAGAGTGCCGCGGAAAGGAATATTGCGCGCCACTGCCACGTGGGACATCTGACCTGGGGCGCGGGTATTGGATCTCAACTGGTTTCCAAGATGCCGCTCAGGTATCGCAAGGTGACGGTGGGGGTGTGCGCCATGGACAAGAAGGCCAAGTCCAAGGCGATGCTCGAGATCCTGAACCGCCTCGAGGACTTTCCCGAGTTTGAGATTATAACCTTCGGCGACGACTGCATCCTGAACCAGCCCATCGAGCAGTGGCCCAAGGTGGACGCGCTGATCTCGTTCTTCTCCGACCGATTCCCGCTCGCCAAGGTTCAGGCGTACGCCCAGCTGCGCAAACCCTTCGTGGTGAACGACCTGGACAAGCAGTGGGATCTGTTGGACCGGCGGAAGGTGTACCGAACCCTCGCCGAGAACGACATACCCGTGCCTAATCACATCGTGATCAACCGCAACGAGGAGGTCAAGCCGGGCGTGATGCCCGACTGGTCCAGGGACTTCGAGGCGCCCGGGTTCGAGGAGCACGAGGACTACGTCGAGCTGGACGGCAAGCGCATCGACAAGCCGTTCGTGGAGAAACCCGCCGACGCTGAGAATCACAACATCTGCATCTACTACCCGCACACTGTCGGCGGCGGGTACAAGGCGCTCTTCCGGAAGGTTGGCAACCAGGCGTCTAGGTACTATCCCCCGCCCGCTCCAGACAGCAGCAAGCCCTACACGCCCGTGCGCAGGGATACCTCTTTCATATACGAGAATTTCATGAGCACGGGCGGCACCGACGTCAAGGTGTACACCGTGGGTCCCAACTACGCGCACGCCGAGGCGAGAAAGTCTCCGGTTGTGGACGGGCGGGTGCAGAGGGACGAGAACGGTAAGGAGGAGCGATTCCCCGTGCTCCTCACCCCGGATGAAAAGGAGATCGCGCGGCGGGTGTGCCTCGCGTTCGGTCAGACGGTTTGCGGGTTCGATCTGCTGCGAACGAAGGGCCGGTCCTACGTGTGCGACGTCAACGGGTGGTCGTTTGTCAAGAACTCGACCAAGTACTTTGACGACGCGAGCGTGTGCCTCCGGGCGATCATCCTGCAGGCCGTCGCCCCCGAACACAAGGCCACGATGGAAGCCACCGAAGCTGCGGACCAGACGACCACCGAGTACGACCCCAACGCGGAGACGATGCAGCAGCAGCCGGATGAATCACCCGCGGAGCAGAAGAAGAAGGGGAAGAAGGGGCAGCCGGAGCCACCAAAGGAGGAACTCCGTGCTGTACTCGCGGTGATCAGGCACGGCGACCGCACTCCCAAGCAAAAGATGAAGATGCGGGTGAAGCACGAGCCGTTGCTGCAGCTGCTGAAGAAGTGCACCGGGGACAGGCCGAGGAAGCAGGCCAAGCTGAAGACGCCGGCGAGGCTGCAGGACCTCCTCAACATCTCCCGCGTGCTATATTCCGCCTGCCTGAAGGAGGGCAGGACTTTCTTTCCGGACAGCATCCACGCGCAGGGAAGCGAGAACGCTCTTTCTGAAGGCGACGGGAGCGATTCACCCCCGCTCGCGCCGCCGAGATCCTCCTTTGGCAGCAAGGAGGAGTGGGAAGAGGAGGTTGAGCAGTGGAAGCAGGTGGTGAGCATCCTGCAGGAGGGCGGGCACTTCAGCGGCATCAACCGCAAGGCGCAGCTCAAGCCTCTGGCGTGGGAAGAGATCCCGGAGGATCAACGCAAGCCCACGAAAGACGGCAAGGAGGGTCCTACGGAGCGGGTGACGCAGGCGCTCCTGATTCTCAAGTTTGGAGGCGTCCTCACCCACCTCGGGAAGAACCAGGCTGAATTTCTCGGTCGTGACTTTCGCATGCGGATGTATCCAGGTGGCGATCCAAACAGCGACGGCCTCCTCCGCCTGCACAGTACCTATCGCCACGATCTTAAGATCTATTCGTCCGATGAAGGTCGCGTGCAGATCACAGCCGCGGCGTTCATTAAGGGTCTTCTGGATCTCGAGACAGAGAATAACCAGCTCACGCCTATCCTCGCGTCGCTGGTGAACAAGGACGCCAAGCTCCTCGACTTTGTCACGCACGAGGTTGAGGAAGACATCATGCACGCCAAGCAGAAGCTCTACAACATCATGACCGATGGTCACGTCAAAGGTAAGAACAAAAACAAGGAGTACTCCACGAGTGACACAGCCACCTACGACGACTTTGAACGCGCGGGGCCAATTGGGTATCTTCGCCGCAACTCCACCACGAGGGTCGCTTCGCCTATCCGCATGCCTGACCCGAGGGGTGGGTCGAACGAATCCAAGCGAAGCTCCATCGATGCCCCGACCTCGCCCATGTCGCCGAGGGGTTCCTCGCCGGAGAAGACTACGAACAGCTACGCGCTAATGGCGGCTGATCGAGCCAGGTCCCTTAAGGCTGCGCGGCGCAGCATCGCATCTTCTGCGATGTCTGCGATGTCGTCCTTCAGGAACGCCATGCTCAACACCCTTAGGAAGGGGGGATCCGACGACGAGAAGCTCAAGGCTAATAAGTCGTCCGACGACGAGAAGGTCAAGGCAAACATGCGGGACCGCGAGTACGTGCCGGAGTCGCCCAAGTCCAAGCACAACCGGGGACAATCTGAGGACATGCGGGTGGCAAATTTTGCGCACTCCGAAACCGACGGCGAAGGCGTCCCGCCGCCGCGAACTTCCGAGGATAACCCCGAGCAGATGCTGGGAAGGATGTCCATCGACGACCCAGACTTCATCTCGCGGCAATCCAGCCAAAATGCGGCGGCGGAGGAAGCGGATCGCGATGTTTCTAACCCGCCGTCGCCCCCAGCAGCGTGGAGGGCTCTGGAGGGTCAGGATGACTCCACTATGACCATCGCGGGCAGGCTGTCATCAGGAAACGCCGTGGGTTCGGTGGAGGGCTCGGTATCTCGGCGTCCGCCTGGCGTCCCCGAGGAGCCCCTCAAGCTCCTCCGCCTGATGATCGACCTCATCCAGAGTTTGACTCGACAGCTCCGGGAGAAGTGCTTCCGCACCAATGTCCCGACGCACATGGGCTCGCCGACCACCACCACCTGGGTGGACACCCTTGCCGCGACCGCCCCGCGCGGGTCCATGCCCAAGGGCGGCCTCGCCGAGCTGAAGGACGGATCCGTGCCCGCGGGCGGCGAGTCTTTCCTCCTCATGCACGCGCGGTGGAAGAAGCTTGAGCAGGACATCTACCACCCGAGAAAGGGGAGATACGACATATCCAAGGTGCCGGATGTATACGATGCCGCAAAGTACGACGCCATCCACAACTCGCACCTCTTACTCGACGGACTGGAGGAGCTCTACCGCATCTCAAAACGACTCGCCGAGGGCGTCGTGCCCAACGAGTACGGCACGCACGCGCACAGTAAGCTGAGGATTGGCGGGACCATCGCGCACTCGCTCCTGGTCAAGCTGCTGCAGGACATGTTCACCACCAGGCAGGAGTCGTTCATCGGCAAGCCCGAGTCATACAACAACAGCGGCGGCAAGACCACGGACGGCGAGACGACAGACGCCGAGAAGGGCGAGAAGGGCGAGTCGTCCCTGCGCAGGGATCCCAGCGGCGATCCTTCCAATGGCGACACCCTCGATAACGAGGAGGAGGAGGACGAGGACGAGAAGGCCATCAAGGAGGAGGAGGAGACGGAGCTGAGCACGACGCGCCTGAACCACCGCTACGCCAACACGGTTGGCGTGCACTCGCCCCATCGCCACGTGCGAACCCGCCTGTACTTCACCTCAGAATCTCACATCCACTCGCTGCTCAACGTGCTCAAATACTGTAACCTGGAGGTGATGCAGGATCCGAGGGTGACGGGCGAGGACACGCCCTCGGCCAACGCCAGCCCGGTCAAGGCAAACGTCAGCCCGGAGTTCACCAAGACGACCCCGCCGAGCCTCGTATCGCACAGGCTGGAGACATTGGGCGGCATCGGTGACCTGGACTATCTCACGCACATCGTGTTCCGCATGTACGAGTGCTTCGACGTTCCGGCGGAGGACCCGAACAGGTTCAGGATCGAGATTCTCCTCTCCACCGGCATCGGCCTCGACCCGTTCAAGCAGAACGTCATCAGGGAGTTTGGCATCGCCAACGAGGAGCTCAGACGGAAGGAGGCGGAAGTGTCCGGAACTAAAAACGCGTCGAGACGCTCGAAGGACTACCCCGCCGGTGCCGTCGAGCCGCCGAGTGCGCTGGCTCAGGGAGCTGTGCTCCCCGTGCTGCAACAGTTCCCCATCCAAAACGACAACGCGGGCATCGTACGCGGACCGGGAGACATCGCCGAAAAGACGGAGGGCGGGGAAACGTTCCTGACGCTGAACAGCTTGGAGACGTACCTGTGGAAGTTCAGGAGGAAGACGCCGGGTGCGTACAGCGAAATCTCCAGGCGCGAGCTGACGATGAACCTCGGCAAAAACGAGGGCGACGGGTCCGGGTCGTACGCCTCCCAGTCGGAGTGGGAGCGATCTAACCCGAGCCCGAAGAAGAAGCCCGACGCCGTAGTCAAGGCGCCCGCGAAGAAGGACAAGAAGAAGGACAAGTCCAAGAAGAAGGGCAGCGACAGCGACAGCGATTAGAGAGGGAAAGACGGACGATGACAAATACGTCAAAAGGCGCCGGTTTTTCCCGCCGCGATTCACCTTGAACTAACTGTACACCAGTCTACCCTAGTTGTCTCGCCCAATCTCTCCCCGAGATCGGCCCATCACTGATCACCCTCCCCGCCCTCCTCGGTACCGTTGATATCGGACGTCCAGAGCGTGAGGTTATCGCGCAGGAGCTGCATGATGAGGGTGGAGTCCTTGTACGATTCCTCGCTGAGCGTGTCCAGCTCGGCGATGGCGTCGTCGAACGCCTGCTTCGCGAGGGCGCACGCCTCCGTGGGCTTGTTCTGAATCTCGAAGTGAAACACGGAGTAGTTGAGCGCCAGACCGAGGCGGATCGGGTGGGTCGGGGGCAAGCCGGCGTCGGGCGCGGAATTACACGCGATTTTGGTCGCCTCGGCGTAGGCGTCGTTCGCCTGGCCCGCCACCTTGGAGCGATCCTCCTGCTGCAGAAACTCCGCGAGGTAGCGGTAGTAGTCGCCCTTCATCTTATAGTAGAACACCTTGCTCTCGTCCGACGCGGAGTCCACGATGAGGTGGTTGTCCAAGATGGTGAGGATCTCCTCGCAGATGCTCGTGAGCTCGTTCTCCACCTTGGACCTGTACGTCTTGATCTGCCCAGAGTTGGCCTCGTTGCTCTTCGCGCGCTCCTTGTCCTCGATGGAACTCAGGATGCGCCAGGACGCGCGGCGGGCGCCGATCACGTTCTTGTAGCCGACGCTGAGCAGGTTACGCTCCTCGATCTGCGGGGCGGAGGTTGGGGAGTTGAGACACCGTCAGCGTGCTTTTTCACGTGAAGCGTCTGTAAGCGCGGCGGGGTCAAAAAGGGGCGCCTGTCGGGGGCGATCGGAGCGGCCGGGACGGAACGATCGCTCCGGTGGGGCTGAAACGACGCGATCACGATGATCTGACCCACGAAACAACGGCCGAGGGATCGAAGCCCGCCGTAATTTCCCGAATCCCTCCATCAAGTGCGCGCCCCCGCCGGCGTCGCCCCCCCGACTTTGAAGCGAGCCGAAATCGTTGCTGGCATTGTTACGCCGAATGAACCGCGGGTCGTGGTACTCACCGAGAGCTCGCCGGAGTCGAGCTTGCAAAGAGCCTTCATGGACTCGACCATCTCTGTGAAGATAACGGATGAGCGATCGTCAGGTCTTCGGGACGTTCGCTCGAGTCGATGGGACGGGTCTACGGCGCGGAAGGGAGGATCGAGGAAAGGCGGGATCCCGAAGAAAGCCCGCGTTGGCAGAAACAACCCGGCAATCGCGCTCACCGTCATAGCGCTCGGCCTGCTCGGCGAGCTTGGCTGAGTAGACGAGGCGCTCGCGTTCACTGAGTGAGCCGTCGGACATGCTTGCGAACGGTTGTTGGCGTACCGTCCTCTCGCGCGCGAGATATGAAACGCGCCCGGCCGCGCTTCAGTGCCAACTGTTTCCCGGCGAAGAGCGAGCGGATCTCTGAGACCAGCTGACTGCACTGCACTGCTGCACGCTCGTTAAAAAAAGTCTAACGCTGGTTTTTGGCGCCACACTCGCTGTCTACTCGTCAGCTAGGTGCTACCGCCGCCGCGAACGCTCAGCCCGCCGACTGCTCAGCCCGTTGCT
>MDTE01119276.1_pt1 | contig 15095 bp, 13 predicted proteins | sample 811231 | NCBI WGS metagenome assembly MDTE01 (sample SAMN05326651, study PRJNA326480) | marine metagenome | isolation source: seawater | place: Indian Ocean: Red Sea | collected 2010 | reverse complement strand
GGTTACCACGGCAAATACGAAGCAAACTACCGTTGCTGCCTTCCGGCCCTGGCGGGGTTCGTAAGTCCGCACTCCGCGGGCCCTGACATCCACAAACTATCGTTTGGAGGATCGTGACTCAAGGTAATTGCCAAAAGTTGTTAGTATTTTGGTATATTAGAGTCAATTTCTTCAGACCAAGCGGTAATACCTCCTTTTACGCTCTTTAAGTATTTATAGCCTTGTTCACGAAGAAAGCTAAGAGCTTTTAGTGAGCGGACGCCCGCTTTACAATGAAGGTATATTGTTTGATTAGGATCAAGTTCAGTAAAACGATGTTCGATTTGGCTGAGAGGGATAAGTGTTGTGCCTTGAACTTTCGCTATCTCGAATTCATCTTTTTCACGAACGTCTACCACGGCAATCCCAAGATCTGGGTTCTCGAGAGCACGTTTCATTTCCTGAACATCGATTTCATCTGGGTGCTCCTCTGGGTTATTAGGCTGATCGGGTATTCCACAAAATTCATTGTAATCAATGAGTTCCTTTATTGTAGGGTTGTTACCGCATAACGGACACTTTGGATCTCTGCGTAGTTTAACTTCTCGAAATTTCATCTCTAAGGCATTGAATATGAGCAGTCTGCCGACTAGTGAAGACCCTTCACCGAGTGCGAGTTTAATAATTTCAGTTGCTTGTATACAGCCGACTATTCCTGGTAAAACGCCTAATACTCCTCCCTCCGCACAGCTTGGAACCATCCCGGGTGGTGGTGGTTCAGGATAAAGGCAGCGATAACAGGGGCCATCCATGCTTGGCGCAAAAACGCTGGCTTGGCCATCGAATCTAAATATAGAGCCATAAACATTTGGTTTGCCCTGAAGCACACAGGCATCATTGGTAAGATAACGTGTTGGGAAATTGTCGGTTCCATCTACAACTATATCATAATCAGCTACCAGATTCATTGCGTTCTCACTGGTTAATGGTGCTTCGTGTTTTTCAACAATAACATTTGGGTTGATGTTATTGATGGTTTCGGTTGCGGATTCAACTTTAGGCCTGCCTACATCTTCTGTTCCATGCGCAATTTGACGTTGAAGATTGGAGAAATCTACTACATCAAAATCCACTAACCCTATCCGCCCTATCCCGGCGGCAGCGAGGTACATGCTAATAGGAGAGCCAAGTCCGCCGGTTCCAATACATAAGACGCTTGATGATTTAAGTTTCTTTTGACCAGCCATGCCGACTTCCGGGAGTATGAGGTGGCGGGAATATCGGCGTATTTCGTCGTTAGTTAATTCCATATTAATGGGTGGGGAGACTACTGTGATAGCAAGTGTTTAGCCAAGCGTTGTTTACCTTGGAATGAAGTCCTGTTCTTTAAGCCAAAAAATCAAATCATTAGCCCATGGGTGCAAGTTTTTGAATGGTGGCTTATCGGCAAGCCCGATTCCGTGTCGGCCTTTTTGATATATATGAAGCGCAAATGGCACTCCAGTTTTTCTTAACGCAGAGGCGAATAATAAGCTGTTTTCTACTGGTACTGCGCGATCTTCCATTGTGTGCCATATAAATGTTGGGGGCGTGTTCTTTCGAATTTGTTTTTCACTGGAAAGTAAATTGACCAATTCTTTAGAAGGGTTTTCCCCTAGAAGATTACGCTTAGAGCCGCGGTGTGTATACTCTCCCATTGTAATAACTGGATAACAAAGTATTCCTATATCAGGTCGTGAACTTGCTCGGTCAATTATATTTCGGGCTTTTGGATCGCCATCGTCGAAATGGGTTATCATTGTTGATGTTAGATGACCTCCGGCAGATGAACCCATGATTCCTATTTTTTTTGGATCAATCTTCCATTCCTTTGCTTTTGTTCTAACAGTTCTAATTGCTCTGGATGCATCCATCAGCATAATAGGGTGCCTATATCCAGCAGATCCGAGGCGGTATTTAAGGACAAAAGCATTAATTCCGTTTTTCTGTAAAAACTGGGCATATGTTTTTCCTTCATGTTGAGCGAGGCCTCCGTAGCCTCCTCCTGGGCATATTACAATAGCGGATCCTGACTTGTTAGATGTCTGCACAAGAAATGGAGTGATAGTTGGTGTGTCTCGAGGGCTTTTTCCTTTTGCGCCTGGAGCACCATTTGGCCATAGCGGCATTTCATTATTCCCTTGTCCTTGTGCGCATAATGTTATCGTTAGTATTAGTGCGTGAATAATTAGATTTTTCATTTGAATTATTATTAAAAATTTCAGAGATTATTAGTTATTGTTAGCTTCAATTTCTTCACCAGTTTTTCCACCATTAGCCTTTAATAGTTTTATGATCTCTTCATTTTTATTACGTATCGCCCAATCAAGAGGAGTATCACCAAATGCAATCGAAATGTTTATATTGGCATTATTAGCCAAGAGAATTTCTACAATCTTTTTCTTTCCTGTAGATGCGGCCTTGTGTAATGGGCTGGTTCCTCCATTGCCGTTAATATTGGCGCCTTTGCTGGCAAGCAAGGCAACCATTTCAGGTAATCCTTTTGATACAGCAGAGTCTAAGGCGGTTTCCGCAAATGCGTCTTTTGCGTTAATATTGGCACCTTTTGAAAGAAGCATTTTTACTACATTTGGTCGATTTTTATTAACAGCAGCGAACAATGCCGGCTCTTTGCGTTCTCCACAAAGGATTTTCCAATCTGCTCCGTTTTTGAGTAGTACTGCAACTACGTCAACATGACCGCCTCCAGCAGCTGAATGTAGAGGAGTGATTTCCTTGGAATCCTTAAGATTAACATTCGCTTTATTTTTTATCAGAAGCTCAGCAACTTTAGCTTTTCCGGCACGAGCTGCATAATGTAGAGGGGTGGCCCCATATTGGTTGGTTACATTTACTGAAGTTCCTGAATTGAGGTGTTGTTTGATTGCAGCAACATCACCTTTATAAGCCGCCTGATGAATAGGAACACTGGGTTTTTGGCTGTTATTTACAGGTTGGTTGGAATCCTCTGGTTTGTTTTTTTGTTTGTTAGTTGCTTGGCAGCCAGTTATTGCAACGCAAACCAATGATATGGTGATAAGTATCTTCACGGTGCACGGAGGAATAACTTAAAGCTGTTAATTTTCAAGCTGGAAACGTTTCAGTTAGTAATGCAGGTTGCTTACTCTTTGCTTTTTGAGTCAATTGTAATAGTTACTGGACCATCATTAGTTAGGGTGACTTTCATGTCAGCACCAAACTCACCAGTTTGAATAGGTTTGCCTAGTTCTGTTTGAATGTAGTGAATAAATTTTTCGTATAAAGGTATAGCTTTATCAGGTGTTGCAGCCTTGGAGAATGATGGCCTGTTCCCTTTTTTAGTGCTGGCAAAGAGGGTAAACTGGCTTATCAGCAGTATGTCGCCTTTAATGTCTAATATTGAGTTGTTCATTAATCCATTATTGTCAGTAAATATTCTCATCCGAGAAATTTTACTACAAAGCCATTTTATATCTTCGATTGTATCAGTTTCCTCTATTCCTAGTAGGATTAATAATCCTTTAGCTATTTCACCTCTTATTTTTTTATTAATACTTACGGAGGCTTTGCTTACTCGTTGAATTACAACTCTCATTTTCTTTTTAGTATATGAGTTTAATCAAACGGTTTTTTCCATAGCGGGTTAGGGGTATGTTCTGTTTTGAAAAGGTTCTCTGCTTTGGAGACTAGCTTAGGGTGTTCATTTGCGACATTTATTGTTTCTCCTACATCATTTTTAAGGTCGTAAATTTCAATGGAAGCTTCTGCTGATCCTTTTCTTATTGCTTTCCATCTTCCAGTTTTACCAAGAACTAATGCCTGTGCTCCCTTTCTTTCTAAGAATTCCCAGTAAATGAAATCACGTTCGATTGGGTTTGGCTTGCCTAGTAAGGTTTGGAGAAAGCTTATGCTATCAAGTCCTGTCGGGGGTGTTGTTTGAATTAATTCTGCAGAAGTAGCCATGAAATCTCCAAAATAGAAAGGTTGGCCGCTGCTGCTCCCTGGTTTTATGTGATTTGGCCAGTAAGCGATAGTTGGGACTCGGATGCCTCCTTCATAAAGATCGCGTTTCATGCCTCGAAGAGGGCCGTTGGCATTAAAAAAATCTGGATTGTTGCCTCCCTCACGATGGTGGCCGTTATCAGATGTGAAAATAATCAAGGTGTTATTGATGATGTTATGCTTATTTAAACGAGTGACAATTCTACCTACATCAGAGTCCATTCGTGTTATCATGGCGGCTTGACCTTTATTCTGTTTGGTCCATTTTTTATTTTTGTAAATTCCGTAGCTAGGAACCTCCTGCCCGTCTTTTGTCCCGCGGTACCCTTCATTGTTTGCGTGTGGAATGGTAAATGGCAGATAAAGGAAAAATTGTTTTTTATGGTTCATGTCAATCCAGTGCAGTGCATTCTCAACGATAAGGTCATGTGAATAGTCTGTTCTCTTTGAAGCCCAACCAGCGCCCGTTTTGAATTCTTGAGCTGGAATGTTTCTCAGTTTTACGCGTCGATTGTTTTTTATGAGAAATGTTGGATAATAGTTGTGGGCATGTCCTTGGTGAAGATAGCCGTAAAATGAATCAAAGCCTTGATTTGTTGGGGTTCCATCGGTGCCTTCATTGCCTAAGCCCCATTTGCCAAAGCAGCCAGTTGAGTAGCCATGCTGCTTAAATAATTCAGCTAAAGTAAAGTCGCTGGGTCTTAAATTATGCCGCCCGTTTCCCCTTATGTATGCATGACCAGTATGTAGTCCTGTCATTAGTACGCATCTAGATGGAGCGCATACGGTTGATCCAGAATAGAATTGGGTGAGTTTCATGCCTTTCTTGGCCAATCTATCAAGGTTGGGAGTCTTGATCTTATTCTGACCAAAACAGCCTAAGTCACCATAGCCAAGATCATCTGCTAGTATGATAACGAGGTTAGGCTTGCGATGAGTTTGTTGGTCAGCATTTGTACTGATTGTAAAAAAACAGACAATGGTAAATGTTGTTTTAAGAATATTATAGAATATATTTTTTGTTCTTTTCACTTTCTTGCTGCGAGTGAAATTGTAGTTAAATATTTAAATTACAGCGATAATCTTTATTATAATAAAAAATAGAATTTTTGTATGTGTGATTTTTCTCTCGCTGAATCAAATTGTTCCAGCGTATTTTGCTTTAAACAATGAGTGCTGATTTGCTTCAATTTAAAATTGAATCGGTGACAGATTTGCAAGGGTTAAGGGATTTTCTTTCAATGTACGAAAAGGAAATATTTTGTGCTATTGAGTTGCCTGCTGTTCATTCCGCATATTGGTATGCAAATCGTGGTCAGTTTAAGGAGTTATTAAGTCTTGATGCTGAATTGACAGGGAATCCTTCGATGCAATTATTTTCAGAAGAAAGCTTATCAGTGGGTCGTCAGCATTTGCGAATGCTTAAGCCGCTGTATGATCAGCGAATGCTTCAGCGTTTTCGAATGTGTGTTGTTAATGGTGAGGCAAAAGGCTGGAATCCAATTGTATTTGGAATATTCTTATCAATTCACTCAGTACCTGTTCGGGAAGGATTGTTGCAATTTGGTAAACAAATTTGGAGTGGCTTCATTAATGGAATTAAGGAACAGCATGGTTTTTCTGAAGCAAACTGTTCTAGTATGCTTGAGGAATATATTGATAGGCTTCCTAGATGGATTGAGAATGTTATTGAGGATAATAATGTGCCTGGGACTTTAAAGGCCCAATTTCGATAAATATTAGATGGAAAGTGTTGAATCAAATATAAGCCTTGTTGGGTTAGATTGGTTAATAATATTTTCTTATTTTTTTATTTTGGTGGGTATTGGTTTTTGGTTTGGTCGAGGTCAGAGAAGTGCTCGGGATTATTTTTTAGGAGGTCGTGATTTGCCTTGGTGGGGTGTTGCACTTTCTGTTTTGGCAACGGAAACCAGTGCTTTAACTTTTATTGGGGTTCCGGCAATGGCTTTCACGGGGGATTTAAGTTTTATGCAAATTGTCTTGGGGTATGCTTTAGGTAGGGTGCTTCTGGCTTTCTTGATGGTTCAATACTATTTTAAGAATGAAATATATTCACCGTATGCATTGATCGGTTTAACATTCGGTATTAATGCGCAAAGATTTGGGGCGTTGTTTTTTTTGGTTGCTGGGACGCTTGGTGCAGGGGTGCGTGTATTTGTGACATGTATACCGTTGCAGCTTTTATTAGGGTGGTCTGTTTCTAGTTCTATTTTATTTTTTGTCTGTTTATCTCTTGTTTATACTTGGTTTGGCGGGATTAAGTCGGTTGTTTGGACCGATGCTATACAATTTTTTCTTTTGTTTGCTGGCGGGCTATTTGCGCTTTTCTATATACCGACACTAATTGATGGAGGTTGGTCAAGCGTGTACAGTCAGGCACACAGTCATGGAAAGCTGTCTTGGCTTAATTTCGATTTTTCATTCGCGGCGCCTTATAATTTTTGGATGGGGGTGATAGGTGCGGTTGTTTTTGTTGTTTTTACTCATGGAATTGACCAGCTAGTAGCACAGCGTGTGCTTGCTTGTCGTAACGTTGCCGATGGACGAAAGGCATTGGTGTTTTGTGGAATAAGCATTGTGCCAATGATGCTATTATTCCTTGTTGTTGGAGTAATGTTGTGGGTTCATTATCAGAACTCGGAAATCCCAATTGAAATTCCAATAAACTCAACGGGGAAAAGTCAGGCTGATTATGTGTTTCCTATTTTCATTCTAGCTGAAACCCCGTCTGGAGTTAAAGGTTTGCTTCTTGTTGGGATTTTTTCAGCTGCTATGTCTTCAATTAGTTCCGCTTTAAGTGCTCTAGCTTCTGTTTCAACGATGGATTTGGGTTTGTTGAATAAATTTAAAACAGAGGATTCCAAGTTGAAATGGAGTCGGCATGCGACACTTTTCTGGGGGCTGGTGCTAGTTGTTGTAGCTTATCTTAGTCGAGAAGTTGAGTCGGTAATGAACGCTGCATTTAGTCTTGTTGGGTTGACTAGTGGAGGGCTTCTAGGCGGGGTTATTCTTTCGTTGTTGTTAAAGAAAAGTCCTTCTTGGCCGGTGGTGCTAGGCATGCTTGTTTCGTTCCTTGGTATGGTGTGGATTAATTCCTTAACCCAGTTGTCTCTTTCTCCATCGGTAACAGAATTATGGTTAGGTTTTAGGTTTACAGATGGAATTTTCAGTAATCTTGTTCATTGGCCTTGGTATACGTTAATAGGATTTTGTATCATGTTGGCTGTAACCGTGCCGCTTCTTAGGATAGTGAGGCGTTAGTTCTTGGTTAGAGGCTTGACACTATAGCTTACTGACGGAGAATGCGCTGCCAGTTTTATTTTTCTAATTGTTATAATATGCAAAAGAATACTCTATTGAAAATTGTGCGCGTTTGTGTTTTTTCACTCGCTTTTCTTTTTCTTACATATGGTCCTAATGCGGATGCGGCGGACAGTAAAAAGATTTCCATAAAGGCTCCTCCAGGTATGGCGGCATTGCCACTTGATTTGCCAAAGCCGGCATTTGCTGGAACCCCGCAGAACATTAAAGGGGTAAAGCAGTTGGAGAAACCGCTTGGTCGTCCTCGTCCGCCATTTTTTGCCCCTAAGGGTGTAAAGAACTTAGCACTTGGAAAGAAAATAACTGGTAGTGATGAAGAGCCTATCGTTGGTGATATTAAAATGATTACAGATGGTGACAAAAAGGCTGCTGATGGTAGTTATGTGGAGCTTGGGCCTTTTACTCAGTATATTCAAGTTGACCTTGAAGCTGAAAAGGAAATTTATGCAGTTTTACTTTGGCATTATCATAAGCAGGCACGTGTTTACTTTGATGTGGTTATACAGGTCTCAAATGATTCTGAATTCGCAAAGTCGACCACGATATACAATAATGATCATGACAATTCTGCTGAGCAAGGTGTTGGTAAGGATAATCACTATGTTGAAACATCGGAAGGACGGCTTGTTGATGCAAAAGGAGTTAAAGGTCGCTATGTGCGTTTTTACAGTGGTGGCAATAATGCCAGCGATTTAAATCATTACATAGAAGTTGAAGTTTACGGTAAATAATTCTGTCGACACAGGGATTTTTGTATTGCTGCCCACAGGGGTGGTTTAATTAGAGGGCGGACTTTGGATTGCGAATAGTAACCATGAGCCGCCCTCCGTTTTTTTTCTTTATACTGTTAATTGCAATTGTTGCTTTGTTGTTTCGGTTTCCGCTTTTGTCAGAGCGGCCAATGCATGGGGATGAAGCTGTTAATGCTGTAAAAATAGGAGAGTTGATTGAAGGTTCTGGTTATAGGTATGACCCGCATGAATACCATGGGCCTACTCTTAATTATTTTTCATTGTTTTTCTCTTGGGTTTACGGGGTTGGATCTTTTTCAGGGTTAAGTGAGCAAACTCTTAGGTTGTTGCCTGTGGTAGTTGGGTGTTTGTTGTTACTTCTTGTTTTTAGTCTTCGTGGTGCATTAGGGAGTAGCGCTATTTTATTTTCGGCTTTTTTTATTGCTGTGTCACCATCGATGATTTTCTACAGCCGTTATTTTATTCATGAATCGATTTTAGTCCTTTTTACATCGACTTTGATTATTGGTGGTTATTTTTATTTGAAGTCACCAAAAAAACGCTGGGCATTATTAATTGGATTCTCTCTAGGGTTAATGCATGCCACCAAGGAGACTTTTGTGATTGCGTTGGCCTCGATAATTTTGAGTATTCTATTACTGTTTTTTCAGCTTAATAAAAAAGAAAGGCAGGGTTTATTTAAAAGGATAAGGGTTCAGCATTTATTTTTAATGTTAGTATCAGCAGCGTTTGTTTCGATTTTGTTTTTCACTTCCTTCTTTAATAATCCTAAAGGTATTATTGATTCGTTTTCTACTTATATTATTTATGCTGATCGTGCAGGGAATTCCGTCCATGAACATCCATGGTATTTCTATTTTCAGCTACTCTTTTTTTATAAGTTTTCTGATGGGCCTTATTTTTCTGAGTGGATTGTTTTATTTTTATCGGTTGTTGGGATTGTTGTTTCGTTAAGAGGGAGATGGAACTTTGGAGATCCAATATTTGTTCGTTTTATTGTGTTTTTTACTGTCGCCATGATTACGGTGTATTCTTTTTTACCTTATAAAACGCCTTGGTGCCTTCTTGGTTTTTATTATGGGATGTTGTTGTTGGCTGGGGTTGGGGCTGTTCAGTTGATTTATTCAAGTAACAAGGTAGTTCGTTTAGTTTCTATTGGGACTATTATTCTGGGGATAGTGCATTTGGGTCAGCAGGCATATGGTGTTAATTATAAATATTTTGATAGCAGAAATCCTCATATATATGGCCATACTAGTTCGGATATCATAAAAGTCGTTGATAAGGTGAAGGCTATGGCTGCTATTGATTCTGATTCTGTAGTCAGCACTCGTATTCAGGTTTATTGCCCGGAAAATGATTACTGGCCATTGCCTTGGTATTTGCGGGATAATCAAGTTGAATATGGCAGTAGTGTTTCTGAAGAAACACAGCCGGCACCAATTATTATTATTCAGCCATCTATGGAGGATGATCTAATGCGTAAACTTTATGAGCTGCCTCCGCCTGGGCAGCGTGAGTTATATATGCATTTATTTTATAATATTGATGATGGGACTGTTGATGTTATGGAACTTCGGCCATCTGTGGAGCTTGTTGGTTTTGTTTCTCGTTCTTTATTTGAAAAATATTTACAGAGTAATGCAAATGATCTGGAGGCTGATCCTTGAAAAAAGGGCAAAGTGAACAGGTTTTAGATTTTGATTCTAAAACAATAGCTGATGCGTGTCATTTTTCTCATGAGGCTATGGCCACAGTCTATGAATTGTATATTTCAGAAGAGGATGAAGGCTATGCTAGGCAAGGTGCTCAAGCTGCATTTGCTGAAGTGGATCGCCTAGAGTTAGAGTTGAGTCGGTTTCTTTCTAATAGTGATATATCTAGATTAAATACTGCTGAGCCAGGTCAAGTAGTTGATTTGGGGATTGATACTTTTGAGTGTATGTTTCGAGCGAAAGAAATATTCGAGAAAACAAAAGGCGCATTTGATATCAGTATAGGAGCGCTTTATGATTGTTGGCTGGATGAGAACCGCTCCCTTCGTACCCCAGATGAACATGAAATTGAGAAGGCTTATGAGTTAACAGGGTTGGACTTGTTGAAACTTGATGATGACGGTTTTTGTGCTGAAGTTCTGAACGAAGGAGTGAAGTTTGATTTGGGTGGGATTGGAAAAGGTTATGCCGCTGAAAAAGTTGCTGAAATTTTACGAGAATGGAGTTTGAGTGAATCTTTGGTTTTAGCAGGGGCTAGTTCGGTGCTGTCTGTTTCTGTTCCAAAGGGAATGAGCGGTTGGCCGGTGAAACTACGAAACCCAGAGAATCCAAATGACATATTAATGCGATTTGAATTAAAAGAAGGAGCTATAAGTAGTTCAGGTAGGCAAAAAGGTCAGCATATAATTGATCCCAGAAGTATTCATGCAGGTCCGGTTGAGTGTTGTTCGGGGGCTTGGGCCCTCGCTCCTGATGCTATTTCAGCTGATGCTTTATCCACGGCCTTTATGATGATGGATGATGAAGAAATCAACGATTATTGCTTGGCGAATTCAGGAACAGCGGCGATAATCTCCCCCCTTGAAGGTGACTTGGACTCCTCAGACCGTAGATTTAAAACATTTGGTCAATTTTGGGAGACAATACATTAGTATTAGATAATTTTTAGAAATGAATAATCAAATAGATCGACGAAACTTCATTAGCTCATCAGCTGCAGCTGGCGCTGGCTTTATGATTGCCAAAAGTGCAATAGCCCAAGCGGAAGGCAAAAAAGACATCAATATAGCTCTGATTGGAGCAGGTGTTCAGGGTCAAGTGCTTATGAATGCCATATTGAAACTCGGTAAAAACTCCGGAGTTAAATTTCGAGCTGTTTGTGACATTTGGGAAAAGGGGAACTTGCGTAGAGTATCTCGTATATTAACAGCATATAAGCGTTATGGGCATAAGGGCACTCCTTATGTTGATTATCAGGAGATGCTGGAAAAGGAGAAGGATTTAGATGCGGTCTTAATAGCAACTCCTGATTTTTGGCATGCTCGGCATACTATTGCATGTTTTGAGAAGGGTTTGCATGTTTATTGTGAAAAGGAAATGTCCAATAGCCTTGAAGATGCAAAGAATATGGTTCTTGCGGGACGCAAGGCCGGTAAGTTATTGCAAATTGGACATCAGCGTCGAAGCAATCCTCGCTACATTTATTGTAATGAGAAAATTATAAATGAGGCTAATCTTTTAAATCGTATTACCAATATTTCCGGTCAATGGCATCGCAGTCGTGCTGCTTGTGTTGATCTAGGTTGGCCTAAGGGTTCTGATATACCAAAAGAGACATTAAAGAAATATGGATTTGACGACATGCCTCAGTTTCGAAACTGGCGTTGGTATAAAGGTAAAGGTGGCGGCCCGATAGTGGATCTTGGATCACATCAAATTGATGTATACAGCTGGTTTCTGGGTAATGCTGTGCCAAGTTCTGTTATGGCAAGTGGTGGAGTTGATTATTGGAAAGATCACGAATGGTATGATAATGCTATCGCTATATTTGAGTTTCCAACAGAAAAAGGTTTGGTGCGTGCTAGTTATGAAACATTAACTACAAATAGCAGTAACGGTTATTATGAGTTGTTTATGGGTGATGAGGGGACCCTTTTAATATCAGAATCTGCAGGTCGCGGTGAGATCTATCGTGAGAGCTGGGTTGAAGAGTCAAAATGGGATCCAGCGGTACAGAAAGGGTTAGTAACTCTTGAGAAGGCAAGTGTAAAAGCGGAGACTAAGGCTGGTGATGATGAAGTTGATGTGCGCGAGTCGGCAACGCCTGCTTTGTATCGGATGCCGATTGAAATGAAAGATCCGTATCATCAGCCTCACTTAGTTAATTTCTTTGAGTCAATTAGAGGTAACCAGAAATTAAATTGTCCAGGTGAAATCGGTTACGAAACTGCGGTTATGGTTTTAAAGGTAAACGAAGCTATTGCGGCAGGTCGAAAGATTGAACTTAAGCCGGAAGACTTTAAGGTGTAATAAGCCTTTTTGCGTGGATTAATAATAGATGATTCAAATCATCAGGACATCGATGTCTTTGATGCTACTTGCTTGCGTGATAACGCTTGGAAGGTCAGCTGAAAGTGGCAAGGGACTAGGTGATGGTCACGATGGCAATAGGACGTCTATTTCTCATGTCATAACGCTGTATGATGAGAAGGATGTTGAAATTAAGCCTACTGTTTCACAACCCCGACCTATTTCCATGCGTAATACATGTGGCAAATGTCATGATTATGACGCTATGGCTACAGGGTGGCATTTTCATTCTGGGAGCACTAATGTCTTAAGCGGGAGATCAGGTGAGCCTTGGGTTCTTACCGACACGCGTATCAGAACTCAAATACCAATTTCGAACCGCGGGTGGAAGGGTACTTATAAGCCCAGTGATATCAATATGACTGCTTGGAAATTTCTTAAGCAGTTTAGCAGTCATTTTCCGGGGGGGAATTATGGGGAAATGATGCCAAGTGACGACGATTTAGATGCTGATCCTGAAGAATTTTTACGTTGGCCAATCTCAGGGAAATACGAGATTAATTGCCTGGCTTGTCACCATGCAGATCGTAAGCAAAATCAGAGTGACGCAGCACTGCAGGCAGCACGAGAAAATTACAGGTGGGCTGCAACCGTTGCTAGTGGTATAGCGACTGTAAAAGGTGCAGCATCAGAATTGGATGAATTTTATGATCCTGAAACTGAGTATGAAATTGTTACCAGTTATGACAAGAGTCGTTTTGATTCAAATAATAAAGTTTTTCTCGATATAGTTCGGAAGCCTCCATCAAATCGTTGTTACTATTGTCATTCTACTCAGGATTTACAAACTCCCGGCAAAGATGAATGGGTTCATAATGAAGATGTACATTTAGCTTCTGGAATGAGTTGTTCAGATTGTCATCGCAATGGTGTTGATCACATGATTGTTCGAGGGGATATAGAGCCAACAGGAAATCCACATAGTTCTTCTGAATATCTTAAAAAATATGATGTTAAAAAAGTAGCTTCATACTCTTGCCGAGGGTGTCATCTAGGGAATTCAGTTGGAACTGATGCAGCTAGTAAAATGGGGGGGCATCTTGGTGCACCCATTCCTGATCATAAAGGCATCCCTCCAATACATTTTGAGAAGCTTTCATGTACGGCTTGTCACTCGGGTAGGCTTCCAGAGCAGAAAACAGGAAGGGTCAGGACAGCTCGAATACATAAGTTGGGGCTTCATGGTCGCCATACAATGAATAAACAGTTGCCCCATGTTGTATCACCTGTTTTTGCGCGATCTGAAAACGGAAAAATTACCCCTCATAACATGATTTGGCCTTCATTTTGGGGGGTTAGAACAAATGGGATTGTTAAACCAATAGCACCTGATTTGATTCGTGAAATTGCATCAGATGAATTGGGTGTTGAGGCTGAAAATCCTGAGCGAATTAATGATTGGATTGAGTTAAGTGAAGAGCAAATCGGTAAGGTCTTAAAATTGATAGACGATGAATATGAGGCCGATTCTGAAGAGGATAAACCAATTCCTGAAGCAGTTTATGTGGCGGCAGGTAAATTATTTAGTCTCGATAATGGGAATGTTGTCAGTAGTATTCATGATGCTGCAAAACCTTACAAATGGCCAATTGCTCATGATGTCCGTCCCGCATCCCAGTCGCTTGGCTCTAATGGTAGATGTCAAGATTGTCATAGCCAAGATTCGCCTTTTATTTTTGGGCAGGTTGAAGTGGATACACCTTTCAATCCTGATGTAGGACAGTTCGTTTCTATGACTGATTTTGAGGAATTAGACCCATTATATTATCAGTCGTTTGCCTTTACCTTTTTGTTTCGTCCTTGGTTAAAAGGAGTAGTGATAGTTGCGTGTATATTGGCGGGATTGGTTTTATTGTTATTCGCATTGAAGGGAATAGATCGGCTTGTAAATTCAGCTGGTAAAAATAAGTAAAAAAGATGTTTCAGACAATTTCATGGGCTTTATTTGTTATTATCTTTTTAGGGATACTTGTTCATATGACTGTCGATTTAGTGAAAGGAAATCTTAGGCCAAAAAGCTTTAACAAACTTCATAAATTTTGGTGGTGTGGTTGGAGTAAAAATTTAAGTTGTTTAAGCAAGGTTAAGAGAATTTTAGTAGTTATCTCTATTATCAGTTTGCTTGTGATGTTTTTGACAGCCTTTTCTGGAAGGCTTGCATCAGATCAATTAATGTCTGGTTACATATTGATGATTCATGTTGGAACTGCTCCTTTATTCATTCTTTGTGTAGTTATGTTACTTATTATGTGGGGGTACCAATGTCGTTTGAATGATAAGGAATGGGCGCAGTTTCTTGATCTTTTGAGATTTAAAACAACCAGTTCCGAAAAATCTTTATTAATTATCAAATTGACGTATTGGATTTCGATGGTTCTAAGTTTACCGGTTAGCTTATCAATGTTGATAAGCATGTTTACATTATTCGGAACTCATGGGCAGGAGGTGCTCTTCAGTATTCACCAATATGCAAGCCTTGCGTTAGTTTCTAGTTCTATGGTTCATGTATATTTATTACTTCGCCATCAGTGTAAGTAGTTGCTTTAGAAGTTGTTTTAAGTTTTGTGACTTACAGATAGACGTAATATCGATACCATAGAAAATTCCAAGTTAAACTGCATCCAGTAGCCATTAGTTTGACGGTGTTTTTGCTAACAAAGGATTCATTCCAGTTTTTCGTCATATTAATTCTTTTTGATAATTTGTTGGCTATTTCTGTAGGTCTTTTCCAAATGTAGGTTGTTAAGTAAATTACTATATTCTGAATAAAATATAATGATATAGCAGTTACAATGATAAACTTCGATACTTGGTCAGGCGCGTTAAAATTGTTTGGCTGAAAAACGAAAAAATTCGCTGAGAAGCTGAATGTCATTGCTATGGTTGTTGAGCAAATATTGGCTGAGATACGAGGGAT
>MDTE01089544.1_pt1 | contig 15096 bp, 1 predicted proteins | sample 811231 | NCBI WGS metagenome assembly MDTE01 (sample SAMN05326651, study PRJNA326480) | marine metagenome | isolation source: seawater | place: Indian Ocean: Red Sea | collected 2010 | reverse complement strand
TTTACAGATTTTGACTTTGAGGGGTCTAATTTCTCTGTTCTAATCGATACACTTGCATATAACACATATATAAATGCCTTTAATGCAAATTTAGTTGCAAATGAATCATTCTTAGACTCTGCTACAATACGTGAGAATGTTGTCTCTCTTGCAAGAAATATTGGTTACGTACCCCGTTCAAAAACGGCTGCAACAGCGACAATTAAACTGGATGATGTTGACTTAGGAGCAACAAATGATAGCACTCCAAGGTTCATAACACTGCGTTCAGGTCTTGTTTGTGTTGGTAATCAAGATAATACAACTTATCGGTTTTCTTTACCTGATAATATCTCATCTTCAAGAGTTAGAGATGTTGGTGGTACTTCATTTGCACAATTTGATGATGAAATAACAATTTATGAAGGAACTTTTTTAAGAAGGGTATATAAAGTTGATACATCAATTGATCAAAGGTTTATTATTGATAGTCCAAATATTGATAGTTCAACTTTGAGAGTATATGTTGCTGGAGCTGCTGATTCAAATATAGGTCAAAAGTGGAATAAGATTGATAATATATTGAATATTGATAAAAACTCTGAGATTTACTTATCACAGGAAATACAAGATGAAAAATATGAAATATTGTTTGGTGACGGATTATTCGGTAGAAAATTAGAAACAGGACAAACAGTTACTGCAACTTATATCGTTACCGATGGTGAAAGTGGTAACGGTCCTTCAAATTTTAGTTTTCAAGGAACATTTTCAAAAGATGATGGATCATTCTTTACTCCATCAGACACTGTAACTATTTCAACCGTTTCAAACGCTTCTAACGGTGCCGAAGTTGAAAATGTATCATCTATTAAGTATTTTGCTCCTAGACTTTATTCAGCACAATATAGAGCAGTTACACCAAGAGATTATGAAGCAATAATTACTGATATATTTCCAAAAACAGAGTCAGTTGCAGTTGTTGGAGGTGAGGAATTAGATCCACCACAATTCGGTAAAGTGCAAATAAGTATTAAACCAAAAAATGGAACGTTTGTCTCTGATTTTGATAAAACTCAAATCAAAAATAATTTGAAAAGATATGCTGTTGCAGGAATTAATAATGAAATCGTTGATTTAAAAATATTATATGTAGAATTGAATACAAATGTTTACTATAATCCAGCACAAGTCGGTTCAGATGCTGATTTAAAAACAAACATACTTTCATCTTTGAATACCTATTCAAAAAATGTTGAAATTAATAAATTTGGTGGAAGATTTAAGTATAGTAAAATTAATCAACTTATTGACCGTGTAGATAATGCCATAACTTCAAATATCACAAAAGTTATCATTCGAAGAGATTTAAAGGCACTTTTAAATCAATTTGCACAGTATGAACTATGTTTTGGAAATAGATTTAATATTAATCCATCAGGATATAACATAAAAAGCACTTCTTTTAATATAAATGGCACATCAGATGTTGCATATTTAACTGATGTTCCAAATAAAGACGCTGCAGGTAATTTAGATGGTAGTATGAGAGGTACAATTAGTATTGTCACTAAAAACGACAAAGATCAGGAAACAGTTTTGGTAAAAGATGCTGGTGGAGTGGACTACAAGAAAGGGGAAATTATTTTAAATTCAGTTAATATTACATCGACAGAGAGAGATAATGATTTAATTGAAGTTCAGGCATTTCCTGAATCAAATGATGTTATTGGATTAAAAGATTTATATGTCAGTTTTGACACTTCAAATACTACCATAAATATGGTGAAGGACGTAATTGCATCAGGTGAAGATTTATCAGGAGTTGTGTTTACAAGAGATTACTTCACCTCAAGCTACCCAAATGGAGTTTTAGAGAGGAAATAATTTATGTCAAGAATTGACAAGAGAATAAAAGTCAATACTATTATTGAAAATCAGTTGCCAGAATTTGTTTTGGCAGATTTTCCTAAAGCGGTAGATTTTTTCCAGCAATATTATGTTTCTCAAGAATTTCAAGGAGGACCGAGTGACCTCATTAATAATTTTAATCAATATCTAAAACCAGATAATTTAGTTCCAGAAGTAATTCATGGTGAAACAAATCTACCTATTCACCATTTAAGTCCCTCTCAAGTAACAGCATCTGATACCACTATTGAAGTTTTAAATACAAAAGGATTTCCTGACGAATATGGACTTTTTAAGATAGATGATGAAATTATTACTTATACAGGAAAAGATTATTCTAAAACTGATGTTTCAACAACTGGTGGCAATCTTGAATTAAGATTGTCAACAACCATAACTGGAATAACAACTACTAATATTTCTGTAAATGATATTGTTAAATTATCTTCGATTCAGAACGCTGGTGATACTGTTTTAGTTCCAGATGGAACAAGAGTCACGAATATTGGATTTAATAGAATAGAAGTTGATACAATTATTATTTCAACTCATCTTCAAGAAACTGTAACAACTGTAAATCCAGTGGTAGGTGAATTCACTTTTACACATGAACGATTTTTCTTTACTGGATGTGCCCGTGGTTTCAGTGGTGTATCTGGTTACAATGTAGGAGTTTCATCATCCTTAATTGAAGTAAACAAGGAAAATTTAGTATTTGAAGAAACAACAGCAGTTACTCACACAGAAGGTTCAGTAGTTACAAATTTATCCGTATTATTCTTACAAGAATTTTTTAAGAAATTAAAGAAGACATTCTTGCCAGGTTTTGAAAATAATGAATTTTCATCTAATTTAGATGTTGGTAATTTTGTAAAATTATCAAGGTCATTTTATCAATCAAAAGGAATAGAGGAGTCAGTTAAGATTCTATTTAAAGTATTGTATGGTGTAGAGTCAAAAATTATTGATTTAGAGCAAAACTTAATCAAACCTTCAAGTGCTCAATTTATTCGTAGAGAGGTATTAATAGGTGATGTCATTGGAACTGGAGAACCTCAAAATCTTGTTGGTCAAACAGTGTTTAAAACAGATGATTTAAATACAAATGGTTCAGTTTCTGAAGTAGAAGTTTTTTCAAGAGATGGTAAAACATATTATAAAATATCACTATTTGTAGGATTTAGTGATCGAGATTTAATTCAAGGTATATTTACAATACCAGGATTTACAAAATCACTTGATGCTGCTCCTGCTGGATCTTCAATAATTTCAGTTGATTCGACTATTGGATTTGGAGCAACAGGAACTTTAATAAGTGGTTCTAATACAATAGAATATACCTCTAAATCTATAAATCAATTTTTTGGTTGCACGGGTATTGGAGTTGGAATTAATACATCAGATGATATAAGAGCAAATGAAACTATTTTTGGATATGAAAATGGCGATTTAAGTAAAAAAGTTGAATTAAGAATTACAGGAGTTGTTGATGATTTAATTATAGATGATGATGTAAAATTAGTTAATGAGGGTGATAATATATTTGTCAAAAATCTTGGAGAAAAAATTGATACATCAAATAATTCTTATAAAGAAATTTTTGCTAATTCTTGGAAATATAATACAAGTTCAAGATTTAAAGTTGACGGAATAGGACCATTTACATCAAATGCAGTTTTAAATGAATCATCTATTAAAGTTGGTGACGAGTTTGATATTCTTAGAAGAAATACTCAAATTAAAGATGGTTCATTTAATGTTAAAAGTATTGATGTTAATAACAAACAAATAGATACAGACAATTTAAGTTTTAATTTCCTTCCAGATCAAGAATATGATATTCGAAGAGTAATTGAAAAGGCAAATAGCACAGGCATTGAAATCGAAGAGGGTAATGAAAAATTAATTTCTGATATACTTAATGTTTACATAGATTCGAATACTGATGGTTATGTTGCATCAAACTCCCTTCCAAGTTATGACATTAAAGCAGATATAGTTGAAGAGACAATAACTGGTGCAGGTACTTCTATTCTTGATGGATATAATCAACTAAACAATCGGTATAGTTATATTAGATTCTCTTTTAATACAAATAGAGATATAAAATTTATTGAAGGTGATGCCATCATATACAAACCAGAAGGTGAGATACTTACAGGACTATCATCTGAGGCAATTTATTATGTTGATCCTCAACCATCTGGAATAGGTCAGAATGTTACTACTATTGCTTTATATAATTCACGAAGTCAAATAGGAACAGCAAGTACTGTTCAAATTGGAATTGGCACTATATCCACCGATAAACATCATTTTATTTTACAAAAACATGCCAATCGGAAACTATCAACAAATAAAATTTTAAGAAAGATACCATTATCTCAAAATTTATTCATTGATTCAAATCATGATTCTCCAGTTAATGAAATTGGTATACTAAAAGATGGTGTTCAGATTTACTCACCAATTTCAGACGATAATATTTACTTTGGTCCTTTAGAAGTAATTGATGTATTAAATGGTGGTGATGGTTATGATGTATTAAATCCTCCTAAATTATCAATTGAAGTTGGATTAGGCAACACAGCTCAAGTAGAACCAATATTATCTGGTAGTGTTAAAAAGGTACTCGTAGACCCCCAAGACTTTGATATAGATCAGGTATTGAATGTTTCAGTAACAGGAGGTAACGGTAGTGGTTGTTTATTAGAACCAATAGTTGGAAACAGATTTAGAGATATTAATTTTGATAGTAGAAATTTATTCTTTGGTGGTGGTCTTGATCTTGATGAGGAAACAATCACCTTCACAAAAGCTCATAATTTAGAAAATGGTCAGATAGTATATTATAGAAATAATGGTAATACTTCATTAGGAATAACCACTAGTGTTTCAAATCCTACAGGTACATCATTAGCTGATGGAGATCCATATTATGTTAGAGTTGTAAATCCCACAACGGTTAGAATTTTTCATAATAAGGCAGATTCATTATTTGGAATTTCTGGTATTAATACAGTAGGGTTGACAAGTGATACGACAGTAAGTGGAATTCATAAATTTAGAACAGAACCAAAAAATACTTTATTAGCACTTAAAGTAATAGAAGAGGGTTCTGGTTATCAACATCGTAAATTAAGAGTCAGTCCATCTGGAATATCAACATCATATAATACAATATTTTATGAAAATCATGGATTTAATCATGGAGATTTAATTAATTATTCTCCAACAGTCGGTCTTGGATCTACAACTCCAAAAGCAATTCAAGGTTTATCTACATCCACTTCATATTTTGTATTTAAATTGAATGATGATTCATTTAAACTTGCTGATGCTGGTATTGGTGGTACAGATACAAGTAATTTTGAAAGGAGAAATATTGTTGGATTGGGTTCTACTGGAACTGGATATCATACATTTACATATCCAGAAATTAAAGTAAATGTAAACGTATCTTATGGTTCTACAATAGTTAAACCAATAATTACTACTCCTATTATAAGAGGTTCATTTACTGGCACATATCTGTATGAAAATGGTGATGGATATGGATCAAACATTTTAAATCATCAGATAACTCCAGATATTGAAATTTTATCTGGTGAGGGTGCTGAATTTAAACCAATAATAGTAAACGGTCAAATAGAAGATGTTATTGTTGTTAATCAAGGAAAAAATTATAATTCTATTCCTGATTTAGAAATATTAAATCCAGGTGGAGGAGCAGGTGCTATACTCAGACCAATTATTGAAGATGGTATTGTTAAAGAAGTAATTGTAATAAACTCTGGTATAGGATATAGTTCTTTTTCAACTGAAGTTCGTCCAATATCAAACGGTAAAAACGCAAAATTTGGAGCGAGAGTTAGAAAATTAACAATTAATAATGTTGGTAGATTTGGTGATTATTATTTAGAAAATATAGATGAAAATTTAAGTCTATCAGTATTACAGTATTCACAAGACATCGCAGAGGAATTAGAGGATAGTTTTAGTAAAAAACCAAATGGTGAGTTTAATCAGATTGAATCACATTCACCTATCATAGGTTGGGCATACGATGGAAATCCGATTTATGGTCCTATTGGATTTTCTGATCCAGATAATATAAATTCAAATCTAAAATTAATTGAATCTTCATTTGTAAAAAATATATCAAAAGTTATTGATAGACCAGCAGGATTTGATTCAGGTTTCTTTATAGACGATTATTTTTATAATGAAAGTGGTGATTTAGATATTCATAATGGAAGATTTTGTAAAACTCCAGAATTTCCAAATGGAACTTATGCTTATTTTGCAACTGTTGAAACATCCTCAATTACTAACAAATTAGAGGGAGTTTATCCATATTTTATTGGAAAGAGTTTTAGGTTCCCTGTTATCAAAGAGAATTCAACTCTTAATCATGATTTTGATTTTAATAATTCAAATTTAATAAGAAATACAACACCTTATAAAGTTTCAGAACAATATGCAGATAATGATTTTCTTATTGAGTCAAATGAAACAATAAGGCAAAATACAATCGTTGAAACAGTAGGGAAGGGTGAAGTTGAAGATATTATAATTTTAGACGGTGGTGATGGATATAAAGTTGGTGATGTAGTTTCATTTGATAGTGAGAATACAAATGGTAGTGGTTTTGCTGCTGAAGTATCAAAAATAGTTGGAATTGGAGTTTCAAAAATTGAAACAAATCTCACAAGATTTAATAATGTTGTATTCACATGGAACAACAAAGATGAAGTTCAAGCAAATTATATACCGTTCATGGAACTGAATAATCAGAGTTCAGTAGTAATTTCAGGTTTAAATACAGCAATATCAAATCTCACTAATACATTCCAAGTAGGTGTAACAACTGATAGAATAGGTCTTGGTAAATCAATGTCAACTGGTAGTGCAGTTGGTGTTGTTGAAGATATTTTTGTAGATAAAATACCTAATACAGTTTCAATAGGTGGTACGTTAAGAATATCATCAGGTAATGCAACAGATGTAGAGGAAGTAAAAGTTTTAAATGTTTATAGATTACCAAGAGTTATTCGTATTTTTAGAAATGTTGGTGCTGCTCATACTTATGGTTCAAATGTTGATGTGCTTAATAATAGATTTACAATTCCAGTAAAAACTGATAAATTTGAATCCTACAATAATGATATTGTCTTCTTTAATGCACCACAATCAATAGGTGTTGGAACCACTGGTGTAGCATCAGTTGTAAATTATACTATTGGAGAGACTACGAGTGTAGTATCGATACCAGAAAGAACAATTTATTTACCAAATCATCCATTTAAAACAGGTCAAGAATTGATTTTAACAGTTCCAGACGTTGCAGATCCTGAAATTGATGTATCAACAACAAATAGTGCTAGTGGTTCATTATCACTTCCATCATCTGGATTAACAACCACTGTTTATGCAATTAAAAAAGATGAGAATTATATTGGATTAGCAGCATCTAAAGTTGGCATAGGAAGCACAAGTGATGGTCTTTATTTCTTAGGAAATGGAGCTACTGGAATAGGATCTCATTTGTATAGTTTGAGTTCTAATTTTAATCAAGTTATTGGTGATGTTGATAAAGTAATTACAACAGTAACCACTAAAGTAGCTGCAGCAAATACCACAACACATGGATTAGTTGAAGGTGATGTGGTAACATTAAATGTTATACCTAATCTATCAGTGGGTATTGGAACAACTGATCCAATAAAAGTTAATTATAATTCCGAATTTGAAAAATTACTTATAAATTCTGTTCCATTTGTAGCATCTAATATCAATATTGTTAATCAAATACAAGTTGAACACGGATTTAAAACAGGAGATAAAGTTTTATATCAAGATGGTGGAAATAGTGCCACAGGATTAAGTAATGGTGAATATTTTGTATATAAAGTAAGTGATAATTTATTACAATTAGGTCTTACATTTAATGATGTAAATGCGAGTCCTCCTCAAATTGTTCAAATAGGAAGTAATTCAGGTGGTTCAAATCAATCATTATCTTTGATTAATCCACCATTAACAGTTACTAAGAATGCTAAATTAACTTTTGGTTTATCTACAACAACACTATCTGGATTTGATTTTAAATTATTCTATGATAAAGAGTTGACAAATGAATATTTAAGTTCTAAAGATTCTAGTAACTTTAATGTAATTGGAGTTGGAACTATTGGTATTGGAACTGATGCAGTAGATACAATTGGTGCACAAGTTTCAGTTCAGTATTCAAACTCTTCACCTGATATTTTATATTACGGTTTATCAAAAGGTGGATATATTAGTACAACAGATACTGAAGTTGCTAATTACAATGAAATAAGATTTGTTGATAGTGTTTATAATGGTGATTATAAAACATTTGGTATTTCATCTGAAACATTCAATATTTCTCCTAAATCTCCAGAATTATTAAGATATGATGAGTCTGAATGTGAAACACTTGAATATTCAACATCATCTAATAATGTTAATGGTCAGATAAAAGATATAAGAATATTATCATCTGGTTTTAATTATAAAAAACTTCCAAAATTTAATACAGTTGTAAGTGCTGCTGGAACTGGTGCAAACTTAAAATCTTATTCTAAATCAATTGGTAAAATTAAAAATGTGAGAATAGTTGATTACGGATATGAATATTCAGCGGATAAAACTTTAAGTCCTCAAGCATTTATTCCTCCAGTGGTCAGTGTTGATAATTTAGATGTGATAACAGGAGTTGAAGTTATAGATGGTGGAAAAAATTATACTAGTCCACCTGATTTAGTAGTTTTTAACCCCATATCAAATACTGTTGTAGATGTTTCATCTTTAGAGGCGATTGTACCAAATCAAAATATTTCTGATGTAAATCTTTTAGCACCAATTAATGGATTAGATTCTGTAATTCATCAAATAATACCAACTAATAATTCAAATGGAGTAGGAATTAATTCAATACAAACAAGTTCTTCAGGTGTAGTAACATGTTACCTCAATACACCTTTTGGTGGATTTGTTAACGAACCATTTACTAAAGGTGATAAAGTTTTTGTAGAGGGAATATCATTAGTTGGTGAAGCAGGTATAGGTGCGACACAGGGAGGTATCTCCACTAATATAACAGTAACTGGTGATGGTTTTAATTCTGAAGATTATAACTATAAATTCTTCGATGTTGAAGATTATATTGCTGGAACTATTTCTATATTAAAATTCAGTGTAGCAGGATTAACAACTAATCCTGGTATCGCAAAGACCTATCAAGACAGTTATGCTGTATTGGTAAATGAAAATATTATGCCAAAAATAAGACCAATACAAAATAGAGGTCAATTTGAATTAAATGAAAAACTTAATGTTAATAACAGCAGAACTGACTTAAAGATTGTTGAGATTAGAGATGATTATGTAAAAATTGATGGGTTACATCCAGTTGAAATTGGTGATAGAATAGTTGGTGAGGTTACGAATGTTTCTGCAGAAATAATATCTGTAGAAGAAAATAGAGGTAGATATACAGTAGGATATTCAAATAGGCAAGAAATAGGTTGGATTGACGATGTTGGTAAGATAAGTGAGGATTATCAACGTACACCAGATAATGATTATTATCAAAATCTTTCCTATACAGTTAAAAGTTCAATTGAATGGGATAAGTTTGTTAATTCAGTTAATCGTCTTGTTCACCCATCAGGTTTGAAAAATTTTGCAGATACTTCTATTCAAAGTATTGCTAATACAAGAACTGGTATTGGTGACGTTGAAGAGTCAGTAGGAACAATTATTTTAGATATTATAAGCGATAAATTAAGAGTTGATGCTATTAACAATTTTGATTTTGTAACAGATTTTGAACCTTTAGGAAGAAAATCTAAAAGTATAAAGTTTTCCAATAGAGTTTTGAGTGATTTTACAAGATGTTTAACAAATAGAGTTTTAATTCATGATGATATTAGTGATAAGTTTTCAAGCACTGGATTCTCAGATAATTCAACCATAATAGAGACATTAACAGCAGATGTTGGAAATTATTTAATACAAATTATTGATCCTGATACACTTGATACTCAAATAACTGAGGTAGTTGTTTTAACTGATGAAGATGATGCAATTTTATTTGAAAAAACAAAAGATTTTACAACTTTAGATTTAGGAAAAATTGAAACCGAAATTTCAGGAGGAGGAACAAAGAGTTTATTATTTAATCCAACGGAAAAATCATTAAAAGATCATGATCTTAAAATTTTAAAAACTGATTTTAATACTGATTTAGTGGGAAGTGGCACTAACTTAATAGGTAATGTAAAATTAACTGGTGTAAACGTAGGTGCAAGCACTGCAACTTCTGGAGTTAGTACCACCACTATAATTGAATTTCCCAATACAGATTTCAATGCATTATTCGCAAATATCTTCGTAGAGGACTCAGTTACAAAAAATGTTAATTATAATGAAGTTACTGTAGATTTTGATGGAACAACTCCAACAATCTCACAGGTTTATATTGATAAAAATAAAGTAGGTAGTGGTAGTGTTGTTGGGATTTTAACAGCAGTTTATGAAAATAATAAAATTAAATTACAAATTATAAACGACACTACAAATACTTTTGACGTAAGGGCAAATGTAGTTGGTTTGGGAACAACAACTGCTGGTATTGGAACTCATAGATTTGCATCTCCAGGTCAACCTGTTGGTTCTGAAAGAAGTGGAAGATTGCAGTCTGGATATGTCACTGGAACTGCTTCCACATTAACATATGTTACTTTAGATAAAAATATCGATCATTCTGCAAAATCAATAGTTAGAGTTTCTTGTGGAAAGACATCAGCAGTGCATCAAATTATTTCAATGAGAGATGAGGATGATATATTAACAATTCAGTATCCTTTTGTTTCTGCAGGTTCTACAACTGGTATTGGTACATTTGGTGGTGAAATTGTAGGTAATAATATAAATCTTAGATTCTATCCTGACTCTGAATTTACATCATTGATTGAATTACAATCATACAGCACAATATTTAACACACAAAATGATTTTGATAATAATGCTCCTATTTTGAGTTATGGAACAGCATCTCAAGAAATATTCTTGTCAACATATGATGGACTAGAGGGAAATAGGGCAAATAAAGTTAAATTTGATTTAAAATATGAAGGCACACCAATTTATTCAAAATCTTTTGATCCAAATTCAGGTATTATTAGTACAACAACTGGAATATTTACAATTCCACAGCATTTCTTTAATACAAATGAGCAATTAACTTATAAACCAGAGTCATCATTTATTGGAGTAGCAGCAACTGCTATACAAACATCGCCTGGTGTAGATTTACCTACAACAGTTTTTGCAAAACGTTTAGATGAAGACACTTTCCAATTAACAGCGACTAAAAATGGTACACCACTCACTTTTGTATCATTGGGTTCAGGAAATACTCATAAATTGGGTATGGAAAAACCTTTGACAAAAACAATTATTGGATTAGATGGTGTAGTACAACAACCAATTACATTTACATCAATTTCACATACTTTAGACGCTAATATTGGTGCTGCAACATCTCAATTTGTTTTAAGTGGTATAGGTTCAATTCAACCATCTGATGTATTAAAAGTAAATGATGAATTTATGAAGATTGAACAAGTTGGTTTTGCTTCTGTTGTAAATGGAATTATTAATGATGCAGATGATGTAGCAGCAGGTATCGCTACATTACCAGTTGTAAAAGTAGAGAGAGGTGTATTAGGAATTAGTGCATCAACTCATTCTGCAAATGATGTGGTTAGGATTCATAGAGGTTCATTTAATATAGTTGATAGTTCTGTTTATTTTATTGAACCACCTAAAGGAAATACTCGATCAAGAAGAGATATTGGAAACTTGCCTTTTGTCAAAGCAAAGTTTAGTGGAAGAACATTTTTAAGAACTAACTATACAACCAATATGTTATTTGATGATATATCAGATAATTTTACTGGTATTGGAAAAACATATAGTTTAACAGTTGGTGGTGCAAACACATCTTCAGGTATTGGTGTTGGAAATGGTGTTTTGTTTATAAATGGAGTTTTCCAAACACCATTAACAACAAATAATACAGGTCATAATTATGAATTTCAGGCAGATACAGTGGCAGGTATATCAACCGTTGAATTTACAGGTATTACTTCAGAAAATGGACAATTCATAATATCTGAATCTGATATAAATCAAAATCAGGTTCCAAGAGGTGGTTTGATTGTGTCACTTGGTTCTACACCTGGTCTTGGTTACGCTCCTTTAGTTGGTGCAAAAGCATCATTATTTAAAAATGCTGCTGGTGCCATTACAAGTGTTGTTGGTATTGCAACTACATCAGGAGTTAATTATGGAATTAGTACTGCTGCATATGATAATATTACTGGTATTATTACAGTCACAACAGATAAAGTTCATGGATTCTCACTAGGTCAACCAAACACTGTTCAACTAAAAGACTTAGAATTTAGTTGTGTTGGGTATAGTGGTGTAACAACTACAATATTCCAAGATCATGAAAGACCATTATTCCTCACAGGAATAGTTTCTGAGAGAACTTTTGAAGTTCAAGCAGGACCGAGCACGATTGTACATACTTATGTTGGTGGTGGTAATGCATTTGAATTCTTTGAAGATAATACCTTTGGTTCAGGATATAGAGGTGGAACTGTTGCGATTGGTGTTACTGATATTGCATATGAACACAAATTTGTAAGTGCTGGTATTGGATCAATACGTAAGGGAAGTTTTGCTGCTACAGGAGCAAATTCATATACAGCAACCAATGCAGTTTATGAATCTCATAGTGGACTTTTAACTTTAACCATACCAAGTCATAATTTAACAACAAGTAATACCGTTGGTATTGATACAGGTGGGTTAGTATTTAAGTGCTCAAAAGACGGATTCTTTGGTAATCATCCATATCCTAGAGGACTTTCAATTACAAGTAATCCAAACGGAGATCCAATAGCAGGTATACAAACAGCAATTAGAGAAACTACAACTAACACTATTACCATTTTTGTTGGACAAGGTGGTGGAGGAGGAACTGGTGCAAATATTACTGCTACAGTAGGAGTTGGTGGAACACTTGCATTTAACATTGTTTCTGCAGGTACAAGTTACGTTAACCCAAGATTAATTGTACCTGAACCAACTTATGAAAATGTACCAGTTGTTGGTGTTTCCAGATTAGGTGTTGGTGCAACAACTGATACGGGTGAGAATTTATTATTAAATATTAAAGTTGGAGCATCTGATACTACTGTTGGTATTGGTTCAACACTATTTGAAATAAGTGAGTTCAGTATTGCAAGACCAGGACATTCTTTCAAAGTTGGAGATAAATTTAAACCAGTTGGTTTAATAACTTCAAAACATTTATCAGCACCTATTCAAGAATTTGAATTAGAAGTTGTAGAAATATTCAGAGATAAATTCTCAGCATGGCAGTTTGGAGAGATTGATTTTATTGATAGTATTGAAAATTTACAAGATGGTAGTGATGTTCGATTCCCTCTATTCTTTAATGGTCAACTTTTAAGTTTTGAGATAGACAAAAACAACGTAGATTCATCATTAATAGATCTTGACGCAGTTTTAATTATCTTTGTAAACGGAGTTTTACAGACACCTAAAAAAGCATATCAATTTGAAGGTGGTTCTACTTTCACATTCACTGAACCACCAGATCCTGAAGATAAAGTTGATATTTTCTTCTATAAAGGTCAAGATGGTGTGGATGTTGAAATTAAAGACATTCAAGAAACAATAAAAATAGGTGATAAATTAAGAATTACTAGAAATGAAAATATTGGAATTACAACAGCACAAGACCGTGACAGAATAGTAAAAGAAATTTTAAGTGCTGATATAGTTGAAACTGATATGTATACTGGTAAAGGTATTGATAAAATTGATGAAAAACCAGTGAGATGGGAGAAGCAAAAAATAGATGTAGTATTAAATGGTGACATTATTTCAAAAACAAGACCAGTTCTTGAACCACAAATTTATCCTACCGCTAAAATTATAAGTGATTTATCAACTACAGACGGTCCAGGTACAGGTACAGGCGATGGTATATTCGTTGATGATTCATTCCCATTCTTATATGAGAAAGAGAGATATAACATAACTGGAGATGATGAAGTTGATGCATTAATTTCATCTGGACAGGGTGAAGTAAGTGTTGCAGCAGCAGCAACTGCAATAGTAGCATCAGATGGTACTATTAGTTCAATAGTAATGACTGAAACTGGTGAACGTATTTTAAGCACTCCTACAGTTAAAATAGCAGCACCTCATGAAGTTGGGATTGGTATTGGAACAACTGCTACAGCAACTGCTAATATTAGTAGTACTAATTTTGGATCAGTTCAAAGTATCACTATCACAAACTCTGGTTTTGGTTATACTCATAGTGCACCACCAGGTGTTATTATTGAATTGCCAACATTTAAAACTGAAAAGATAACAACAATTGGAAATGTCGAAGGATACACAGGAATCATTACTGGTATTGCTGCAACTACAACAAGTGGTCAAAAAGGAATCAAATTTATGTTTAGAGCAGTTAAACCAGATAATAATGGTAAATTAGTAAATGAAACTGTTACTAAATTAAAAGTAGGATATCCAATATTGGTTACAGAAACAAGTGTGGGTACTGGAGCAACCTCAGTAAATGGACATAATAATTCAGTTATAGGTATAGGAACACAATTCTTAGATAATATTTACGTTGTTAGAAGTATTTCCAATAAAAATTCAAATGACGGTGAAATCGTATGTGATGTTAAAAATAATAGTAATTTAACTGGAATAGATAGCACAGGTTTCTATAATGGTGTATCAGGATTGACTACTTCATTAGGTCTTATTAACTGGGGTAGATTATATGGTAACGATTTAAATCGTTCTTCAAATCCAATATCTATTGGAGTCACTGGTTTAACAGTTGACGTGGGATTAACTACATTCCCAACAATTCAGAGAAAAAATTATGTTATAACCTCTGTTAGAGGAGTGAGATCAAGTGGTTCAATAAGAGCATTTGGACTTTGATTATGGAACCCCTTATAAATAAAAAGAAAAGTTAAGATTCGATGCCAGCAATAGTTACTGATCAGTTTAGAATTCTGAACGCAAATAATTTTGTAGAATCAGTCG
>MDTE01040406.1_pt1 | contig 15096 bp, 15 predicted proteins | sample 811231 | NCBI WGS metagenome assembly MDTE01 (sample SAMN05326651, study PRJNA326480) | marine metagenome | isolation source: seawater | place: Indian Ocean: Red Sea | collected 2010 | reverse complement strand
TCAATTGTATCAAACTTGACCACTTTTTTGAGAAACCAAAACATTGGATTCAGTCCATGCATCATAGATTGACCAAATCCAAAGGAAAATCCAGAGAATCACAGTAAGTGCGAGTGGTAATTGGAGTAATTTTGCATCCATCCCCTTACGATGTTGTCCATTGAAGTGCTGACCGAGGAATAAAAACGGAATCGCAGCCAAGACAACGGCAACAAGTGGTCGAAGTGTTCCCCAAAAACCGATGCCGCCGGTAATATCTCGAATGATATTCAAGAAAACAAGACGCTGTTTGGTCTCTTCAGTTGGTACGAACACCTCAATCTCTTCTGTCACTTGGTGCTCCTAATGACCTCTGTTTTCTAACGTTATGGCAGAACTGTGAAGAGATATTCTGTTTTCCAATGGGTATGCCTCCTCCTCGAATCCTGATTTGTGGTTTCGAACCTTTTGGAGAGTGCAGTGAAAATATTTCTGAAAAGGTTGCAAGAATATTTCAGGGCAAGTCTATCTTGGGAAGAGAAGTTGATGTAGAGATTCTATCTGTCTCTTTATCAGGCTCAGTCATGCCAAAAAATAAGATTTCCCAGATCTCTTATGACGCCATTTTATTGATGGGTGTGGCATTGAATTCCGAGGTCCCACGTATAGAATCAAGAGCACAAGATAAGTTAGATTTCTCTATTCCTGATAATGGTGGTAGAATCGAAAAGGACATTCCAATTTCTGGCGATGGTGATTTATTTTCAGTCGTAGACCTTGAGGGTTGGAATCTCAAAGTTTTACCTGGTTCTCCAATTCTTTCTTCGGATGCTGGAACTTATTTGTGCAATGAAACCTATTATCGAACTCTCCAGGTTTCTAACAAAATACCTTGCTTATTTCTTCATCTTCCACCATGGGAGCAGACCGAAGAACTTGCTTCATTGGCTACTCAATGCATTGTTCGTATGTTATCAAAAAAATATATTGATGTCGCTGCAGGAGTCATCATTAATTCTACTTCATTCCTCGCTGCAAAGAGGAAGTATGGCGACTTGCACCAAGGTAAATGGGAATTTCCTGGTGGCAAAATTGAATTTTCTGAATCGATTCATGAGGCACTCAAACGAGAGTTGTATGAAGAATTGGAGGTTGAAATATCGATTGGAGATTTTCTTGGCGTTTGGTATCATGAGTACGAAGAAGTAACGGTTGTTTTACATGTACACATTTGTGATTTACTTACCGATGAATTTTGTCTTCATTCACATGATGAAATAAGATGGTGTAGAGGAGAGGAAGATTTGGATTGGATTGGTTCTAACCATCTCATCATCCCTTCAATTATCGATCATTTGCATGCCAATGTCTGACCTCACCATCTTTCCTCATAGCAAATTCATCACCTATGCCTCTCGGGACGTGTTGTCTTCCTGAATGCCATGTTGCTGCCTCAATCCATTGTGGTAAATCATCTCCAATTAATTGAATTTCAATCACTCCTCCGAAAGGAGTTTCACCAGGAATTGGAAATGCAATTTTCCCGGCTGCAGCGGCCTGTCGGCTTATGTTAAACCGAGTATTTCGATCACTCAAAGCAAAAGCCATGTGATCCATTGTTGTATCTAAGATTCTTTGGTCATTCACGATTTGAATGAAATTTGACATATTTTGGTTCTCCTCAGTAATGAGATACTTTTGAGCACTTGGAAAGGTTTGGTTTTCATATGAACTCGTATCAAATTCAGGAAATATATTCTTGATTGACTGAATCACTTTCTCTGGGTCATCGCAGGCAGCACAAAGACTTGACACTACAACATTGATGCCTTCATCCCTTCCACTTAGCCTCATCTGGTGCATTATTGGTGTCATTTCTAACCGGTTTTTAGTGATATCAGGCTAAACTTACATGAAAGAAAGCATTGGATTTACTTGTTCCGGGTATGAAAAGTATGGGGAAAAATAGCACCGGTGGTCAAACGATTTCAGTTTGTGTTGTCGTACCTGTTTTGAATGAAGCAAAGTACATTGCCTCCTGTGTTGAAAGCATACTTTCTCAAACCTATCCTTGCAAAGTCCTCATTCTTGATGGTGGTTCGACAGATGGGACATTGGAGATATTGGAAAAATATGCTCAAGACGTAACCATCCTTCACAACCCCGGTAAACATGTTGGTCCTGCCCGAAATTTGGCATTAAATCATCTCGGTGATTCTGTATCTCATTGTCTTGAAATGATTGGACATGCAACCATTCCCAAAGACCATGTTGAAAAACGAGTTCGAGATCTCGAAGAGTTAGAACGAGTATTAGATCGGAAAGTCGGTGCCATCGGTACAAAGGTATTACCTGTGGAAGATGTCTCGGGAGTAGAAAGTTGGATTGAATCTGCTTTGTCCTCTCCTTTTGGTTCTGGAGGTGGCCAATTTGCAAATTTCAAGGGTCAGGGAAAAACAAAGGTACCAGCCTTTGCATTACAATCCATTGAAGCATTACGAGATGTGGGAGGCTGGGATGAATCATTCATTACAAGCCAAGATTCTGATTTATCGATGCGATTGTCCAAAAAGGGTTGGCCCATCTATCGTTCAGATGTCTCTTTTGTGCGCATGCGGAAAAGAAGTACTCTACGCTCATGGTGGTTGATGTCTCACCGTTATGGATTTTGGCGTAGTAAGGTATTGCTATCACATCCATCAAGAGTTGATGTGAGAGAATTTTTGCCACTTTTTGGATTAATTGCATGTTTTTTTTGGTACCAATGGCTGATTCCGCTCTACGGTTTTGTTTTACTTGGGGGTGGCTTGATTCAAGTTTTTCATCGTCGGCAACTGAATTTACTTTGGGGTCATCCGTTGTGCCTGCTTATTTTGCATACAGGATTTACTCTTGGTTTGTTTGATGGTCTGTTTCGCAAAGGTAAAGCAAGCAAAGACAGGTCTTGAGATACATGCATCGACAATGTTCATGAGGTCGATGTACTTGATTACAAACTAATGGAGGCAAGACCTGTTACCGCTATCGGTTTACTCTTCTTGCCGGTTGTGATACTCAATGTACTACGATACAGCATTTCTCCTATTGATGGTATGTTCTCATATTCAAGTAGATTGACAATTTTCGCCAATGGTTTTGCTTTACTCATTGGGGGTTTCCTGTATCAGAAAACCAGACGTGTAAGGGATTATGAATGGCAAAGAAGCAAAGCGCTGAAGTCAACCAAAAAACAAATCAAGGCTGAAGAAGGTGGTGTTTGGTCAAAAGAAGTGACATTTGGAAACAAATCACAGCCGTTGAGTCAAGAACTGTTATCGGGATCTGTTGGTGACATCAATCAAGAGCCAGATGAGATTGAATTGGATAAGGATGAGAAAAAAGAAGTCAATTTATTGCTCGATTCAACTTTGGTCATGAATGCAACCTCAAAAATGTATGACTCCACAACTGGAGAAGTACAGGTTAACTCAACAATAGGTGCGCAAAGAAAATCTTCGTTTATGGATAATGTAATCGATAAGGTTGGTTCCTTGTTTGGGAAGAACGCAAAAGAATTACGAGAACAAAAGCATCAAGACCTTTTGCAAAAACAAGCAAATGAAAACCCCACCTCGATGGTAGTTTTTGAAAAGGCCCCCTCTCTTCCAGAAAAAGAAGGATTGAGTGCGGATGCAGAACTTGAAATAATGAGCATTAGTGATCATGGAGATTTAATTCAATCTATCAGTCCTCAGGATGGAAAAACTTCCACGCCAATGACTCTTGAAGAGATGGCCAGCATGTCATCAATGCCCGTTCAAAATAATTTCCAAGCACGTTGTAGTTCCTGTCAAAAAGGATATGATGGTCAACCAAGGTATTGTCCTCATTGTGGAGACTCCTTAACAACGTGAAGTTGAAAGCAAATCGGATTTAGGGAAGGATGGTCGGGGATTGCTTTGTCAGACAAGCGAGATTACTACGAAGTCCTCGGCGTTGAGAAAAATGCAGACGATAAAGAGTTGAAACAGGCGTTTCGAATTCTTGCGCGTCGGTATCATCCGGATAAAAATGACGCAGAAGATGCAGAGTCAAGATTTAAGGAAATTCAAGAGGCCTACGCCGTATTATCTGACCCCGAAAAAAGACGACAATACGACCGATTTGGTCACAACGTACCAGGTGGTTCACCTTTTGGCGCAGGAGGGTTCAACATCAATTTGGAGGATATCCTTGGTGGAGATTTTTTCTCATCAATATTTGGTGGAGGTCGTCGAAGTTCTGGAGGGGGTGCAGACATTCGTATCCGGCACAAAATTACGCTGGAAGAAGCATACACTGGTACAAAATCTGAATTAGATTTGGACTTACCTACAGAATGTCTCTCATGTCAAGGGACTGGTGCCGAGGGTGGTTCTACGTCAACTTGTGGGACATGTCGTGGTCAAGGAAGAGTCAGAGTTCGTCAACAGATAGGTCCATTCATTAGCGATGCGGTTCAGACTTGCGAAGAATGTCAGGGATCAGGGTTCACGCATGACGCCGACTGTAGGGATTGCGATGGTGCTGGTTCCGTTCAACAGTCTCAGACGATTCGATTCGAAATTCCCGAAGGTGCAGACAACGGCATGATCATGCGCATGCGTGGAAGAGGAGAGCCCGCCAGAAAAGGACGAGGACAGTCTGGCGATTTGCATATTGAGATCATTGTGGAGGAGCATCCGTGGTTTGAAAGAAGTGGGATGGATCTTATCATGTCCCTTCCGCTTGGATATTCCGATTTCGTGACGGGTTGTGACATTAGTATCCCTCACATCGATGGTAAAGACCTCAAAATATCAGTTCCAGCAAAATCAAATTCAGGGGAAACCGTTACTATTCCTCGACGTGGTATGCCGAGTAATCGTAGTAGAGGTAGAGGCGATGTCATCGTTTTGCTTAAATTGGTCATGCCATCTAAATTTTCCAAACAAGATCTGAAAAAAATCAAGGAGATGAAAGAAATTCTTGATGGAGATTTGAGTATCATCGAGCGAATGGAAAATGACGCTAAGTTAAGACGTCATTCCTCTTCTTGAAATCGATTTATTGCATTGCTCGGTTTTGCCGCCATTGGGACTTCATTGACCATTCCTGAGATATGAACAGAAACCATCGAAGCACTTCCACTGATATTTACTTGGACAAAGGTTCTACTTTCGGCAGACAATTGGTCCAGAAATATTTCATCATTTCTGGAAAGAAGACGAGGTTTGACTGATTTGATTTCCCATGGCTCTCCTTCAGGTGCTTCGAACCTCATTCCGGCAATTTCCCAATTTTCTGCACCCACCTTTATGCCAACTAGCAATGGCCAAGAACCATCATCAGTCAGTTGCTCATCAAGTGACCACGCAGCGATATCAATCCCTTCCGTCATGTGTCTGAGCATAGGGGGCCCCCATGATTGAATGGCATCCTCCCACTCAAGAAGAGCAAGACCTGACAAGGATTTCTCTAGATCTTTACTCGCTTGCTTGGCTCCAACTTCTCGTATTCTATTCTTGATCCATTTGATTCTTTCTTTATTTTCTAATATCTCTGCAGCCTGATTGCGTTGCATCCTCAGGTTCCATGCGAGAAGAAGGGCAGGAAGGAGCATGCCAATCCCAAGTATCCATCTTACCCTCTCTCCCCAAGTCACAGCTTCTTGGTTAGGGGGGAACCATGGTTCTTCTCCCTCATCGACTAATTCGTAGTAAATGTCGAGCGTATACTCGTAGACGGAAGCATTGCCACCCCATTCTTGAGGTAGTGACTCGCTTCCATTTGGCAGTTGTATGCGTAAAAAGTGGGTTCCAAGACCCAATTGAGAAGATATTGTGATAGATTTCATCGAAAAGCTGGCGTTAGTGGAATCCAAGGGTATCCACAAATCTTGATTCATGTCCCAGATGGTTGCCTCCAAGTTACGAACATCACCTTCTATGATTACTTGAACTAAATGAATTGATTCATCCCATCCAGTTGTTTCAATGCGGTATACATCGACATAGTCCATGATTGGTAATGATAACTCACCAGATATCTGCGTCTTTTCAAGTGGCAATAACGGCCAAGATTCATTATCGGTTTTGTTGGTTTGAGGAAGCATTGCAGGCGCTTCAGTATTTTCAAGTCCGTCTCCGTGATCGATTATTTCATATTCAATGGTCCAGCTTTCATTTGTGGCGACAGATAATTCAAGTTGAATGGTCGATGGCATGGCCCAAATATTTGATTCACCGGCTTGGTATGTAATTGGGCTACTCATTGAATTTTCTTGGATGAACATTTGCTGAGATATAATTGCATCAGATGCTACGATTCTTGCTTCTTGTGTATGGTTGAAAGGAATAGAAATTACCTGAGGTCCAAAACCTTCAACCACAGCATTTGTTTGCGTTAATTCATACACGGTATGAGTTTCATATTTTGATAGATTGATCGAATAAAAACTTCGAGGTGATTGTGTTTCAATTTGCAGAAAAATCCGATGTTCTTCACCCGTGACTGCATCATGTTGAACAAATAGTGACGTGCTTGTTAACTGATATCTCACAGGAGTGGAAACTTCAAAACTTTCGACGAGCCATTCATTCGTGAGATTTTGTGCGAATACACTGATGAGTAAATCATCAGATGATGCCAACAAATCTATTTCATAGTGGGTTGATGTGTTCACAGTATCGATGTGAATAATATCAGGCTGGTCTGATGTAACTCGACCCTCCAGAGAGATACCAAGTTCACAGGGACATAGATGTTGAGTAGGGATGTTGAGATGATCGCTATCTTGCATCGGAGAAGGTCGCTGATTAGGCCAATCTTCTTCACCTGGTAGTACCAGAATGTAATCTTCTTCACCGTATGACTTGAGTTCGATCTGGCCTTGGTCTACATTTAATGCATAGTTGGAACCATTTGCAAGAATGGTATCATCTTTTGAAATCTCAACGATGCAGTCATTACAATCAACCCACATTTCACCTTCTTCAACCGTGAATACGCTCGATGCCGACACAATATTTGATGCAAGTAGGATTACCATCAACAAAGGTATACCCACTCGCATGACACAACGAAATTGTCATCGCTCTTCAAATCATTCAAAGCATGAGAGACTCTCGATGGGTTAATGCAGCATTTGGGAAGAACCGTGGTTCACAGAGACCGACTTGCAAGGTCTTGGAAACTCGGTGACCGAACCCGGCCATTGTCCACTACTCCGGGAATAGTACTCCTCGAGGGCGATGTTGAACTCGACATCAATATGGCTCCTTTTTCATGTAAAATGGAGAGAACCTTGCCTTCAAAAATGCATTTTTCATCAAGAGCAAACCTTGACCCATTTTCTGAAGAACTTGGCCCCAATTATGAATCTTCAGTGGGGTTTGTATTGCCTCCAGTACTTGAAGAAGCAAATGCAGGTGAAATGCCAACAGGCAATGATGTTTTAGTGATGAGTTGGCAAAGGTTACGCCATGATGAAACCATTCTTGAAGCCGATTTACGTCCTTCTATCGTCGTACTCGTCGATGCACCTCAACTCACTGCACACCAAGGACGATTGATTGATGCGATTATCGCTATTAAGAAACAATTTCCAGGAGCCTTGCTTTGGACGCCAGGTATATCTGGGCCTGACAACATTGCTTTACTGAGTTGGTTTGGTGTCGATTTACACGACATGGCTCGGTCAAGATTAGCGAAGGCCAACGGTCTCATATTGACACAAGATGGTCCAAGAAATCCACTCGAGGGAGAATCATTGGATTACGTTGCTCACTTTGAGCATGCCATCAATAGCACAAGAGCGGCTCTAGCGGGGGGTTGGTTGAGAAATTTGGCCGAAAAACAATCATTGAATTCGCCCAAAATGGTTGAACATCTTCGTCATTTTAGTCGAGCCTCAGACTCAGTATCTGGATTATTGAAATCGGTCGTGGGTAGAGATTATCTGTTTGAGTGCTTGTCTCCTTCTGCATTAAATGATCCGGTGGTAAAACGTTGGCATCGATTTATGGAAAATGAATACACCTGCCCTCCCAGTATTGAAAATATTCTGATATTGCTACCATGCTCGGCAACAAAACCGTATTCTTCATCTCCGACCCACCGTAAATTTATCCGAGAGATTGGACATAGTGGTGTTCATGAACTGATGATTACCTCTCCGCTTGCTATAGTGCCTCGAGATTTGGAGTCTGTTTGGCCTGCTGCGCATTATGACCTTCCAGTCACTGGTGATTGGAGTGTTGAGGAGATAAGCATAATTCACGAGGTCCTTATTGGATACCTCAAAAGACATTCTTACAATATCATCATCAATCACACAAATATTCCCATGCCCGATTTAGGTATGGCCGTCATTTCAACCACAAATGGTGAATCACCTACTTCTGCTCCCGCATTGGTGCGACTTCGTCAAGTCGTGAGGGAACAAGAAAATCTGAAAAAAAGGAAAGGAGAAGATATAAACCTTGATACATTTAAAAGCATTTCTCGGTTTATGTTCAATAATGACGCATGGTTATCAGATTGTCGTATTAGAGGTAAATTCCCTGATTGGAAGGTGGAAAAAGATGGACAACAAATAGCCGTTTGGTCCACGAAACGGGGTGCTTTTTCAATTTCCAAGGTTGGTTTGTCCGTGATGTATGAACACAAGACACTTCCAGAAGTTATAGTCAAGGAAGATCAAAAGTTAATGGGCGATCTACACCTTGGTTTATTGAAATCATGGCCTGATGATTTGAAAGTGGGAGAGGAAGTTTTGCTGATTCAAAAGGGTGTATTGGTTGGAAGCGCCAGAGTCTTAGCCCCTTCTTGGGAGTGGAACGGAACCCCTGGCAGGCTGGCAAAATTACGACATAAACTCTCGTCTGATTCATCAAAGTGATTAATAAGAAGGAGCCGGTCGCCGCAGAACGAGGGCTTGTTATGGCACGAATGTATTCTTCCAATAAAGGCGTAAGTGGTTCTTCCAAGCCATATGTGGATGCTGCCCCTTCCTGGTCTAATACCAACGCTGACGAGGTAAAAGAAATCATTCTAAAACTCGCAAAAGAAGGACATACAACCGCAGAGATTGGAACCATATTGAGAGACCAACATGCTGTTCCAAGTGTAAGATTGCTCTTTGATGGTCGTCGAATTTCGTCCATTCTTGCAGAAGCATCCGTCGGCGGTGCTTATCCTGAGGACATGATGAACCTCATGAGGAAAGCAGTATCTCTGCTTGAGCATCTAAGCCGAAATCACAAAGATCTTCATAATTCTAGAGCATTGCACATCACAGAATCCAAAATTCGACGACTTGCTAAGTATTATCGAAGAGAAGGTCGGATTGCTGCAGATTGGAAATACAAGCGTGATCAGTTGCGATTGATTGTAGAGTGATGCGCGTCACCTTGATGTAGAGGCATTCTTACCGCCTCATATTCCGATGCCTCCGCTAAAATCACTCGATGTTTTTTCTTCGTTTTCAACTGCGAAGACCAATTTTATTCAGTTGTGGGAAGAATCTGATTACATCGAATTGATTGCCTCTGCTGATGTGAGAGGTGTGATTGGCCTTGCAAATCTTGAATTAGCCTGTCTTAGTCACGGCAAGAAATACAAGCGAACCTTTCGTCCTTCATCGCGTCATTTGCCAAAGGACGCTTCATTCGAGTGGCCAAATCATGATGGACTTAGTATACGCATCGTGACTGGAGAATCTTCTTTCCAAGGAATTTCTATTGAACATCAAAATGTGAGTATTGAATCATCCAATGTGGAGGTCGTATTCGAGGAATCAGAGGGAATTCATCAGGGTGTCCTCGATTCATTGGGAATTGTGACTTTCTTGGTAAATGAAATGCTCCCTCAAGAACCGAAAATAAAGCGTATGAGGCCATTGATGCTTGCTGGCCAGTGGCTTCGTAAGTCCATGGAGAGTAATTATGACCCCATTTACATGAAATTGAGAGACGCATTACATGATGATGGACTTATTCGTTTGCTTCCAATGGTAGAAGTGGAAGAAGAAATGGAATTATTTCTTCCTTCAATTTCACAGAAACGTTTCAACAAGTTAGTAAAAATGTGGCCGAAAATGGATTACGAGCAACGAAGAACAAGTTTGTCGGAACTCGCCCTTCCAGCACTAAGGGATGTAGAATTCTCAACAGGGCGTCTTGAAGAATTGATTTGGAAACGTGTGATATTTCCTGGCAGTCGCTTTGATTTGGCAACATTATTATGGCGAATAGAGCAAAGTTGGCCACTTGAAGATGATGAGAGTCGACTGCATGCCTCAACCCAAGCAGACATGTTGGTCAAAACAGGGGAACTTATCCCACAATCTTGAGTACTTTACCACAACCACCACATGGGATCTTCAAAGGTCTTTCATTACTCGTTATGGCATTTGGTGTGTTACACGAAGGGCAATTGATTACCGGGAATGATGGTAAATCTTCGGTTATGGAGGTTTTTGGACTTGCCATTGCAGTAATTACCAAGATGATGAGTAAGATTCCAATCGCGCCAAATATCACCAGCGGAGGGTAACCAAACAAAAACGTTGCAAATCCAAGGCCGAACAGCGGTGTTTCGAGATAAATGGCTTTACGAACCCGATTCTTTGTCAATCTAAGTGCTAATCCCATGATGACTGCAGAAGAAAAGAGTACAATCAATGATAGTGTTAAAGGTGCATGTATTATGCTTGAAGTCCCAAGCCCTTCGAAGGTGTAAGCATCCTCGGGAGATAATTGGTTCGCCGTAACTTTGATGTTATCACTAAATGGTGTTCGTGAATGAGAGATTTTGAGATTGGAACTTCCGAGTATCTCAGGACCCGTAACGCCGGTGAGCATATCGGTTTCTAACATGATTTCAAGATCGTAATCCGTCCAATGTGGATTGGCTGGTTGGGCGATAATGAAACTCCTCAAGAAAACTGATTTACTATTTTGGTCGACCGCCTCAAGCGTTGTAATGGTCAGTTTGATCGGGTGCGTGATGACTTTGGATTCTCCCAATAAATCAATATCAAAATCCACAATCTCGAAATCTTGCAAATTTTTACCGAGTAACTCATCTGCTTCCATCGCCATCCCAATTCCGAGGAATGAGGTGCCAATATTGCGCATCTGAATTTCAAATTCGGAAATTTCTACCTGGTCAACAACTCTGTTCTGTCGGTGTTCATCACCAACAGAGCCAGCAGAAAACAGGGATAGTGATTGGGAAATTTCAGATTTATCTCGACCTATATTGTCCAGCCCCCATCACAACCAATAGGCCATTTGTCCTTCAATAGTGAGGCTCGTTTGCCTGTTGAGTGCGACTTCTCCCTCTTCAGCATACATTTCCATCTGTATGGAAACACTCAATGGTGATCCATCTCCGTTAGAATAGAGTGGTTCATCTGAAGGATAGAATCCTCCTCCACCTCCGCCTTCTCCTCCTGTAACAAAGATGTCTAGAGATTCGGTATGCGTAATAGCTTCCATGCCCGGTTGCACGGTGATTGATGCAATGGTTGTGATGTTCATTTGTCCAACATTTTCAGTCGTCCAAGTCCATGTGATACGAATACCTTCTGAAAATCTTGAAAGAATCATGTCGCCTGAAACGGTTTCGCCATCAACCTGCAAGGTGATTTCTGATTGAGTAGCCATGGCATCACCCCATGGGCTTTCCATGAAGAGATGAATGTAGACATTTTTTCCTTCGGTTTCTGGCTCTTCAAAATCCATGTCGAGTAATGGCATACTGGCATCGATAGAACTCATGTGATCTTCATCCCCCCAAAGGAAGGTCAGGCTTTGTTGACCACTGGGTGCACTGAACAATAGTGCTGATACATACAGCGTTACCGTTACCTTGCCAGTTGAAGTTCCCGCAGATTCTACGGGAATGTCCACATTTAGCGTCCCAGTGCCTTGGGGAAGAAATTGCCCACCCTGATTGGTTTGACCGGTAAAAGTCTCTCCACCGATTCTCACTTCAACAGTCCCGTTAATTTGAGCCCCTGCTGCACCTTCTAGATTGTAATTCATGGATAGGGACCAGGTGTAATCTTCAATTTCACCTGAAGCTCTTTTATCGAGGGACCAAGAACCTACCTCGACATCTTGATTCACAGCATTTGCAAGTGATTCCGATTCTTGAAGTTGTGATAATTCAACTTGAAAAGGAGTTAATGTTGCTTCACTGCCGGCACCCTTCAGGTACAAGGTAACTTCACTTGATTCGGATGTTGTAGCAGAAGAGGCTATCGGCAATGGAATTGTTGCCAGAAAAAGCATCAAAATGACGATGCCTAATCCCTTTTTCACACTCTCACCAGTCCCTTGAAGTCTGGCAGGCACATCAACCCTGCGGCTAACTGGGCCAAACTTGGTCACAAAGCCTTCTCGAGGAGTTCGCCCAGCTCTTTTTCAAACAAGCCAACGAGCGCTTCTCCCAATTCACCTTGTATTTCATCAGGCAGTATGCGTAATCCCAGACGTGTTGCTGCCCTTGTAGCCTTCAATTCAGCATAAAGCGACCGAGCCTTTGCATGGAAATAATACGACACGGCTTCTTTGAGTTCCTGTCTCAATTCCTCATCCTTTTCGATTTTGTCTCGAACGTAGGCTTTTAGTTCATCCTTCACCAAATCACGAAACGTCTCGACGACTAAGTCTTCGGTAGCCATCAATTCTTTGACCTGCCGAGATATGTTTCCGGTCAACAATCGGTCTATCGCCATGACTGATGTTATGGCTTATCTTTCATAACTCTTTGGAGGGAGTATTCATCAACCAAAACAGTCTCGGTTGAGTAGGTGGAACCGTGGGTGAAGCATTAATTAGTGATTTGATTTTGACAGATGAACATACTACTGTTGGTGTAGATGACAGCATTGTAGAGGGTACAAAACGCCTTATTGACATGCCAGGTGGCGTTCTTATCGTCTTGGACGAGAGTGAAAACGTCAAGGGAGTAATGGGCACGCATCAAATTTTGAAAGCAGTGGCCCAAGGAATGGATCTGAGTTCCGCCACATGTGGCGAAGCTATGGAATTGGATGTACTACAAGTAAAACTATCAGAGAAGATAGCAGATGTACTTCCAATTATCAATGAGAGAAAACCTCAAGCAGTTGTAGCCGTGGATGATGACGGCGCCTTTTCAGGATATTTCTCTCCTAATGATTATCGACAAGCGATGTCAAGATTGGATAATATGCCAGCCATTCGCTCTTTAGATGAATAATCAAGCGTGTAGAAATACGAGTTTATCTTCCTCGAGTTTGGCATATCCTATTCGTTCTAATTGAACAATTGTGCCGATTGAGAGTTGGTGGTTTTCCAAAATTCCCTCAGACTCCAAGATTTCTTTTCCTTCCGGAGTTAGTAACGTGGTTTTGTGTCCGCAGCTAACCCAATGCACAATATTTCTGTTATCTGATCTCTCAATCGACTCTACGACTCCATCTTTGGAGATATCACAAAAATCCTTCAATCTCACATCTCCAAGGTCGGATTTCTCGAGGAAAATATGGTTATCAATGTCAATTTCTCTTTTTCCAAGATTTTCAGATGGATGAGCATCTAAGGAAATGTGGGCGGGGTATTCCCCTCTCAGTTCAATCTCAATTGCATCTCTAACAAAGGATAATCTTGGACTTGAAGGGTCGATAATGCTGGTATTATGAGAAAAAAGCGTGGTCAGTGGTACTGAGATGTCCTTTTGTGTCAAACCAATTTCAATCCAAAAGGATTGCAAGGCTTCAGCACGAATACCACGCCTTTTCAGACTTCCAAGAGTTGGAAGTCTGATATCATCCCAACCCGTAAAGGTTCCTTGTTTGATATCTTCTTTCATACCCGATGTTGAAAATCCTCCAAACTCATGTACTTTCACACGGCCCCAGTAAATGGTTTCAGGATAATTCCATCCAAAGTGTTCATACAGCCATTTTTGCTTCCTTGTTGAATCCATCAAATCTTTTCCTCGAATGATGTGGGTTACACCTTGTAAGTGATCCTCCACCGCAGATTGAAAATCCAATAATGGCCAAACACGCCATTTATTGCCTACACGAGGGTGAGCATTGGTCTGTATACGTAATGCAGGCCAATCCCTGAGTGCCGGATTTGGTAATGTCATGTCTGTTTTTACTCTAACAACAGCATCACCAGGCTGAAATCCATTTTCATCATTCATCATCTCCCAAAGCGATTCCGCCTCAGAATTTTCTTGATTTCTACAGGGACAATTTTCCTTTGATTTTCTAAACTCACGAAAGTCCTCTGATGAACATTGACACACATAGCCATAACCATTTGCGAGTAATTTTTGGGCATACTCGTGGTATTCTTCCATACGTTCGCTTGCGATAATTACACGCTGTGCTTTGAATCCACATAGCCATTCTTGCTCATGCATGATCATTTCATATGCCTCAATCATAGGAGGCTTTACGGTGGTGTCAGTATCGTCAAAACGGAGAATCAATTCTCCGTTCAGTTGTTTAGCATATTCAGCGTTGATGACCAAGCCTCTCGAATGTCCAAATGAAAGGGGGCCATTTGGATTTGGTGCAAAGCGGAATACGGGCTTATCTACCGGGTTTGGAAGATCAGGCAATCCTGTTTTTTTCACATGCTTCTTCTTTTCTAGTAACTCAGGGGCTTGTTCTTCCAACAGGCTTCGTACGTGAGAAATCCCCTCGGATTTTGCCAAGGCATTTGCCTCGCTCACATGACGTCCAATAAGGGCACCCAAATCTTTTGCATGAGAGCGTAATTCTGGTAAAGTACCCATGATTCTTCCCATAACAGAACCAACTTTCCCTTCTCCTTCGTAGAGCATGGCGTTTTGCAACGCAAGGTTACGAATCAGGCGAATTATGCTCGGTTCTGGTTCCCAGCCCATGGTGAGGGATTCGGGTGAGGTTTTTCAGAACAGCGTTTCTTGTCCTTGGATTTTTACCATTCTTTTGGGTAAATCGCCTTCCCATTTTTCCTTCACGGTTTTCCATGACCAGCGGAGGTGCTCATTTGGTTCATCTTCTTGCATCAGTTTTGGCAGTATACTGATTGTTTTTGGGTCACTGGGATAACCTGAACCTATTTC
>MDTE01024748.1_pt1 | contig 15096 bp, 14 predicted proteins | sample 811231 | NCBI WGS metagenome assembly MDTE01 (sample SAMN05326651, study PRJNA326480) | marine metagenome | isolation source: seawater | place: Indian Ocean: Red Sea | collected 2010 | reverse complement strand
CCGAGGGGGTTTCTGGAAGGACAGTGCAACAGGGCTGGTGTCACTGTTTGGGGAGGTGTCTGTTTGATTGCGAATGAACGTTACGAAGTCAAGGGCTTCCTGAAATTCCAGGGCATCCTCTCGGTTCTTCAGATTAAAGGCGTGGATCCGAAGCGTCTCGGCGAGTTCAAGGTTGGCTTGAGCTTCGCCCACCACATTAGAGTTGCTTTTGTGGGCATCAATAGCGAGTAGTAGGTCCGAGAACGCCTGTTGAAGGTTCGAAAAATACACGGCAGTGTTTTCGAGGCTGGCAAAGCGGTATGCGATCGCTCTAGCTTCGAGCAGGGGTGCGTGCAACTCTGTTTCCTGTGGTGATGTTGTACTGAGAACGTGCGTGACTGCTTCGACAACATTTCTTGCCTCTTCAGGCAGTAAGGGATGGCCAGACACGACCAGGTGGCGGGCGGCAAGGGCTAGTGGGCTAGCTGCTTTGCGATACACGTCTGGAAATGTTTCGGGTCGCATCACGATCGCCACGCGACGGCTTGCGTCCAGAAGGTTGTACGCGTCGGTTATTGGCGAGGTTGTGTGCAGCGCCCCTATTGACCGAGTGGTGTTGAAAGAATCTAGGGCGAAGCGTATAGGCTCGTCGCTAATGTTTGTGTCTAATTCGCCATCCACGCTTAGAGCTGCGCTCCTTGGTCTTGGCTCGTACACACTAGATATTTGCGATGATAAGTCAATAGGTATGCAATTTTTTCTGTAGTAGTGGAGAGGCTGATCTTTAATGGCGCGTTCGAACCTGAAAGTGTTGACGGCAGCCCAAGCTGAGCAGTTCTGGGAAGACGGTTACCTTGTGCTTCCTGAGTTCTTGAGCGACGAGGATGTGAGTGCTCTGCGAAGCAGTCTCGATGTTCTTGGAGAGTGGGTGCAATCCCATGGGCATCGCGATTTTATGCAGGAACCTGACTCCCAAGAATTAGGTCGGAGGGTCATTCGAAAGATCACAAACATTCATGTGCACGGGGGAGTCCCGTGGCGTGAGCTTATGGAGCGGGCGGATGTGCTGGATTTGTTTGAGGATCTTATCGGACCAGACATTTCCTTTCACCACTCCAAGGCCATGATGAAGCCGCCATATGAGGGTTCGGCCAAGCCGTGGCATCAAGATCTTCCCGAGGGCTTTATCTCGCCCGACGAAGCCGATCGGCTTCGTCCTCTCGGTACCGACCTCCAGCCCGAGGACGTTCCGGTCGTGGCAATCCAGTACTACGTGGACGATTCAACGTTAGATAACGGGTGTATTCAAGTTATTCCAGGCAGTCACCGGCGAGGGTTGTTCGAAGACCCACTCGATGAAAGCCTGATCGATCCGGCTGAAGCCGTGGCAGCCGAAGTCCCTGCTGGTGGTGCTCTTCTGTTTCATTGTCTGACCTACCACTACTCGGCTCCAAACACTTCGCCGAATTGGCGCCGCGGAATGGTTTACGAATACATGGCCCCCACGGTGGGCGTGAACCTCTATGACGCCGGGACGGGTAATCTCGGATGGGGCACTACGCTTCGAGGTTCCTAAAGAACTGTAGTGCTGGCGGTTTTCATCGGTATGCTGGTGTTTGCCGGGTGAAGGAACGCTAGTCAACCGATCTCATGCGAACGGAGTTTTCTCGTTGAGCAAGCTTCCTGTTTACCGCGTAGCTCTTCTGAGTTGTGCGATGCATCAGCCCTCAATCTATGCGCCTGCATTTGCCGAGCATCCGCGCTTTGAGATTGCTTGTGTTGCTGATGACCCGGGCGAGATTGACGATTACATCATTTCTACAAACCAGGGCGTGGCGAGTGAATACGGGGTGCCTTATTTAGAGGGCATAGCGCAAGTTTCCGATAATCCAACGATTGATGTGTGCAGCGTCTGTGCTCAACTAGAACGCCGTGGAGAAATTTCACGCCAAATGGCCGCTGCCGGCAAACATCTCTTTATGGATAAACCTCACGCTGTGAGTGTTTCTGAGGCCAAGGATATAGCTGAAGCTGTACGAACCACTGGGGTTAGGGCCGTGATTTATGGTCGGCAGTTGTCAGCAACACCGAGTTTGATCCGAAATCAGGTCGAACTCGGTGCTGTTGGGAAACTTGTCGCGATTCATTGGGATCTTATTTTTGCGAAAGGTCAGGCGGGTACTGTTCCGGACGGTTGGGAAACGTGTATATCCACGGATCTCGAGAAATTTACGTTTCGATCACCGGGCCTCGACCCATCAGGGTCAGGTCACAACGTTTGGGCTAAACGTGAGTTGCATGAGATTGGTCTATACCCGGTTGGGCTAGTTCAGGATCTGGTTGGGGTGCCGGTTCGATCGGTATACGCAAGTCTCGGTCAGTACTGGTTAGCGACACATGCTGAGCGGGGCGTGGAGGATTTCGCGTTGATGCAAATGCGATTTGAGAATGGAGTAACGGCCACAATTACAACAGGTCGCTATGGTCGTCAGACGGATCCTGCTGGTGGTGTAGACAAGGTGCTGGTTGTTGGTAGTGAGGGCTCGATCGTGGCTGATGGTTCGCCGCCGAATGCCGCTGTTTATGCAACCGCTGGATCGGATGGAAAGTCAGCAACTCGGGTGAATGGTTCTGATGCGAGTGGGGTAATGACGTTATTGGATGAGTTGGCGTGGGCGATCGACAAAGGACATGACCCACCCAACAACGTTGATCATGGCGTAGCGCAGGTTGAAACGTTGTTGGCTGGGTATAAGTCTTACTTTACTGGTGAGGTGGTCTCGCTACCTCTCGAATAGGCGAGGGTTTTTAGTTTTCTAGAGCGTCGTCCAGTGTTTCCGTCTTTCCGCGCTCCACTTCTTTATGGACGTGAAGTACTCGTTGGATAGCTGTTATTTGTGTAGCTACTGCTAGAAACCACATTCCGGCGGTGAGAAGCCATGATGGACCCAACAGGGAAATCCCAATTAATAGAAATCGTTCGGGACGTTGGAGGAATCCCACGTTGCATTCAATGTCCAATGCTTCTGCGCGTGCTCGGGTATAGCTAACTAGCATTGATCCTACTAAGGTGAGCACCGAGAGTATGAGCTCGGTTTGGGTGCCACGAGCTGCGAACAGCCAGGCCAAGCCAGAGAAAATAATGCCTTCTGCCCATCTGTCCAGGGTGGAGTCGAGAAATGCGCCAAACTTTGATCCGTTACCGGTCAAACGAGCTACAGCTCCGTCCAGAGTGTCAAAAGCACCGGTGCACAGCACTAGAATTCCGCCTAGCCATGTCCGATCTGTAGCTATTGCGATTGCCGTTGGGATGCTAACCAGGAATCCAGTTACGGTGAGCGCATTTGGGTCTATCCCAGTACGGGCAAGCGGTCTAGCTAGTTGCTCACTGCTTCGTCGGGCTGATTTTTCCAGTGCGTCTCTGATCATTCGGGGTGCCCCGTGCCTACGAGGTCAGCCGATTTTGTCCAGTATGGACCGCCAATTTCACTCTCGTTAACCAATTCTTCGTAATAGGCGATTACCCGATCAGTAATCGTGCTCCATGCGAAGTCTCTTGCGCGGAGTCGGCCAGATCTTGCTAACTGTTGTCGCTTCAACGGGTTTCTCGCTAAACGTACAAGACTGCGAGCAAGAGCCACATGATCTTTTGGAGGAACAAGAATGGCAGCGGTTCGTTCAACCAGAACGGTTCGGAAACCTGGAATGTCGGAGGCAACCACTGGCGTTCCAGCGGCCATTGCTTCTAGCAACGCAATGCCTTGGCTTTCCCCACCTGTCGCTGGTGAGCAGTAGACATCGGCTGATTGAAGATGGCGTCGCTTTTCATCGTCGGTTACGAAGCCCTTGAATATGACGTTGCGAAGCCTCAGGTCGTTGGCTTGGCGTTGGTAAGAACGCAGCTGCTTTTGCCTGAATGCGCCAATCACGGTTAATTGGGATGCTGGCCGCATTTGCTGAACAAGTTGCCAGGCTCGCAGGAGGTGCTGAAGACCCTTTCTTTTTTCAAGTCTTCCTACGAAAAGGACGTTGAACTGATGGTTGTCCATGTTCTCAGCTGGAGGCTGAGGAGTACCGTAATAATCCACATCGATTCCATTTGGAATGATTCGGTAGGAGCTTTTGTATGACCGAAATATGAGTTCTCGGGCAGCTTCAGAGACGGCTATTTTCCCGTGCAGTCGACGTTGTAGGCGCTGAATTAACGGTCGGGTTGTTCGGTAGAACATTGCCGAATTTCGGGCGGCGTGGAATGTTCCGACGTTTACCGTTTTTGAATATCGCAACACTGTCAGTGGAAGGGCTGGAACAAGGGGTTCCTGAAGGTGGATGATATCGAAATGGTTTTCTTTTAGGAATCTTCGAACTCGTGGGAGTAGTTGAGGTGACAGAGTTAGCCGGGCTCTGGACTGGTTTACGGGAAGAGGGATGACCTTGGAGCCGACTCGGACAAAGCCAGGGAATGTTTCCTCAACAGAAGCTTCAGTGCTTGGCGCCATGATCCGGACTTCATGGCCTCGAGCCCGCAACTCACGGTCGAGGTTAATGATGTGTTGGCTCACGCCTCCTGGATACGGAAAGTCGTATGGAGAGACTTGCAGTATTTTCATCAGGTGTAGGGCTCAGTCCACATTTTTCGGAACATGTACCACTGATTAGGTGCTTTTCGAATAAGCGATTCAATGTCCCATATGATTTCTTGCATGGTTTCAGCTACCGCTTCTTTTGTAGGAAGGTCCAAGTTGGGGTATATGACTGGCATGGCGTGGGCGGTGTAGGTGCCATCTCTTTGTCTGATTACACCACCTACAAGCACAGGGCTGTTTGTTCTGACAGCGAGTCTTGCCACACTGTCAGGAAGCTGAGCTGGCTTTCCGAAAAAGTTGACTATGGCACCTTTCCCAGGTGTAGGTCGGTCGACTAAAAGGGCGGCAATGTCCCCTCGCCTAAGTGTGTTCAAGAGTTCTTTGCCTGCGTTACCCATTTGTATGGATCGAATGTTCTTACGGGCCCTGACGGTATGCAGAAATGCATTTACTGAGCGGCTTCCAAACGTTTCCGCCACAGCATAGGTGGGTTTATCAAGTGACACGAGTCCGCCACACCATTCCCAATTTCCAAAGTGGGCGGTGACCAAAATGCCTCCGAGGTTTCGGCTCTGGAATTCGAGGTAGTGATGGAAACCCTCCATAGAGGTGGTTTGACGTAAGAGTTCGTCAGTGCTCAGGCGGTAATTTCGAAGAAAGTCCACGAGGTGTTCCGCGTAAGCAATGACTGATGCCATGGCGAGCTTTCGAACTTCCGGCCTTGTAATTGGGAGGTTTAGAACTACCGCCATATTCGAGTCTGTGTTCTGTCGGATTCTTGGGTTTAGCCAGTACAGGGCCACCCCAATAGCTCGGGCGATCCCGAACTTTATGAACCCGGGTATCCAGCGTTCAGCGTGAGCCGCTACGGTGACCAGCGTTGTCACGGGTTATTGGCCGCTGCTTGTCCCGTTTGCTGGAGGTGAGTTTCGGATGAACTCCTGGGTCATAGCATGGGCTTCCTCGTCAGAGTACTGAATCGGTGGTGATTTCATCAGGTAGGCGGAAGGTCCTTCAATCGGGCCACCCAAATTTCTGTCTAAAGCGATCTTGCAACAGCGGACTGCATCAATGACGACGCCAGCCGAATTGGGCGAATCAACAACCTCTAGCTTCAATTCCGCATTCAAAGGCTGATTGCCGAAGGAGACTCCTTCCATTCGGATGTATGCCCATTTTCGGTCACCAAGCCACGGTACGAAATCACTTGGCCCTATATGAACATTCTCCGGCCCTATGTCGTAATCGAGTTGGCTCGTCACAGCGTCCGTCTTAGATATCTTCTTGGACTCTAGACGTGTGCGTTCAAGCATGTTCTTGAAGTCGGAATTCCCACCGACATTTAGCTGGTATGTCCGGAGAACTTTCACTCCCCGTTCTCTAAACAGTTTGGTGAGCACGCGGTGAGTGATTGTGGCTCCGACTTGAGATTTGATGTCGTCCCCTACAATTGGCGATCCCGCCTCACGGAAGCGGTCTTGCCAGTAACTTTCTCTTGCAATAAAAACCGGCATGCAGTTGACCATGGCGCAGCCGGCTTGCAGGATTTGCTCTACATACCATTTGGTAGCTTCTTCACTTCCTACCGGCAGATAATTCACGACGACGTCAGTGTGGGTGTCTTTAAGCAACTCGATGACGTTGTCGGTCTGTCCGTCAGCCTTAATGACTGTGTCCGCCATGTAGGAGCCGATGCCGTCATGTGTCATTCCACGTGAGACGGTCACGCCAGTCGGGTCAACGTCAGAGAATTTTGGGGTGTTGTTGGGCTGGGTGAATATGGCTTCGGATAGGTCTTTGCCAACCTTTGAGCGATCTACGTCAATAGCAGCTGAGAACTCGATATCTTGGATGTGATAGGGGCCGAGTTGTGTGTTCATCAATCCGGGCACAAACTCGTCGGCTGAAGCATTTCTGTAGTGTGCTACGCCTTGGACTAAAGCTGAGGCGCAGTTGCCAACGCCTACCAATGCTACTCGGACCTTACTCATAACTATCCTCCAACCACATTTGAAGTTTCCTTAACTGTGGATCTATTGCGGTTACTGTGAATGCTGTGGTTTTGCGATAAAAATGTTTGGATCAATTCGGCTAGCGTTTCTTGTCGCTTTCTCAGTGTTGCTAGGTCAAGGGCGTAACGGACGTGCCGACCTTCTCGTCGAGCCCGCACGAGACCGGCTCGCCTGAGCCGTCTTAGGTGCCACGACATTAGCGGTTGACTTACGTTGAGTCGCCTAGAAAGTTCGCTAACATCGAGCTCGGTAGTTTCTGACAATTCACCAATAGCCCGTAATCGAGTTCTAGAGCCCAACGCTCTGGCAAATGAGCGCATTACTCCGAGGTCGGTAGTCAAGATTTTGTCATATAAATAAATGTTTAATAAACAAATATTTTAGCATGGGGCCGAGCCCGAGCGCATTTGACAGGTTTTTCATGGAGCCACCTGTTTTAGCGGGCGTAATCGACGGATCTAGTTTCCCTTATAGCCGTAATCTTTATTTGGCCCGGATATTCCATGGATTCTTGGACTTGTTTGGCAATATCCGCCGTCAAATGTTCGACGCTGGCTTCCTCCACCTCTTCCGGACGTATAAAGACACGAAGTTCACGTCCGGCTTGAATGGCATAACAAGATTCCACTCCTTTAAAGGATGTGGCGATTTCTTCAAGCTTTTCAAGGCGTTGCAAGTAACGCGTAACTGTTTCACGGCGGGCACCTGGCCGGGAGGCCGAAATTGCATCAGCAGCTGCTACAGCGAATGCCTCGAAAGATTTCAGTTCGACTTCAAAGTGATGGGCCTCGGCAGCGTGTGCGATCGCTTCTTTAAGCCCTGAACGTCGTAATAGTTGCCCTCCTATCAAGGCATGAGGGCCTTCAACTTCATGATCTATACCTTTTCCTATGTCATGAACAAGACCAGCTTGTCGAGCAACTTCTACGTCTCCGCCTATTTCTGCAGCCATTGTTGCTGCGAGCAGGGAAACTTCCACCGAATGGCTCAGTACGTTTTGCCCGTAGCTGGTGCGAAATCTGAGACGCCCCATGTATCGGAGTATTTCGCGTGGCAAACCGGGGGTGCCTGCGTCATACCCGGCTTGTTCGCCCTCCCGTTCAATGATTTCATCAACTTCAGCTCGAGCTTTTGCCACCGCTTCTTCGATCTTGGCCGGATGGATACGCCCGTCGACGGTTAAGCGCTGGAGAGCGACTCGGGCAATTTCTCGGCGTACGGGATCAAACCCTGACAACACCACCGTTTCCGGCGTGTCGTCAATAATAATGTCAATACCAGTGGCCGCTTCTAAAGCACGAATATTTCTACCTTCACGTCCAATGATGCGCCCTTTAAGCTCATCGCTCTTGAGGTCAACGACGGAAGTGGTTATTTCGGTTGTATGGGCGGCTGCAACTCTCTGGAGTGACAGTCCGACAAGCCATCGTGCTTTTGACTCGGCGGTTTCTTCGGCTTCTGCCGTTATTTGGCGGACTCGTTGGTTGGCGAGCTCTCGAACATCGCGTTCAATCGAGGCGAGAAGCTGGTCTTTTGCTTCGTCTCGAGTCATTACTGCGACAGATTCAAGCGCGAGGATTTGCTGTTGCCGAATCTCTTCGTTCGATTTTTCGAGCTTCTCGAGCGCAACTTGGCGTGCTGTTAGGGCGCTGTCGCGGGTCTTGAACTCAGCATCTAGAGAATCGAGACGATTGCCTCGTGTGTCTAGTGCTTGTTCACGTTGGCGTAGTTGCCCCTGGAAATCTCGAAGCTCGTTTCGACGGCGCTGAATGTCGCGGTCGGATACAAGCTCCTGTTCATGGATTGCATCGGTTGTTTGCTGGATTTTGGCTCGTTGCTGGGCGGCGACTTCTTCCAGTTCGCGCTGAACCCTTTGAGCTAGTTTTTGCTCGAAGGATCTGGAAAGCTGAAGCTGGTAAAAGTACCCGGCCACGAGCCCAAGCGTGAGCGTCGCAATTGTTGCGACTACCACCCATAGGGCGTCCAAGGCTGGCCTCCAGTTGAGAGTTGTTAACAAGTTTTGTTCTATAGGTCATTTGAAATGCATAGTATGCCCTGCATACTGGGCTCTCTAACGTTGATGCTACTGGCGGTTTCTAGCTCGGTCAAAAGCCGATTGGTCGTGAGTGTTAGTTAACCGCTGCATATACTTGTAGAAAAGTCCTTGTAGAAAAGTCATAGATGGAGGGTGTGCGTGAGTGACGCGGTAACAGGAGAAACAATGACGGGTCGCGAACGTTACATCAACGCCCTTCTTGGGAAGCCGATAGATCGAGTCGCGGTAGGCAGTCCGACCTCGTTAGCAACGTATGAAGAAATGCGGCGGCTTGGTGTCGAGTGGCCTGAGGCGCACTACGAGGCTGAGGCCATAGCTCTTATTGCTGAGCGGAGTTTTACCGTACATGGCTATGACACGATCATGCCGTATTTCAGCATTATTCTCGGTGCCGCGGCTCTTGGAGCCGAAATTGAATGGGGCGAGGATCCGTGGGAATTCAATAAGGGCACTGGCCAGATAATTTCTGGACCTCGGATGCCTGCTGTAAGCCCTCCCAATCCCTGGACGCGACCAGAGGACATCGTTATACCTACAGATTTTCTGGAGCGTCGTGAGACTAAGGCTGTTATAGAGTCGATAAAGATCTTGCGTGACCGGCAACCTGACGCCGCTATTGTCGGGAAGGTTATGGGGCCGTGGACTCTTTCTTACCACATGTTTGGTCCTCAGGAATTTCTCATCAACGTCATCCTTGATCCTGATTATGTACATGCGTGTCTTGACCGGTTAATGCCGGCGTCAATTGATTTTGCTAATGCTCAGCTAGAAGCCGGAGCTGATGCGATTTGTTTGGCCGACCATTCAACAGGTGATCTAGTGCGTGCGGAAACTTATCGTGATTTCCTGATGCCTGTGCACCAGAAAATCACGCCTGAGATTAAGGGGCCGGTGATTTTGCATTGCTGCGGTAAGACGCTTGACCGAATGCAGTACATAAAAGACGCTGGATTTGAAGCGTTTCATTTCGCCACTGAAAACAACCCGCATGAGGCCAAGGAAATTGTTGGGGATTTCAAGCTTGTCGGGAATGTAAGCAACTTTGTCACGCTTTTGAGTGGTAGGCCTGAGGATGTGGCTGTCGAGGTTCAGGATATTGTTTCGGCCGGAGTAGATATTATTGCTCCGGAATGTGCAATTCCTCCTCAGGTCGTCAACCGTAACGTCGAGGCTATTCCAGCGGCTGCGCGTGGGGAGTTCGAGCCAGATCCGTCTATCAATGATGCGAAGAATATGGCTGACGAATATCGCGAACAGGTAGCCCAACAGAGTTCAGCTGGCCCTTCGCTTAGCCTTTAGCTCCGGACTTGTCGAGACGCTGAGGCAAGCGATGGTTGCCGTGGTTGGGACTCATCTCTATGGCCGGTTTTCTATTGATGGGTGACGCACGGTCTCGATGGCGCAACACGAATGGTTTTGCGATAGAAGCATCTTTTCTTAGAGCCTTCACTTCTCTCGGGGGACAGAGTCGTCTTGGATCAGCTATTACCCCTGGTCTTTTCGCCGGTGACACATTGCATCAGTACTTCAACCATGGACGGCTTGATGTTCCTGGGCCGAGCCAACCATTCAAGGTGGGTGTGCCGAGGCTGGCTAAACTGGGCGTTTCGATGGCCACCGCTGTATCGGCAACCTCTCCCGGTCGGACCGATGGTAGCTTTGCCGAACCTTGGGCGGATGAATCGAAGCGTGCCATTGCAGGCCAACTGGTAGGCGGCCCTGTGCAGTGGCGAGGGTGGCAGATGCAGTTTTTTGAGCGGGAAGTGGTTCGTCTTCTTGAGAGGTCGCCAGGGGAATATTATCCGTATCCTGGTCACGTCGGCGATTTGTTTACATCGCTTACTCCTGATGAGCGGGCGCGGGGCGAAGGTCATGAAGCTCCAATAGAGCGGCCCAACAGCCCCGGGTTGATCGATGTCCATGTGCCCATTCTTACTTACCACCTCACCCGTGGTGCAGAGGCGTTCCGTTCACAATTACAGGGTCTGCTGGATAGGGGGTTAGTTCCGGTTTCCTTTGAGCAGTTGGTAGCAGCCGTGGAAGGTTGGGCTGCTATTCCCGCCAAGGCGTTTGTTGTTTCTTTTGATGACGGCTGGCTTATCCAACTTGATGAGGCGGTACGGGTTTTAGAGGAATTACGTGTGCCGTCCGTCTTCTTTGTAATGCCGGGCTTTGATCGCCATCAACAAGGTCATATGTCCACCGACGATCTCCTGGCGCTAAGGCGTTCGGGAGCTACAGTCGCGTCTCACACGCTTAACCATGCTGATTTGACGGCGTTGTTAAGGGGAAATCTTGGGGCTGCTCAGGCCGAAGTCATTGAGTCTCGGGAGCAGATTGAATCCTCGGTAGATGGTGTGGATTTTTTTGCCTATCCGCTTGGGCTTTTTGACGAAGGTGCAGCTCGTCTCGTTCAAGCTGCAGGCTACAGGGCCGCGGTGACGACTCAACCGGGGATTGTTCATCGGCAGGATAGGTTGTTCGAAATGCGTCGCATTAGTGTGCAGGCATGGTGGCCCGTTGGCGATGTTGTTAGGGCAATTCGTCTGGCCGCTCGTGTGGATCGAGTCGAGTCACCTGTCTAAGCCTAAGGGCTAGCTACAAACGCGATCCCAAACGCCCCCGGTCCCGCGTGTGTGCCAAGCACCGGGCCAATAGCGATGTCATCAAATGTTTGACCGGCTGCGTTGAGATTGTCAGTGATTTCTTGGCGCACGCGGTCACGATGTTCTGGCGCATTGGCGTGCAGGATGGCCCAGGTTTCCACGCCGTTAGGAGCGTGTGTGTCAACGTATTCCTTGAGGGCGGCGTGTGCCTTGCCGAAAGAACGGACTCTGGTCACTGGTTCGACGCGACCGTCGCGGCACTCTAGTACTGGTTTGAAATTCAGGAGGGATCCGAGGTACGCGCTTGCGCCCCCGATACGGCCACCCCGCTTGAGATATTCAAGGGTCGGTACGACAATTGCTACGTGAGATCTATGTGCGCGGTCGTCTACCAACTGGCTAATTTCCTGAGCGGTGGCTCCAGCGCGCGCGGCATGTGCAGCAGCAATCACAGTAAATGCTAAGGGCACGCTCACAAGACGTGAGTCAAGGACATGGACTTTTCGCTGTGATGTTTGTGCGGCAGCTTGGCGGGCTGATTCGATTGTTTTGCTCAGGTCGGTGGATAGATGGATGGACACAATGTCGTCGACACCGTCAATCTGACGGTAAATCTCCAAGAACTCAGCTGGATTCGGTTGAGAAGTGGCTGGATGGTCGGGCGATGTGCCAAGCAGTTCATAGAATTCTGTTGTGCTTAGATCAATCCCCTCGCGATAGCCGGTGTTTCCAAAGTGGACGTGCAATGGAATGACCGAAACGCCAAGCTCTGTCGCAACGTTGACGGGGATTGATGAGGTGCTGTCGGTGACGATACGAACTGGCATGAACTCTGTTCCCTTGCTGCGATGTAGTGGTTCAAGTTGATGAGGCTATTGCCACGCACGACTAAAGGCAAGGTCATGGCCCTGTTGTTTGCGCCTTGGGCACTTTTCGTGCTCGCCCTAATTATCCTTGTGGTCTATTGGGAATGGATGTCATACGCGCTTGCAGCGTTGTTTGTTTTTTACGGTGGGGCTGTAGTGTTATTGGGATTGGGGTTGTTTTTATATTTGTTTTGGCGTCGAAATAAACTCGCAGCTTTTTGGCCGGGATGGAGAGGCGTCGTCGATCGTGGTGGAAGGCCGGACCCGCGTGAACGATAGGACGCGTTGGGCACGAGTGATGCATGCCAGTGATGAAATTGAACGGTGATGTTGGTTAACACGTGGGGGGCGCGGTGCGAATTGGTCGAATTGAACTAACCAATTTTCGGAACTATCAACGTCTTGCTCTCGATCTTCCTGAAGGATTGAGCCTAGTGGTTGGGAGCAATGGCCAGGGCAAGACCAATCTCGTTGACGCGATTCACATCATGGCGACCGGAAGAAGCTTGCGTGCAGGTCCGGAGGCATCGTGGGTCCGGTTTGAAGCCTCGAGTACGGAGGGATTCGCCCGGCTGTATAGCTCGCTGGTTTCTGCTGATGGTCCAAGTGAGGTTGAAGTTGTCGTAGCTCGTACCCGCCCTGAAGATGGCGAATGTTCTGGTGTTCGACGACGGGTTAGGATTGACGGGCTGCGAAGACGTGTGGCCGAACTTTCGGGCCAGTTACTTGCGGTTAGTTTTTCACCCATGGACTTGGAGTTTTGGACGGGATCTCCATCTGGACGTCGGCGGTGGCTTGATACGGCTGCTGCCCAACTGGACAGGGCGTACATGGGAACTCTGGAAGATTACGAAGCGCTGCTAAGTCGGCGCAATGCGCTGTTGCGGCGTGTTCAGGCAGGGCAGTCATCGGCCGAGGAACTAGGATTTTGGGATGACCGTATTGCTGTGCCTGCAGTGGCCCTGGGTATGGCGCGTCAGCACTATTTGGAACGGATAGGGCCTGGTGTTGCCGAGGCTTTTGGAGCAATGGGAGAAGCGCTGGCTTTTGAAATCGAATACCGACCGTCGTCGGACACGAACGACCCCGCGGGGTACGCGGCCATGCTTCTTGAGATTAGGGACGTTGATGTGACACGAGGGACGTCCAGTACGGGCCCCCATCGTGACGATGTTGGAGGGCTTCTGGAAGGTCGTCCAATTGCGCACGTTGGGTCGCGAGGGCAATTGCGTGTTGCAGCCTTGTCGCTAAAGTTAGCGCAACATGATTTGGCCCGTTTAGATCGCGCCGAAGCTCCGGTTCTTTTGCTTGATGATATGGGTGCTGAGCTTGATCTTAATCATCGAAAACTTTTGATGGAGCGGATCCCACGAGATGCACAAGTACTTGCGACAGCCGCTGATCCGGGACTCTTTGGTGACTCGTCAGTCAGGCCTGTGGCTGGATTTCGTGTTAGTGACGGCGAGATATTTGAGCTCGATGGCTGATCGTCGTTCTGGATCGCCACAAAGTATTCGCGATCTTATTTCGCGGTTAAAGGAGCGTCCGGATATACGGCTAGGGATCCGACTTGCCGCGTCGGTGGACGCGGTTGAAGCAGTGCTACCTGAGGTGCTTGGCGCTGACCTTGCTGGACGCTGTCGTATCGGCTCGATTATTGGGACGGTTGTTACGATCGAATGCCGATCAAGTGCAGCCGCACAACGTGTGCAGTTTTCAGTTCCGGGTCTGCTGAAACGAGTTCGATTACTTTTGGATAACGAAGACGTTTCCGAATTTAGAGTCATAGTGGATATGGAAGGATGGTCGGATCTGGCGTAGCTTGAATTCGTTGACACCATTTAGGGCGAGGCGATTTGGTTCAGGATTTCAGTTTCATGGAACGTCGGAAAAGTGAACTCGGCGAGGGGGCGAGGGGGCGAGGTGGCCAGATGTTCACGGCCTTACGATACACTCTCGCCAATCGCCGATTAGGGCCCGAAACTAATGTTGCTTTCGAGATCTGTTGACATAATTGCTAGGCCGGATGTCCTTGTGGTGGGTGCGGGTTGCGCAGGGACGGTTGCAGCATTGGCAGCAGCTCGGGCTGGTGCGGATACGCTGGTTGTTGAACGAGGTGGATTTGCAGGTGGCTATATCACAGGCGTGGTTGGGGCATCGCTTGACGGTTTTGTAGATCTTCGGTCGGGACTTCCAATTGTTGGGGGCCTTGCTTTTGACTTGGCTCGTGCGGCGGCGAAGACGGATGCCAAGGGTGATCTCGCATCGACACGATTTCGTTTTAATGCGGAGGTTGGTCAGTCCCAAAGCAATCTTGATCGTGCCACGATCCATTTCGACATTGAACGTTTCAAGCTTGAAGCTGATCGGTTGATGCAAGCGGCTGGTGCGCGCTTGCTTTACCACTCTGTTATAGCTGATGCCATTTGTGAGGGGGATCGGGTCACTGGTGTAGTGGTCGCAAATAAGGCCGGCCTCAGCGTGGTACAACCCAAGGCCATTGTTGATGCGAGTGGCGATGCGGATGTGGCGGCTTTTGCAGGTGCTCCATATGAGCAGGATCTTGACGCGCAGCAGCCGATGAGCTTGCACTTCCGTGTCGCTGGATTTGAAGCGACACCAGAGGTTAGATCGCAGTGTGGCCAGGTGCTCGAGCAGGCTCGAGCAGATGGGCGGTTGCGTCTGTACGGCGGGCCATGGATGGCTCCGTTAAGCCCGGGTGAGTATTACTTTAATGCGACGAGATTTGCGGGCGACGGGGTAAATCCTGACGATCTCTCGGCGGCTGAGATTCAGGGTCGAGAAGATGCCCGTTTAACGTTTGATCTTTTCAAAGAGCGAATCCCAGCGTTTAAGGACGCGTATTTTGTGACGACGGGTCCAGTTGTGGGCGTTCGCGAAACGCGTCGAATAGTCGGTGATCAGACCCTAAGCATTGACGACGTTCGAGGTTCCAATGCGTATGACGACGCTGTGTGCCTTGGTGGGTGG
>MDTE01088476.1_pt1 | contig 15106 bp, 12 predicted proteins | sample 811231 | NCBI WGS metagenome assembly MDTE01 (sample SAMN05326651, study PRJNA326480) | marine metagenome | isolation source: seawater | place: Indian Ocean: Red Sea | collected 2010 | reverse complement strand
GATGTGATTGCCTTACGAGGTAGAAGTAATATGAGGTGCTTAAATGGGTCTGCTGGACAAAATACCCGGATTTTCCGGTACTGATTCTGACGCAGACCCGGGCATGTCCTCTCGTCTTGACAAAGCAGCAAAGCTGTCTATTGAGCATGTAGATATACCTTCTGAGTTTAGGCCTACTGACTTAGAAGCATGGTTATTCGCCCCAGCAGGTACTAGAGTAGGAGTACTTGGAGAACCTCAAGGCAATCAGCAACAAGAGAAAATTCCTGAACTAATTGATATGGTTTCAGATAGATTTGAAAGATTGGAGACCGCATTAGACTTAATGGAAGCTAACATAAAACTCACTCAGCAGCAGACAGCTCAGTTAGCAGCAGAGTCAGTTACAGCTGCATCAGCTACTCCAAGCGGAGATTCTGCAGATGTCCTGCACACAATTGGTGCAGACGGAGAAGTAAGTAGTAAGGTTGTATCTACAGATGCTTCAGGACAAGCCATTTCAAGTCAGGCTGGAATGCCAGGAGGTCCAAGCTTACTTGATTTGTATGAGGCACAATCTCTAGCAGTAAATCCATTCTTAAGATCCGGAGAGGCAGAATCATTGCTCCAAGGACCATCAATCGACCCAACAAAGATTGTTGCACTACTTTTGGACCACTTATCTGGTGCAGATACCCTACAATTTTTGAAAGCAGCATCTAAATCAGGTGTTGTATCAACAGCAGAAGAAAAAATTCTAAGCTCTATTGCATCACTTGCTGAGCCCGGCGCACAATCCGAAGGCTCTCCAGTCGTAGATAACAGGACACTGCTAACTTTCACTGCTCTAATCGAGGCTTGGAGGGCGCAGGGGAGTTCCTAGGGGGAGGAATTTTTGTGTCAGGATCTAGCGTAGGGGCTATGGTAGTAGGGACTGTTTTCATAATGGTCTTTGGAATGGCTACAGTATCTCTAATTGATAATGTTAATCAATCAATTAAAAATTCAGATTATGAGTTACCTGATCCTAAAGTAGATATAATTTCTTTTACTGATTCTGTTCAATCTCCAGGGCCTGTAAATTCTGTCTCTGTGTTTTCAGGAGGTACGGGATATTCCACAGGCGGAGGATGTACCACTACAACAACAGGGGATGGAACTGGATTAGTGGTCTCAGTGACAGAAGACTCCAATGCTGTAGACTCAATTACGGTTGAACAGATAGGCTCAGGATATGAAATAGGGGATCAATTCACAATAGCAGGTTGTGGTAATGCTGATGCAGTAGGAACTGTAGATTCTCTACATGAACAAATTGTAATTACAATAAAAAATATGGGCTCAGAAAATGTACTGATTTCAGATATATGGATTATCTTATCTGAAACCTCATCAAAATCAATGGGAATTCCTTTTTCCTTTGATTCTCATTATTCCGGTGGAAATAACTATTTTTTTCCCGGTGAGCAATTTACTACAGATCCTTTCCCTCTTGACAATACAGCTCATGGATTTTCTGTTACTGGAAACCCAAATAGAGCCTTTTTATCCATATACGATCATAATTCTTTTGCGGATGTGAACTCATGAGGTGTACAAATGGCTAGTGGACCATCAGAAATAGTACTTCTGTGTGCAGGATTGATAGTAGCGGGACTAGTTTCAGGAGTTTTGCTGGAATCATGGGATGATATGAGTGATGCAATTGATGATCGAAGTAAAGAAGGACTTGAAGATGCTAGAACTAAAGTTTCACTAGTTAATGATCCTACTAACATTGGATGGGATGATACAGAAAAAACTGCAATAATTTATTTACAGAATTCGGGAGAAACTTTCTTAGATTTGAATAATGTAGGAATTTTCATTAATTCACTTTCTTTATCTGTTCAAGTCGCAGATGGTTCTACATCATGGACACCAGGCTCAATAGTACAATTTTCAGTCGATGATACTACAGATACCCTGTCATTTCCAGGTTCACAAAGTGAAAATGAAGTCAAAATTACCATAACTGTAGTATCTACTTCGACGGGTTACTCAGGAGCCAACACTGTATCGGAGGAAGTCAGACTTGTCACAGAATAATACTGATAATTTTGAATTTGGAGTGATTCAAGACAGTCTTGCCCAAAGTATGGGCACTGCAATCCCCAATAGGAGCATAGTGCTTGTATGTGGAGGCATAGGGACAGGCAAGAGTATCATGGGGCAACGAATGTCTTTTGGAATGACGGCTAATGATGTTAGGGTAGCAATGGTAACAAACGAATTAACTACTAGAGGTTGGTTAGAACAAGTTGCTAGTATAGGATATTTCATGGATAAAGTGATAGATGATGGAAATTTTCTACTTATGTCCAGTTTTGGAGTGATTGCAGAAGAAGTTGATGAAGACGTGAATCTATTACATCTAATCGAAAATCACGCACTTAAAGATGCAGAGGTAGTAATCATTGACCGCGCATCAAAATTATTCCCAGAAGAAATAACTCCAACTAAGCTAATCTCAAAGCTTAGAAGATATGTTTCTGAGGGTAGAACTCTTTTTTTAACAATAGATCCCGAAGAAGTTGACTCCAAACTACTTAGAGAACTCAGAAATACTGCTGAAGTTGTATTAGACATGGAGACTGCAGTAATTGGCGGTCAACAAATTAGAACTGTTTGCGTAACTAGATTTCTTAGAGCAGCTGGACCCGTTACGGAAAGAATTGGATGGAAGGTTATGCCTGAGATGGGCTTTATTGTGGATATTACGGCGGTAGCGTGAGGTTTTTTTATGGTAACAGAACAAGAATCTCGAGATGGAGAAAATAAGGAACCAGAATTCACAGTTCAGCCTGGGGACTTGGGTGGACTCATGGCAGAATATCCTCACATTAGGGAGTGGGTTGAACAATTTGAATCAGAACACGGGTCTAGGCCGATATACTATGGCCCATTAGATCGAGACGCTAGAAGTGTATCCCCCAGAAATCTAATTTATGCTACAAAACCACCATGCTTTGCCCATGTTTATGCTCCACCTGAAGGTGCTGATGGCGCTGGAAATACTTATTGGTTTGGATTAGAACCGACTATAGATTCCGAAGAAGAAGAGATTAGAGACTTAATTGTTGAACGCCTACTTAGAGATGCACCACAAAAAGAAAGATTCGATAATGATGAAGAATTCATCAATATGATTCATGAAATGATGGATGAAATGACTACAACAACTACGACATTATTTTCAAATCCTGTAGTAGATCAAACTAGACAGTTATTGGGATTCGGAGAAGCTCCAATCAAAGTTACTGAAGATCAGCTAAGTCGATTGAAATATGTAGTAGTAAGAGACCTAGTCAACAATGGACCTTTGGAAACCTTACTCGCTGATGAGATGCTTGAAGATATCCACTCGATTGGTTTAGAAAAGATAAATATGGATCACAAGGTATTCCCAATGCTGACATCAAATATTCAGTTTAGGGATCAGGAAGTTTTAGGCAAGTATCTAAGATCAATGTCTGAAAGAATTGGAAGGCCGGTTTCAGACAGCAAACCAATTATTGATGGAGCATTATTAGATGGATCTAGAATAAATATCATTTACAGCGATGATGTATCTATTCAAGGAGCATCATTTACAATAAGAAAATTCGCAGAGGAGACAATTTCTATAATACAACTTATCAAATGGAAGACACTTTCGGCTCAAATGGCAGCGTATATTTGGCTGGGCTTAGAAAGTGGAATGTCAATGCTAGTTTCTGGAGAGACAGCATCTGGTAAAACTACTACACTTAATGCTGTATTACCATTCATCGATCATAACGTGAAGATTTATACTGCAGAAGATACGCCTGAAGTAAAGGTTTCACACACAATCTGGCAGCGACTGATTACTAGAGAATCAAAAAATGAAGACTCTCGTGTTGAAATGTTCGATTTATTGAAAGCTGCACTTAGATCAAGACCACGATATATCATTATTGGAGAAATTAGAGGCGTAGAAGGTGCAATAGCATTTCAAGCAATGCAAACTGGTCACCCTGTCGTAGGGACTTTCCACGCTTCTAATATTGTGAAATTAATTCAAAGATTCACGGGTGATCCAATCAATGTTCCTGCCAGGTTCTTCGATAATCTAAATTTCGCAATTTTCCAAGAAGTTGTTGAGGCCCCAGGTGGAGGAATCGCAAGAAGAATTACTGGAGTTAGTGAGGTAATTGGATACAATAAAACTGCAGATGGAATTCTTACAAGAAATATGTTTGAGTGGGATCCAGTTTCTGATGTCATGTATTTTAGAGGAATGTTTCAGTCTGATATGTTGGAAAATAAAATCGCTCCAAGAATGGGATTTAGGAGTAAAAGAGATATTTACGATGAATTAGAGAGAAGAACTACCGCTATTCAAAGGATGTGTGATAGAGATCTTACTCACTACGATGATGTTTTTGATTTATTAGATATCTACTATAAAGAAGGATGGGACAGATTTGCCAGTGCGCTTGAGACTTGGACAGGAGTCAACCAACAATAGGGTGGTGTTGGTATGGAAGATAAGGCAAGTACTTGGGAAATAGCCTTACTTAGGCTTGGAATGCCTTTTGGAAGATATCTTTTGTTTATTTCCTTACCTGCCTTCTTGGTAGGATTAGCCGGGGGTGGTCTAGTTTGGGCATCAGTTGTAGATATAATTGGTACATTAGGCGGCTTGTTCATTACGTTTTCATTCGGATTATTAGCATTTGGTGCAACTATCGCCTATCCAATCGCCCAGACATCAGCAATAGCAATTGAAATTGAACAGGATATGCATATGTTCATGACTAGGATGGGAATATTATCTATGGGAGAATCCGCTGAAAAGGGAATGTTCGATGTGTTGAAAGAAATGGGAGATTATGGAGCTTTAGCTTATGAAATTCAAGCAATTGAGACATTAGTTACTAAATGGCATACAAACCTACCAGAAGCAGCAAGAATTGTAGGAAAACAGAGCCCTTCAGCAATTTGGAGTGATTTCTTAGACCGAATGGCCTTCTCCGTTGAAGTCGGTCAACCAATTGGTGAATTCTTTAAAAGTGAGAATGAAACATTCGAACAGAACTACAATACAATTTATGATGCAAGAATAGAACAACTAGACACTCTTAGAGAGACATTTGTTTCTCTTACTACTACCGGACTTCTTTTACTAGTAGTCGCTGGGCTCCAATTGATTCTTTTCCAAACTGGTGGAGCCGATGACAATATATTCCAGATTATGATTAGGTCTAGATGGGTTTTATTGACTGGAGTCCTTTTTGCACTACTACAAATTGGTGCATGGTACCTTTTCACCTTGGTAATTCCACATGAAGATTTATTCGCTAAACATGGATTTAACACAACTCAATCGGTAGATATGCGAAGAGCATGGATTTTTGCTGGTATTTTTGGTGGAATTGAACTCTTAATATTATTGGGAATTTTTCTCTTTATTGGATCTTCATGGCTATTTGATAACTGGAATATTATTGGGATACTAGTCTTAGCCGCTTTGGCAACTCCGTTAATGGCACCAGCCTTACTAGTAGCACAGGAAGAATCTAGAGTAAGAAGAAGAGATGAAGCATTCCCTGAATTCATACGAGCTTTCGGCGGAACCGCACAGGCTAGAGCTCAGGAACCTAGTGCTATGGTCAAGGCATTAGCAGGTATTGATTTCGGGGCATTGGATGATTCAATTTCAAACTTAGAAAAACGTCTTTCTATGAGAATTGATAGTGATTATTCTTGGGATTGGTTTGCGGCCGATAATAATTCGATGTTAGTTTCTAGATTTACAAGAGTATTCATAGAAGGATCTGCATCTACTGGAGAAGCCGGATTAGTGGGAGATTTAGTTTCTCAAAGTACTACTAATCTATTGGGTTTAAGGCAAAGAAGACAAATCTCTGCGGGAGTAATGAGAAGCGTTTCCTATGGACTTTTAATTGCAATGATTATTGCATTAAACATTACAACATCTATCATTGCAGGTCTTGGCGAAACTATCGCTCAAGTTGCTCAAGGATTAGTCGATGCAGGTGGAGAGGTTGGAACAGCTGCCGGCGGGGTAGACGTGGCTCTACCTGTTTTATCAGAAACCGGTGGAGTAGAACAGAACATACAAATTTTCCAAATACTTGGTTCCGCATTGATAGTAATTTCAATAGTAGTTCTTGGATTAATTACTGCTAGAATTAAGGGCGGCGGTACTTCGTTAGTATTGGGACAAATGATACAAATGATGTGGGTTGCAGGACTGGCAAATGCTGGTGCCGCTTGGGTTCTAGAGACTTCTGTTGGACTATTTCAGGCAACCGGAGCAGGCTAACGGATGTAATTATGGAAATAATTTCAATAATAGAAATAGTTAGGGTATCTGCTCTAATAATATGTATGGCAATTGCAGCAAAATCTGATTATGATAATCTAATGGTTCCGGATAACCACTGGTTGAAATGGTCAATATTATTTGTATTTTTATTATTCTTTGAAATGATTTTAATTAAAACATCAATATCAAATTATTATATGATTGCTGCAATATTAGCTATGTGGTCAATCCCATTTTTTGGAACTCTACACCTGAAAAATATCCTAAAGTGGAAGAAAGTTGAATTCTCTATTGCCTTCCTATATCTAATTGGATTTACCGGATTAGTGGGTGGGGTTATTGAAAATCAAAATACCGATTTCATCTCTCTTATTCTGGGCGAGGAATCGCCAGAAACAATCCTGTGGTGGACTCTAATTTTGTCTATGCTAATAATCTCTCTATATCTTTCTGCATGGAGATTAAAAATTATTCAAGGTGGAGCAGATGTTAAGGCATTGATATTGCTAACTATTACTTTTCCTTCATGGAATTTCCTTCCAGAACCTCTATTTTTGGGCGAAGAAGTTCTGTTTCGTTTACCACCTTCATTGGTAATGTTTGTTTGGGCTGGCCTAGTCTTCTTACTAGCTCCACCTGTACTAATTTTTTATAATTACAAAAGAGGAAATATCTCGTCTAGAAACGATATAATCATGGCATGGCATTCAGTAAAACTTCCTATCGATGAGATTGGTTCAAAACCTGTGTGGATACTCACTGAAATTTTAGAAGAAAAAGATAAAATCAGGGAGATAAATAGAATTTTACCAAAAACCAATTATTCTATGTTCGATGAAATTGAAGAAAAAAAGAATCTATTAAAATCTAAAGGAATTGAAAGTGCATGGGTAGCGAGTAAACATCCATTTATTGTTTATCTATTTCTATCTATACTACCACTATTATTAATTGGAGATTTATTCGGCATTATTGCCAGCTACTTCTAATTATAGGAAATCCTGGAGGGTCATCACTGTTACTTTATCATTATTAAATAACGAATTAACACTTGATTTCATCCATTGAACTCTGTGCATTGTATAATCATCAATATCATAATTATTTATGAGATCATCAATTATTCGGATATATTTTCTTACAGCACCCTGTGAAACAGTCAAAATCACGTTTCCTCCACACGCTGAACTACCTTCTCCGGTTCTAAAACCAGAAGATATTCTTGAATATTGAATACATTTTCCGGCTAAAGGCATCCTTCTATATGATTTACCACATTTGACACATCGTACTTTCTGACGAGTAAATGCCATTAAATTTCCCCTTAAATCAGGAAGGAAGTGAGATTCAATTACTTGTTTAGCTACTCTGTTAGCATCGACAGCCCTCAATCTTCTCCCCAGCTCTAATTGACTAAGCATCTTATCTTCCATGGATAATAGTGTTTTATAGGATGAATTTTCTGGACCAGAATCTAAATCTCCTGAATCATGAGTCCAACCATAGCCCCTTATATCTCCTATACTTCCTAAACGATCATCTACAAGATTCACAAGACTTCTTACATCTCTTGAATGGGGTTGTTCCAATGTAGATTCATAGAAATTGCTTGAATAACTCCAGTCACAATCCACATTCCTCGCTTCTTTATCTATTTCACTGGGGTTTAATCTAGTAGTAAGTACTAATGGAGCATCCATTTTTCCACCTCTTCCGATGGGCAAAATTCTATTCGAAAAATTTAGTAATCCATCAAGTAACATCATGATACTATCCTCGTCACCGTCGCAATTTCTTCTTTTAGCTGCATGAAAAAGTGGGTGTCCATAGCCTGCAGATGCAGAACTCCATCCAATTATCCTACATGCAACACCTCCAGAGGTATGAGGTGCTAATCCAATTGCAATATGACCAACAATATCTTCAAATCTTTTTACATTATAAAATGGCTCTAAACCATAAAATTTCACTAATAAATCATCAATAAACATACATGTTGATAGTAAGTGATCTTTAGCTTTAAGTGAGGGAATTATATCTTGAGGAAATAACTCCAGTATCTGAGAATCAGAACTCAACAAATTCCCATATATGTCATTAACATATCCCAAATCTCTGAGTTTTTCCCAAGAAGTTCTAATTTCAATTGGTTTAAAATGAGTCACCGGAACATCACTCATATCATATCTTGCGGTACCATCTCTGTATACAGATATGTCATGAATTGCTCTTAAAATGCCCTTTTCAATTGGCTCTGGAGTCTGTTCCTCAGAAATCAATCCCTTCACTGCTTTTATCTTCTTAGGTATCCGATCCAAACCCATATTCTTACTCTTTACCTCTAATAATGAGCCAATATCTACAGTAGTACGAACTCCTAATCTTCTAGATTGTCTATTTCTTCCCACCTGTATATTTGTTCTACCACCACACTCTCTATCTATTGAATTTTCAGATTTGTGATGACAAATTAAATGCGGAGTTTCCTTTCCACATTTTTGACAAATTCTTATTCCCATTTCTACTCTAATTTGCCCTTTAGAAGCAGCATGAGAAAATAACCTTTGAGGGCCACCATTTTCTCCTATAGGGAAAAGAGAGTGTACTTTTGGTTTCATTTTTCTAATATCCGATTTCTCTGGTCGCCCCATTCTTCCACCTATTCTACATGGAACAGCGTCTTCCCATCTGTGCTTAGAGATCTTTCTAATTATCATTAATGATCTATCGACTTCATAATCTTCTAGAAGTTTTTTAGAATTAATATGTAAATCACTCTTCTCTTCTCCTTTAGCTTCTGAATCTATCGATAATTTAGCATTCTCTAGCTCAGAAATTTGAGAAGAAATTAAATCGGCTATTTCAGTTTTTTTTCTTATCTTACCTTCAACTATTTCAAATCCCAAAGTTTCAACTAATCCTTCCCAATACTTTGAGATTACAATATCATCGCCAACATGTTTATGCTCTATTCCTAAAGTCATTAATGAGGATTTTATAATTCCATGAGAATTGACTTCAGTCAATCCAGGAACATCAACCAATAAGGCCACTTTTTCATTTATTAAGTCTAAACTATCTGATTCAGCTGACCATCCGTTTACAGCCCCTCTTATTATTAAACTCCCTTCTTTAATCACCATCGTTTCTAGTCCAGATATCAGATGTGGAATATAATGTATAGGTAAGTCTGACCACCAATAATTCCATGGCGGAGGTATTGCACAACCAAAAAATTCAGAAATTTTAGTTGCTTGACCCCACTCAATATCTAAATTTCTAAGATATCTATTCCAATTTACTCTTCTCCACTCCCGTTCTACTTTATTCTCTCCACCCCTTTCAATTGCTCCGTTAAATGGTAATCCAGGCGGAAAATCATCTATTCTTTTTGAAAGTATTTCTGCTAATTTAGATAATTTCTCTGGAGTATCTACTGCTTCTGCTAAATCAGATGACCACCAATCTTTAGAATATGATGCAGGAACCAAATTCTTGTTATTCTCTAGAAATTCTCCATATCCCAGAAGAATTTCACCAGAGTCCCAAATAGAAATTACTTTATTTTTACATTTATCCCATTCTTTTTCTGTTCTAATAAGTAAAAATTCTCCATCATCTAACAGAACTCTTGGCCCATCAATATCAATACAAGGTGTAACTGCACAAGCTTTCCCCGGTCGTTCAATTTTCATCTGGGTACCAACAGACAAAAATCCTCCCATAGCAGTCATTGATATAGGGTTCAATCCTGCTGCTGCAAGACCTGTCGATCTGCTTCTACCGTATCTATGTCTAAATCCACCAGGTTTACACGGTTCCCCAAAAATAGGCCTTCCAGCAATTACATCCCCCATATATCGATTATTTTTCGGAATTATCCTACTGGTATCTGAACCATCTTCCTTGGCAGAAACCTTTCCCTTATTGGCAAAATGTGTAATAAACTCCCAGCCTGGAACTTCCAATCTTTCAGTATGTGTTTGTACTTTTGGGGCTTTCAGACAGAGACCTTCTCCAATTACTAGCATTACCCCACCACGAACCCTTGTCCTGTATGTTCCATTTACATTTACTACATTTCTAACCTCTTTGAAACCTGCACATTCAATTTTCTCAGTTTCTTCTCCATTTATCATAACTGGACAGGCACCAACAATAGTGCCTGTTTCATCCGGAGATGGTCTAAATTGCAAACCCTTCCTGTAAAGTCCAAACTCTTCCTTTACTCTCTCAATCTCTGGATTAGTTGGATTATACTTTCCAACTCCTAATTCTCTACGAAGAATATCTCCAATTAATACACCCAACGCTTGTGCGGTACCACCTGCCGCTCTGATGGGCCCACAAAAATCAATAGAAAGAAAATCAGTTCCATCTTCATTATTCAATATTCTAACATCACCAATTCCAGCTAGTGGAGCAACCAGGACTGCTTCCGTCAGTACCGCTAAACCTACTCTTAATCCAGAATCAATTGATCTTCTCTTATCTCCTGTTTGTTTATTCATTTCTCTTGCTACAAATAAAGAAATCTGAATTGCTGCCGTTTCTCTATCGTATTTAATGAGCATTTCTCTTAATTTTCCCTCTATTCGGAGTGGTTTTTTTTCTGAATCTTCTGGATTAGGATAAAGATATGGATCTTCTAGAAGTTTTTCAGTACGACTAGCTAAATCTGAAGCTCTAGGAATTTCCACACTATTTTCAAAATCTAGTCCTAAGGATCTAGCCTTGGTACCGACCTTGTATGCTTCTTCTATCTTAATATCCAAATGGTCCTGATAAAAATTATATTCTGATGTTAGTCTCTCTTGATCAAAAATTGATTTACCAGTCATTATTCCTCACGACTCCCTTCAAATACTTCTACGCGAGACCCGACCGTCCAAGAACATTCACTATAAATGAGTATTTTTTTGGAATTTGATAACAACCTTCATCGGATTGTTCGTCCTCAACATATTATTATGACAACAATTAGTCTTCATCAGGCCAAGCTAAATTTGATAGAAAATGTGAGAGATTTAGCTTATTTATATTCAAATGATTCCCAATTTACATTGGCAAGTGGAAAACAAAGCTCCCATTTTTTTGATATGAAACCAGTAATGATGGACCCCGAATCCGCCCATTTATTAGGAATTTTAATTCATTCAGAAATAGAAAAATTAGCCCCAATTGATGCAGTAGGCGGCCTAGAATTAGGAGCTGTACCTCTCACAGGAATAGTAATTGCAAAGGCAGGTAGAGGCTCAACAATGAAGGGCTTCATTGTTAGGAAAGAAGCAAAGGGGAGAGGTGGAAGAAAAACCGGTAATCCACCTGGAATTGAGGGCTCGACAATCAATAAAAATGATAGAATAATCTTACTTGAAGATGTAACAACAACTGGCGGCTCTGCTTTGAAGGCTGCTAAAATTTTGTCTGAATTAGGTTGTAATGTAGTATCATGTATAACTATTCTTGATAGAGAAGAGGGCGGAATTGAAGCATTTTCAAACGCAGGAATAAAACTCATTCCCCTTCTTAAAAAATCTGATATTACCGGAGATTAATTATATGGAGAAACACGAAATTAACTCCGAATCTGAACAATATCATCCCTCTAAGTTGGAACGTAAGGAATATATTGGAATTGGAGAATTCTTCTCCTTAGATTTGAGAATAGGGACAATTGTTAAGGTTCAACAATTTCCAGAAATGCGCAAACCTTCCTACAAAATAAAAGTAGATTTTGGACAGAAGATTGGGAAATTATGGACTTCTGCTCAGATTACAAATTATTCTCGAGGCGAACTCCTGGGTAAATCTATAGTTGCTGTCATAAATTTAGGAGAGAAAACATTACCAACAGGATTTATTTCAGAATTTTTAATACTCGGAGCTCTGAAACCAGATGGAACGGTTTCACTGTTAGAAATCAAAGAAAAAATACTTCCGGGCTCAACAATTTCTTAATTTTAGGAATTAGAACTCACCGGATGCAATATGCTTTGAACTAATTTGCATCCGACGAATCATGAATAAAGTTGTGCACATGAAAACAAGCGCTGGAGATATTACCATAGAACTCTACACAGAAGATTGTCCAGAAACTACGGATAATTTTCTAAAACTCGTCAATGATGGGTTTTATGATGGATTACATTTTCATCGAGTAATTAGTAATTTCATGATTCAGGGTGGATGCCCCCATTCTAGAGATCCCCATAATGGAAGAGCAGGAACAGGTGGCCCTGGTTGGAAGATCAGATGTGAACCATCCGCTCTAGAGAAGAAACACGATAGGCCAGGAATATTTTCAATGGCCAATGCGGGCAGAGATAGTGGCGGTTCACAATTTTTTCTGACTACTGTACCAACACCGTGGCTCGATGGAAACCATGCTGTCTTTGGGCATGTCATTAAGGGAATGGACATTGTGAATAAAATAGAAAATACTGAAACCCTGCCGGGAGATAAACCGATGAATCCTCAAAAGATAATAAAAGTCGAAGAAGTAGATTTTGACTAGTAATAAAAATATTTATTAATAACTTATTAATAGTAATATTATGGGTAAACATAGAGTTGGTAACCGTAGGATAATAACTGTCAGTATCCCAGAAGATTTAGCACGGAGGTTAGATGCTAGAATTGGAAAGGGCAGAGGTAGCGGTCGTTCCGCAACAATCTCAAATATGATCGAGAAATCACTATCAGGTAGAAATGATAAAAATAAGAACAATGAGGAAATAGTAAAAAAATTTGCATCTTCTAAAGATGGAGAAATTAGAATAGAAAAGGATACAATGGGCGATGTTGAAGTCCCAGCTAATATGTATTATGGGGCACAGACTGCTAGATCATTGATTAATTTCAATATTGGAGAAGATAAGATGCCACGTTCCATAATCAGGGCATTTGGAATATTGAAAATGGCCGCTACAGAAGTAAATATTGAATTGGATGAACTGAATAAGGAAGTTGGAGAATTAATTATCAAATCATGCGAAGAAGTGATTTCTGGTGAGCTAGATTATCATTTTCCTTTGAGAATATGGCAGACGGGTTCCGGGACTCAAACTAATATGAATGCAAATGAAGTTATTGCAAATCGGGCAATCGAAATTAGTGGTGGAACTTTAGGTAGTAAAAATCCAGTTCACCCAAATGATCATGTAAATAAGGCACAATCAAGTAATGACACCTTTCCTACTGCAATGCACATAGCTGCTGCCGAAGAAATAACTAACACACTAATTCCATCAGTAAAATATCTGCGAGATGCTTTATCAGAAAAACAATCAGAATTTAGTGAAATTGTAAAAATTGGCAGAACTCACCTAATGGATGCAGTTCCTTTAACTCTGGGTCAAGAATTTAGTGGCTATGTAAATATGTTAGACGATAATATTATTCGAATAGAAAATTCAGTTATGGATTTAATGCAACTTGGTCTTGGTGGAACAGCCGTCGGAACAGGCCTAAATACCAAGTCTGGTTTTGCAGATATGGTAGCATCTAAAATAGCAGAGAAGACAGAACTACCATTTATATCAGCAGAAAATAAATTCACTCAGTTAGCAACCCATGACGCAATAGTAGCTACTTCAGGAACTCTTAACACATTAGCATCATCATTGATGAAAATCGCCAATGACATTAGATGGCTAGGTTCCGGTCCGAGATGTGGAATAGGTGAACTCTCACTCCCGGCTAACGAACCTGGATCTAGCATTATGCCTGGAAAGGTAAATCCAACTCAATCAGAGGCATTAACAATGGTATGCTGTCAAGTTATGGGAAATCATACTTCAATATCAATTGGCGGATCACAGGGAAATTTCGAACTTAATGTGTATAAACCGATGATAATCCACAATCTTCTACATAGCATTCGAATAATATCAGACTCTTGTTATTCTTTTTCCGATAAGTGTATTGTTGGATTAAAAGCAAATAGGGAGAAAATTTCTCAACATCTTGAAAATTCACTTATGTTAGTCACCGCCCTTAATCCACATATAGGTTACGATAAAGCTGCTAAGATTGCGAAGAATGCCCACGACAATAATCTGACATTAAGACAAAGTGCAACCCAATTAGGTTTGGTGAGTAATGACGAATTTGATGAATGGGTAAAACCAGAACAAATGATAGGACCATCAGATTAATAAAAAATCTATGAATAAGATAAGAAATATTTTAGGACCAATGAAATAAAGGTGGGAGCAACAGGGGTTCAGCACATGGGGGAGCTTCCCCCCTGTTAACTCCGCAGGGTCCGGTCGGTTCCGGGCCCGAAGGCCCGGTTCTTCCCGGGTGACGTACTCAGTCGTCAGATTCCTATGGAACTACTTGTGTTCCTTCGTATCGAGAATCGCTCCTCTTATTTCAGATTCTAAGAAATCTCTTTCTTTTCCTCTTATTCGTTTATTTCCATATTTTTTTCATTTTATTTATTTCCACGAATCAGTACTACTTCCTCCACGGTTCTCACCGCTCTTGTTGTATCGTTTTCTCGCACGGTTTTTATTCCGGTTGTTCCCACGATCGTACTCAAAGATTGTCTCCTCCCTAATTGTACGTGTACCTCTGCAGCTCTTTACTTGCTTTCCTCTATCCTTGCGTCAAGATTTTTCCAATTATTTCGCTACCGTTAATTCATCCACATGATGAAATTAACTTATACCTGATTTTCTTTCGTTAATCAGTTCTACCGCCCCAAATTTGGGGTTCGGTTTCTGTGGCCCGCGAGTTGCGTCGAAACGCCCTCACACCACTCCT
>MDTE01054303.1_pt1 | contig 15106 bp, 19 predicted proteins | sample 811231 | NCBI WGS metagenome assembly MDTE01 (sample SAMN05326651, study PRJNA326480) | marine metagenome | isolation source: seawater | place: Indian Ocean: Red Sea | collected 2010 | reverse complement strand
GAAACTGTTGCGGAGGCTGACCCGACCGTCACGACCGGTGAGCGTGCGAACCATGGCGCCAATGGCAGCGCGGGACGTCTCCGTGATCGTGCGGTTCAGCTCTACATCGGCGAGGACACCCTCGTCGTTGCCTTTGTAGATGTCTTCGATGGAGCGGCCCATCGCCTCCGCCAGGAGGCCGGGGAGTGAGCGAAGGCCATCCTCTTCACGCTCGAGAGCAGCGATGTTCACCAAGGTGGCAACGGCTTCCTCGGCGGTGGGAGGCTTGCCAATGGTGTGAAGGCCACAGGGAAGGAGCCGGCTTTCGATCTCCATCAACTGGCGGTAGACGGCACCCACCAGGGCATCACGTCCATCCAGTTCGAGGCTGGAGGCATCCTCCTCAGGAAGGTCGACGTCCTTATCGAGATTGCACTGACGGGCCGTCTCCACAATCGTGTTGACGATCTGAATGCCGCGGCCCCCTTCGCGCAGCTGCTGATAGGAACCCACCAGCTCACCCAGTTCCTTCAGCCCCTTGTAGAGACCGGCATTTTCAGCTGGAGGGGTCAGGTAGCTGATGGTGGAGGCATATCCCCGCCGCTTGGCGATGGTTGCTTCCGAAGGGTTGTTGGCGGCGTAGTAATAGAGGTTGGGCAGCGCACCGATCAGAGAATCGGGGTAGCAGGTTTCGCTCATGCCCATCTGCTTGCCGGGCATGAACTCGAGGGATCCATGGGTGCCGAAGTGGAGCACCGCATCCGCTTTCCAGATTTTCTGGAGGTAGGTGTAATAAGCCGCGAATCCGTGGTGAGGGCTGGCGCTGCGGGAATAGAGCAGTCGCATCGGATCACCCTCGTAGCCGAAGGTCGGTTGCACGCCGACAAACACGTTGCCGAAGTGGCGGCCGAACACCAGCAGGTTCTGGCCATCGCTGTTGAGGTTGCCGGGGGGCTTGCCCCAGTTTTCTTCCAGTCGCTCGGAGTAGGGGGTGAGACGCTCGTACTCCTCCACACTCATCCGGTGGGCGATGGAGAGTTCTGGCGACCCCTGCATGGCATCGGCGTCATTGATGACGGCTTCGAGCAAGGCCCTCGGCGTGGACGGCAGATTCTGCACGTCGTAGCCCTTCGCCTTCATCTCCTGCATCACCCGGTGGATGGAGCCGAAGACATCGAGATAGGCCGCCGTTCCAACATTGCCCTTGTCCGGCGGAAAGCTGAACACGGTGATGGCCAGCTTCTTCTCATTGCGCGGCTTGATTCGCAGCGACGACCAGCGGATGGCACGCTCAGCGATCGCGTCCACACGATCCTGAAGCGTGTGAGCCTTACCGGTGGCGTCGTCACGGCCGGAGAGCACGATCGGTTCAATCGCTCCATCCAGTTCCGGAATCGCGATCTGCAGGGCCACCTGCACGGGGTGAAGACCCAGGTCACTGTCTTCCCATTCCTGGGTGGTCTGGAAGACCAGCGGCAACGCCACCATGTAGGGGCGGTTGAGCTTTTTCAGCGACTCGATCGCCTTGGGATGGTCCTGTCGGGCAGGGCCTCCGACAAGCGCGAATCCGGTGAGCGACACGATGCCATCCACCAGGGGCTGCTCCGGGTTCAGCGGGTCGTAGAAAAAGGCGTTGACAGGCTTGGAGAAATCCAGACCACCGCAGAAGATCGGGATCACCCGTGCGCCACGGAATTCCAGCTCCTGGATGGTCGCCACATAGTGGGCGTCATCACCGGTGACGATGTGACTGCGCTGCAGCACCAGGCCGATCACAGGCCCCTGACGGGCTTCTTCGCTGAGGTCGGTACGGCTGGCGGTCCAGTTCAGGTATTCCTTGAGGTCCTCAAACATCGAGGGGGCGAGGGGATGCCAGATGCCCAGGTCGGGGAAGACCTCAGGCTCGGCCACCTCCATCGCAGGGCGCTCATCTCCCTCGGCTGCAGGGAAAACGTATTTATCGGCGAGCATCAACAGGAAATTCCGGAGGTTGTCCGGAGTTCCACCCAACCAGTACTGGAAGCTGAGCATGAAGCTGCGCGCATCTTGCGCCTTCTCCACCGGCAGGTACTTGAGAACAGTGGGCAGCGTGTTCAGCAGCTTGAGCATCGCGTCCTGGAAACCGGCCCCCCCGGCCTCCTTGCGCTTCTTCATGAAGCCGGCAATGGCGCTTTTGCTCTGGCCCAGCTGCGCCATCGAGAAACTGCCGAGCTTGTTGAGCCGCATCACCTCCGGCATGGAAGGGAAAACGACGGCAGCCTTAAGTCGGTCGCGGTGGGGAGCGACAGCGTCGACAACCTTCTGCGCCAGATCTTCAATAAAGATCAGCGACGCCACAAAGACATCGGCTTCGGCCACATCAGCGCAGAAACCGGCGTAGTTGTCCTCGTCGCGCAGTTCCTCGATCAGGTAGCCACTCAGTTCGATACCGAGATCACCGCCCGCAGCATTGAGGGCAGTGGCCGCCTGGGTGAGTGCGTTCTGGTACTGAGGCTCCAGAACCACGTAAACCGCCTTCATCACGGATTTGTGGTTCTGGCCCTCCACAGGAGCAACGCGACGATCGGCGGAGCGGACCTGTGTGAACATCTGCACTCTTGAGCGATGTGAAGAACCTTACGGCGACTTGCCGCAGGGGCGCGAGGATTTCTGATTGGGAGTTACAAGAGTGGCCCCATAGGCTTTGGGGACCCGCATCACTTCGATGACCCCTTCCATTCCTGTTGTCGTGGCTGGTGCCCTCGGCCGCATGGGCGCTGAAGTGATCAAAGCTGTGGTCGGGGCCACGGATTGCACGCTGGTGGGGGCCGTCGACAACACCCCGGGCAAGGAAGGTTGCGATATCGGACTCGAGCTGGGACTGGGCGAACTGGAGGTGGCGATCACGGCAGATTTCGAAGGCTGTCTCTGTGCTGTGAGCCAGTCGGTTCGTGATTCCGACAGCGGCGCCGTCTTGGTGGATTTCACGCACCCATCGGTGGTGTATGAGCACACTCGAGCGGCCATCGCCTACGGCGTTCATCCGGTGATCGGAACCACAGGCCTCTCCCCGGAGCAGCTCAGTGATCTGAGTCAGTTCTCTGCCAAGGCCTCCATCGGTGGCGCCGTGATTCCGAACTTTTCAGTGGGCATGGTGCTGCTGCAGCAGGCAGCAGCAGCAGCGGCGCGCTTTTACAACCACGCTGAACTCACGGAACTGCATCACAACCGCAAGGCGGATGCCCCGAGCGGCACCTGCATCAAAACCGCCGAGCTGATGGAGGAGCTCGGCAAAAGTTTCAACCCTTCCGAGGTGGATGAGCACGAATCGCTGGAGGGCTCCCGAGGGGGACGTCGTGAAAGCGGGCTTCGACTCCATTCCCTGCGGCTCCCCGGCCTGGTCGCTCATCAGGAGGTGATGTTCGGTGCCCCCGGAGAGACCTACACCCTCCGCCACGACACGATTGACCGTTCCGCCTATATGCCTGGAGTTCTGCTGACTGTGCGCAAGGTTCGATTGCTCCAGTCATTGGTTTACGGCCTTGAACGGCTGATCTGACGCCCCCATCCATGCTGATCCCCCTCAGACCCGGTGAGCTGCAACGCCTGATCCCTGCCGTAGCCACGGGCAATCAGTTCAGAGCCTCCCTTGGATCCCCGCAACAAGTGCTGCAGCGGTTGATGATTGCTGCCATCGGCGGGGTGATCACCTTTCTGATCTACAACCAGGCGCAGCTCGGCAGCCGCTGGGGTCCCGTCTGGCTGGTGATCAGCGTGGTGTTTTTTCTCTACGTGTTGTGGGGCCCAATCGTTGAAGCAGGCCAGCGCAACGCCACTCTGCGCCGCTACCCGGCAGCCGCTCTGTTCGAAGGGGAAATAGCGGACGTCGACACCCGCGAACGGGTCGAAGCTCGCCATGAGCAAGCGGACAGTCGTGGACAGCTGGAACTGGTGGAAAACCGACGCACCTGGATGCTTCTTGATCTCGAGGACGAGGACGGCTATCTGGGTCGCCTGGCCTTCCCCATGGAGAAACGGCATCAGTCGATTCGACGTGGAACGGTTATTCGCTGTCTTGTTCTGAGTGAGCGCAAGGACTTCTCCCGCATCAGCGCCTTCAGTGATGCCTGGCTGCCCGGACTGCGGATGTGGGCCGGTGAGTACCCGTTCCTGCTGCGACCGGCCTTTGAAGAACTGTGCCAACGTCGTTTTGGACGAGGAGGCCAAAAGCCACGCCGCCAGGAAAACATTTCTTAAAACTGGTTTACAATGCGTAGCAATTGATCGACGACGTCATGGCTCAATCCCCTTCAACCGATGCGCAGGTGATTCGCGGCGCAACCGTGACAACTGAAGACGGTGGTCGTTTGAATGCCTTCGCCTCTGAGCCACGCATGCAGGTCGTGGAAGCCGAGCAGGGCTGGGGCTTTCACGAACGGGCTGAAAAGCTGAATGGCCGCATGGCCATGCTGGGTTTCATCGCGTTGCTGGCCACAGAAATTGCCCTTGGTGGAGAAGCCTTCACCCACGGCCTGCTGGGTCTGGGCTGACCCTCACAACTCAGCTCCTGAGTTGGCCACACTCGTTGAATGGCCACGTCTTCAACAACCGTCCACATCCGGGGAGCTGGACCGACCGGCTCCCTTGCTGCAATCGCTCTGGCCTCCAAGGGTTTCAGCGTCGTTCTGAATGACCCGCTCTCCCGCGAGGAGTTGCTGAATCGGAGCCGCGCCTATGCCATTACCCATTCCAGCCGGCGTCTTTTGACGGGATTGAACCTGTGGAACGTTTTATTGAAGGACTTGATCCCCTTCCACTCGCTTGACCTGAGAGATTCGGCTAGTGGCGGACAGGTGTTGTTCGGCTTGAGTGACCTCCGGGGGTCGAACCGTCGTTCTGAAGCGATCGGGTGGATCCTCGACCATCACCCCCTGATGGAACTCCTGCTGAATCGACTCCAGCAAAGCGACAACGTCGATCTGCATCTTGGTTCTCCAGCCCCACAGCCCAATTCCAACGATCTGATCGTGGCTGCGGATGGACCCCGATCCTCCACCCGCTTGAAATGGGGGATCCGATGCTGGACCTTCCGCTATCGCCAGGGATGTCTCACCTCGAAGGTGGCATTAAGGGGAGTGCAACCGGGCATGGCCTACGAGCTGTTCCGATCGGAGGGCCCACTCGCAATCCTGCCTCTCGGCGAAGGGGTTTTTCAGGTGGTTTGGAGTGCCCCCTGGAGCCAATGCCAGCGGCGCGCAGACCTTGCCACGCCGCAATTTCTGGATGAGTTGGCCAGCGTGCTTCCTGCAGGGATTGAGCCGGATCTGCTGCTCGACAGCCCCCGCGCCTTTCCTCAGCACTGGTCGTTGGCAAGGCGTCTCAGCCGCGGCAGAGGCGTGCTAATTGGGGAAGCCGGCCATCGCTGCCATCCGGTGGGTGGTCAGGGTCTGAATCTCTGCTGGCGCGACGTCACAACCCTCATGAACCTCGCTCAGCGTGGCGGCATCAGTGGGCGTCTGGCCCGTCGCTATGGACAAAAGCGCTGGGCTGATCTGTTGATGGTGGGATTGGCAACCGATCTCCTGGTCAGGATGTTTTCCAACCAGCACGGTTGGTTGCTTCCCTTCAGACGTGTCGGCCTCGAGGCTATGGCCCGGAATGGCTGGTTGCGCCGCATCAGCCTGCGTGCCATGACCGATGGTCCAACCCAACTGCTGAGACCATTGGCAGACTGAAGCCATCAGGACTTCTCCCATGGTGGTCTGCAGCCATCCACAACCTGCGGCATCGAAGGACCTTCAGGACTTTCTGATCGGTCGCATTGGACTGAGCAGCAATGCAATGAACCTTGGACTCCGCCAGGCGGAACTGGAACAGGCCCCCCTACCCATCGTCCTCTGGAGCTTCGGGTTGCTCAACCTGGAGCAACTTCAGCAGGTCCTGGACTGGCAGGACAGTCAGGCATAGCGAATCAACGACGCAGCAGGCACATCGCCTGGCAGAGCAGAACGCCCCGCGAGGGTTTCAAGCTCGATCACAAACGCGAATCCCACCAGTTGCCCGCCGGCCTCGCGAACCAACGCACCAGCGGCAGCTGCAGTTCCACCCGTGGCCAGCAGATCGTCAACCACCAGCACCCTCGGATTTCCGCTTAGAGCATCACTCTGAATTTCGAGTCGATCGCTGCCGTACTCCAGGGCGTAATCCACGCCGATCACGGTGCCAGGAAGTTTTCCTGGTTTGCGCACGGGAACAAACCCGAGGGACCGCTTCAATGCCAGTGGAGTGCCAACGATGAAGCCCCTGGATTCAATGCCGACGATGAGATCCGGCTGCACCGCATCACAGATCTCCCCAAGACGCCGAATCAGCTCATCCATGGCTGCGGGATTGCGCAGCAGAGGATTGATGTCACGAAACAGAATGCCTGGCTTGGGGAAATCCGGGATTGACCGGATATGGGTCTGTAAATCCAAGAACTGCTGACGAATGGGCTCAACCCCTGGCATCATCGCAGCCATGACCGAAGCTCCATCCCAGAGTGGTGTTCGCCTCAGCCGACGAGGCGTTGAACAACTCGATCTTCTGCTCCTCACCGCAGAAGCCCTCGATCTCAACGGTGGCGAGGCCATGCTTTGGACCAGCCATCAATTAGGGCTTCAAGAGCAGTTCCCCAATCGCGTTGAGCTTTGGAAGCGGCGTTGCCACAACCCCCTGCGACGCATCACCCGACGGGATCAGCTGGATCCCACCGATGCGGAATCGCTGATCGCCCTGGTCTGCGCCATGGCCGACAGGCTTTACCCGATGCTGCATCAGCTGCTGTCCAGCCGTGAGCCTGAGCAACTGACCCAGCAGCGCTGGGAACTCCTGCGAGAGCGTCTGGGGGATCTCATCGAGGAGCGGATGAATCTTCGGCGCGGTGCCGTGCTGCGACTGCTGGATCCGGCCACCAATGCACCAACTCACCACCGACTGGTCAGCACTCTGGCCCTGGTAGCAGGCCCCGGTGGCATCAATCGACTTCGCGCCTTCCTCTTGGATCCCACTCCCTGAACAGCCATGCTCAAAACCGTTCACCGCTATGAACAGACGGCCGCTCGCCTGGTGGTGGAGGGCTACCCGGATCGATCGGATGGCCAGGAGGGGGACACCATCGGCATCCTCTCGGCTTGGAGGCTTCAACTGGTGGGTGCCCCGGATCTCGAGGGCACCCGCGATCACCTTGAAGCACTGATGGCTGCGGTGATGCCGTATGCCCGTCATCAGCTGTCCGGCATCGGTGGTCGATTCGGAACCGACCAGGGCTTTGTCGGCATCGAAGCAGTGGGTGGCAAACACCAGCTCCAGCTGCGCAGCAGTCGCGAGGGGGTCAAGCCCTTGCATCTCCTCCTGGATGATGCGGATCTGGCCGATCTTGTGCGCTGTCTCGATCGTCTGCGCCTTGATGACAAGGTCAAGCTGCAGTGGACCTATCCAGAGGATCGACCGCTGGCTCGCAAGGAGCTGGTGGAAAGGATCCCGCTGCAACGCCGATTGGGACCAGCGGCACTCGGCAGCCTGCTGCTGAGCCTCTCTGCAGCGATTGCCCTGCTGCTGCCGCTGCCACCACGGCCGGGAACAACCACCAGCGTTGACGTCAACGAACCAGGGTCCAGAATCATCAATGAGACGAAGTGATCTGAAGACATATGGGCGCCAGCTGGTCCGACCTGAGGCGACGAGTCGCCCGCATCGGAGCGTCCCTTGACGTGGTGGTTCGCAGTGATCCGGAAGTTTGCGGGCTGAGCGGATCGGGCTATCACCTCACCCTCCACCACAGCGGCTACGGGGACTGCACAGTCGGCAATCTCACCTTGATCGACTGTCCGAACGAATTGGTGCTGATCGAGTTCGAGCGTTGGATGCGTGGGGCTGGAACCAACCTTGTTCCATGACCAGACTCAACCGCTCTGCGCAGCGTCGCGTCTTCCGACGGAAACGCAGGATCCCCGTGGGGATGGTGATTCGTCAGTTGATCGTCATTCTTCTGTTGCTGTCCGGCGGCATCGGCATCGTTGTTCTGCTCCAGCGATTGCCCGAGCAGGTAGACCTGATGGTGCTGGTCAGCCAGGCGATTTCCGACCTCATCAGTGGCATCCAACTCCTGCTCAAGTCCATGGTCGGCCTTGGGGGAGTCGTTCTGGTTGCCGCATTGGTGATGCTGGCAGGAGTCCTGATGCTCGCTGGGCTATGGCGCTTGCTCAGACTACTGAGAATGTTGTTGTTTCCATCCCGATCTCAAGCTCACCGTTGACGTGGTGCCAGGGAACGCTGCAGATCCCAGAGTTCCTCAAGGGTTACATGGCCATCACCATTCCGATCAAGGCCATCGAAATGCTCCTCGATCCAGGGGAGTCTTGAAGATTCCTCTCGGTTGAGCCGCCGGTCTGAATTGCCATCTGCCCAGCGAAACCGGCTCGTCAAACGTTGCCCTCGCACCGTGTCCTGCCGGGACCTCACATCCTCCAGGAGCAGAAAGTTACGCCCAGTCTTGCGTTTCAGCTGGCGCAGCAGAGCTGGACGACCATTTAATTCCTGACGTTCAAGTCTGCCGTTGCCATCGGCATCCAGCCGCAGAAACAACGACTCCATACGCTGGTTGTAGACCCGCATCGCCCCCTGCTCGGGCCTGGGCCAGACCACCCCAGGAACCAGTAACAGGTTCAAGGATGCAACAGCGATCAGGACTGGAACCTTCATCGATCTCAGCCTATGGAGCTTTGAGGACCTTGCCGATGACCAGGAGATGTCCAGCAGCACGGAAGCTGTGACTGGATGCGCCTGAACCGGGACGCCACCAGAAGTGCTGCATACCATCCAGGGAGATGGTTCCATGTATGTCGAAGACATCAATGGTCTGGGTTGTGGATGACGACCCGGAGCTGCGCAAGATGGTGGGGACCTACCTGATCGACCAGGGCTATGACGTGCGCTGCCTCTGCGATGTCAAGCAGTTGGAAGCTCGTCTGGAATGCCAGCGACCGGACTTGCTGGTTCTTGATGTGATGCTGCCCGGCGATGACGGCCTGACGGCGTTGCGCAGACTCCGGGATGCCGGCGATGACCTGCCCGTGGTGATGCTGACGGCGCGGGGGGAAGCGGTGGATCGCATCATCGGATTGGAGCAGGGCGCCGATGACTATCTGGGCAAGCCCTTCCTCCCGCGTGAACTGACCGCTCGGATCGATGCTGTGCTTCGGCGGCGCATGGCCCTGCCCGCAGGCACGCCTCTTCAGGATGGAGAGGAGGTGAGTTTCGGCGAGTACGTCCTGGACCTGTCCTCCCGAACCCTGTTGAAGGCCGGCAGACAGGAAATGATCACCAGCGGGGAATTCAGCCTGCTGCTGGCCTTCGTACAACATCCCCACCGTCCCTTATCCAGGGAGCGACTGATCGAGCTGGCCAGGGGCCCGGGCAGTGACACCGACAGCCGCAGCATGGATGTGCAGGTGTCCAGGGTTCGCAAGCTGGTGGAGCCCGATCCAACCCGTCCGCGCTACATCCAGACGGTCTGGGGCTATGGCTACGTCTTCGTCCCGGACGGAACTCCCCGCTCTCGCTGAGATGACCCGTCTGGTCTTTTGGAGGCCGCTGGTGCTTCAGATCAGCGCCTGGAGCTCCCTGCTGCTCGGCAGCTGGTTGTTGTGTCTGATGCTGATGCAGCTGCTGTTCGGACGGGAGCTGACTCGACTTCAGACCTTGCAACTGGGCCGGGATCTGGCACTGAACATCCGCCTGACAGAACTCACTCTTGAGCACTACCCACCAGCGCTGATCAAGGAATTCACGGGGTTGGATCTGGTGATTGCCGTCCAGCCCCCAGGACCTGAACAGAGGGAGAATTCAAACGATGATCGACTGCTGGAGTTGCAGAAGCAACTCTGCGAACGCCTGTCCCATTGCCCGATGCTGCTACCGGCAGACTCGGGCGAAGCCCTAGAAGATCAGGGAAGCGGCCAGCAGATCTGGATCGAACTGATCTCACCGCTCGAGCCGGTCTGGCTGCGGAGCGAACTACCGAACCCACGCCGCTGGCCACCGGATCCCATGTTGATGGTGATCGCCCTTGTGGGGGCTGTGATTCTCACGGGTGTTGTTTATCTGCTCAAAGAGGTTGAACAACCTCTCCGTGGCTTGGAACGAGCCCTGGCCCGCGTCGGTGAAGGCGACGATCCTGCTGCCCTGCCAGCACAAGGTTCCCCCGAGGTGCAACGCATCACCCGACGGTTCAATGACATGGTGCAGCGCCTGGCTGCCAATCGTCGGGAGCGGGCAACGATGCTGGCCGGCATCGCCCATGACCTGAGAGCTCCGATCACACGACTGCAGTTCCGTCTGGCCTTGCCAACCCTGGACGCCGACGAGCGGGAACGATCTCGCCATGATCTGGAGTCCCTGGAACGCATCACCGGTCAGTTCCTGCTGTACGCCGGTGGCGGCGAGCGCGAGTCGCCGGTGCTTTGTCCGCTGGAGCGTTGGATCGCAGAAGTGGTGGCCAGCTATCCAAGCGAGCGACTGCGCCTTGAAGCGGCAGCGGTTCAGGCCCGGATCCGTCCCATTGCCCTGGCCAGAGCTGTCAGCAACCTGATCGACAACGCTTTCACTTACGGCACACCACCGGTGGTGATCCGCCTTTTGAGAACAACGAACGGCATCAGCCTTGAAGTCTGGGATCAGGGATCAGGTGTTCCGAGCCAGGACTGGAGCCTTGCCCTGCAACCCTTCCAGAGGCTCGATGAAGCCCGAGGCCAGCAGGGCCATTGCGGACTTGGTCTCGCCATCGTGAACCACGTGATGCAGCACCACAACGGAACAGTGACCTTCCGGCGGAACAGCGGCAACCCAGGCCGTTTTGCAGTGGTGTTGAAGTTTCCTGCTGAGGGACTAGCCGACGCAGGATTGTTCAGAAATCATGATTCAGACGAACACCCTTAATGGAGCGCTGCCAAAAAGGTTGAAGACTTTTCAAGTCAATGAGCAAAAACCACAAGCACGACATGGCTGCGGTGCTGGATGCTCTTGATCACAGCGATGGTGACGTCGATCACCCTCAGGAGATCCTGGTGGAATTGCAGGAGGGTTTTTCCAGCGATCACATGCGCCTGGAGAAGAAGACCTACGAAAAAGAGTTGGCGAAGCTCCAATCCGAGCTCGTCAAGATGCAGTACTGGGTCAAGGCCACGGGATTCCGCATGATCATCCTTTTTGAAGGAAGGGATGCTGCCGGCAAAGGTGGTTCGATCAAACGCCTGACCGAACCGATGAATCCTCGGGGATGCCGCGTTGTTGCACTCGGCACTCCGTCGGATCAACAGAAGACCCAGTGGTATTTCCAGCGCTATGTGGAACATTTCCCCAGTGCAGGTGAAATCGTGGTTTTTGACCGCAGCTGGTACAACCGCGCCGGCGTTGAACGGGTGATGGGATTTGCCAGCGAGGAGCAGGTGGAGCAGTTCTACGTCGCCTGCCCACAGTTCGAGCGGATGTTGGTGCAGGACGGAATTTTATTGCTCAAGTACTGGTTCTCAATCAACGACGAAGAGCAGGAGAAGCGTTTCCAATCCAGGATTGACTGCGAGGAACGGCGCTGGAAAATGAGCCCAATGGACATTGAATCGCGAAACCGCTGGGTGGAGTATTCGAAGGCCAAGGACATCATGTTCTCCAAAACCCATATCCCTGAGGCCCCCTGGTTCACGGTTGAAGCTAACGACAAGCGTCGGGCACGCCTGAATTGCCTACACCATGTACTGAGCAAAGTTCCCTACGAAGACATGACGCCTCCTGCCATCGAGATGCCAGTCCGTCCTGAACAAGGGGATTACAAACGGCCTCCCTTCAACGAGCAGTTCTTTGTACCCAACCATTACCCCTACAAAGACTGATCTTCAAAATTCAGGTTTCTGAAATCAGAAACAGCATCAAGAACGATTCGAGTCCATATCAGAGGTTGATGTGGACTCGAATTCATCGACGACGACAAATTTCAAGCGTCGTCCCACTTGGCCTTCCCATCCAGAAGATCCATCAACTCCTGCAATTTTGCATTCGTGGCACGAACATCAGCCGGGTCCGGCATCGTGCTCTCTTCAGCGACGACGGCGTAGTGATCCCGGCACATGTTGCGCAGCTCCTGCAAGCGCTTCTTAACGATGTCTTTTTTCTCAGCAGCAGTTGCCACAGGGCTCAGTCATGAACTGGATCCATTTTGCTGTATGGGGTGCATCAAAAGAATTGCCACGGCCCGGATTCATCCAGACCCTCTGGTGGGAGCTGGAGATCAGCGGGCTCAACCGTCGTGACACGCCAGGAGGGCACACGGGCATCCCGGTAGCCCGGATGCTGAATCAGGACGCCCGGCTGGGCATCCGTCGTGGCCTGAAATCCTCCAACCCAGCGGCTGGACTCATTCAGACCGCCACGGAACCAAACCCAGCAGCGCTCTTTCCTCATGGCCTCAGTCTGCCGTTAACCAACGGCATGGGGCAGACGGCATCCCAGATTGACGCTGCCCATGTCGATGAGCCGACCGAGACTGAGGACCGAAGCCACCTCCTCCCGATTGAAGAGATGCTGATGTGAAGCCACCCAATCCACCTCGTCCTGGGTGATGACACCAGTCGTTAGGGAGGTCAGGAGGACGTCTCCAAGAGTCATGAGCACGATGTAACAGCTTTGTTACATCGTGCCAACTTTCGGCCTTGAGCCGTGGGCACAACCCACGTAACCTGCCATCTCACTTGCCAGACATGGAGACATTGCTTGGAAACTGGCAGGTTCTGATGCGGTGCGTGGCCAGCGCTTTGTTCCTGCTGGCCCATGGATTGCTTGTGCTCGAGCACATTGCTCTTGGCACAGCGCTCCACGGAATCGCCGAGTTATTCCTGGCCCCGTGGGCCATCCGTCATCGCGCCTGGGACATCATCGTGATCGGACTGATCTTCTGCGTGTTCGACCTCTGGGGCACAATCCGACTTGTGGGCTTCGCCTGATCCAGCCTGTGATCAAGGGTTGAGATGCGGCATCCAGAAGCCCAGCAACTGCCAGGACGACCACAGAAACATCGCCAGGAAAACCCAGTTCAACCAGCCGGGACGTCGGTCGTTTTCGAACACCAGGACAAGGATCGGAGGGACACACCGGCGCCGCCGGCTCGCTTCAGATCATGCATCCCTTCGAGCTGGTTGTGAACCGCGAGGAGCTGCTGGCGCATTTGGTCCGTTTGGGGAAGATCAGACAACGTCTTCAGAACATCCTCCAGGGATCTCTTGGCATCAATCAGAAGACGGCAATCAGTGCTGCCTGGCTCAACGGTCATGGGCCCAACATCAGCTAGGTCCATTCAGCGGCATGGCACCTCGGCCTGATGTGTTCATCGCGACTGATTTGGAATCCCTCAGCCTTCACTCACTTCACTCGCGGCTCACCATCGCCGGACTCTTCCATCAACTGCCAGGGTCTCCGCAACCCCCCGGACGAACGATTTCTTGCAGGGCAGCAGACGCCTGAACTGACCATGAACGTCTTCAGGAGACGACCCTCAGCGGAGCGGGAAGTCTGAGGCTGCTGAGCCAGGCCAACACCACCAGAAGTGACGACGTCCAGAGGCAGGCCTGCATCCCACCGGATTCCGTACGGCCAAGCATGAACACTGCGCCAGACAACAAGGTGCCGATCAGACGCCCTGCTGCGTTGGCCATGTAATAAAACCCGACGTTGAGGCTGACGCTCTCCGCATCGGTGTAGGCCAGCACCATGTAGGAGTGGATGGAGGAGTTCATCGCGAAAACCACCCCGAATGCCGCCAATCCAGCGGTCATGGCGACGGCGACGTTGGCATCACGCCAGAGCGCGACGCCGATCAACGCGGGGATGGCGGTGAGCAAAGCACTCCAGAACTGCACGGCCGAGACACCAGGCGAAGCGGTCTGCCCCCACAGCCGTCGCAGGCCAGGAGCCGAACCCTGCACGATGCCGTAACCGACCACCCAGGTGCCCATGAAGGCACCCACCTGTTCGAAGTTCCAGCCGAGGGAAGCCTCCAGGAACACCGGCAGGGCCACGACGAACCAGACATCGCGCGCCCCGAACAGGAAGAAGCGGGCCATCGACAGCCTGTTGATGCCCTCGGACTTGGAGAACAGGGACGAGAAGGCAGGCTTCGCCTTCATCTTGCCGATCTCACCCGGCAGCACCAGTGTCAACAGGAAGGCCAAGGCCAGGCCTGCTGCCATCCAGCCCACGGCTGCATTGAAACCAAACAGCGTCAGCAGAACGCCGCCCAGGAAGAAGCCGACACCCTTGAGCGCGTTCTTGGACCCGGTGAGGATCGCCACCCATTTGAACAGCTGTTTCTGGCCCTGCTGTTCATCGTCTGGCGTTTCCGGCACCACCGTTTTGATGGCGCTCTTGGCACTCATCTTGTTGAGGTCCTTGGCGATCCCACTGATGGCCTGGGCCGCCATCACATAGATCACACTCAACAGCTTCGGCCAGCTGGCGGCCACGGGGATCAGCATCAGCAGCGAGAGGATCTGCAGCAGCGTTCCAACCCAGAGGGTGAGCCGCAGGCCGTAACGGGCCCCGATCCAACCGCCATAGAGGTTCGTCACCACCCCGAAGAACTCGTAGAAGAGGAACAGGAAGGCGATTTCAAGGGTGGTGTAACCGAGCTGGTGGAAATGGAACACCACCAGCATCCGCAACGCACCATCGGTCAGCGTGAAAGCCCAGTAGTTGGCGGTGACGATGCCGTACTGCTGCAGGGGAGAAAGCCTCATGCCTCGAGCTCAACCACATGGCAGGTGAGATCGGCCATACGGCAGCTGTAGCCCCATTCGTTGTCGTACCAGGCGAACACCTTCAACTGGTTGTCATCCACGACCATCGTCGAAAGGGCATCGATGATCGAACTGCGGTTGTCGTTGGTGTAATCACAGGACACCAACGGGCGCTCTTCGTAACCCAGGATTCCTTTCAACGAGCCTTCAGAAGCAGCCTTGAACGCGGCGTTCACCTGCTCCACCGTGACGCTCTGCTTGAGCTCGAACACCGCATCGGTGAGCGATCCATTCAGCAGGGGAACACGAACGGCATGACCGTTGAG
>MDTE01085782.1_pt1 | contig 15107 bp, 13 predicted proteins | sample 811231 | NCBI WGS metagenome assembly MDTE01 (sample SAMN05326651, study PRJNA326480) | marine metagenome | isolation source: seawater | place: Indian Ocean: Red Sea | collected 2010 | reverse complement strand
TAGGTATATAAATGTTAAAAAGATTAAGAGGTTTATTCTCAAATGACCTGTCCATTGACTTGGGTACAGCCAACACCCTCGTTTATGTAAAAGAAAGAGGAATAATTCTTGATGAACCTTCAGTTGTAGCAATTAGGAATAATCAAGGCCAGAGAACGGTTGTTGCAGTTGGAGCCGAAGCTAAGAAAATGTTAGGACGTACGCCAGGCAATATAACTGCAATAAGACCTTTAAAAGACGGTGTGATAGCTGACTTTCAGGTAACAGAAGAAATGCTCAAACATTTCGTCCAAAGAGTTCATGAAGATAGTTTTGTAAGACCAAGTCCAAGAATTCTGGTTTGTGTTCCCTGTGAATCTACTCAAGTAGAAAGAAGAGCAATTAGAGAATCGGTTCTCAAGGCTGGTGCTAGAGAGGTCCGTCTAATTGAGGAGCCCATGGCTGCAGCAATTGGAGCAGGTTTGCCGGTAGAAGAAGCAAGCGGATCAATGGTTGTTGATATTGGCGGAGGTACAACAGAAATAGCCATTCTTGCTCTCAATGGTGTTGTTTATGCTCATTCCCTAAAAGTGGGAGGTGATAAGCTTGACGAATCAATTATCTCTTACGTAAGAAGAAATCAAGGTGTCTTATTAGGAGACGCCACTGCGGAAAAAGTAAAACATGTAATCGGTACTGCCTCTCCAGACTCAGATGTTATAGAGATGGAAGTAAGAGGAAGGAATCTTGCAGAAGGGATACCAATAACCTTTTCCATGAATAGCAAACAAGCTTACGATGCTATGTTAGAACCTTTATCAGCAATTATTCAAGCAATAAGAACAGCTCTGGAAGCATCTCCTCCTGAACTTAGTGCAGATATTAGCGAAAGGGGTATTGTTCTTACTGGAGGAGGAGCAATGCTTAGAGATCTAGATGTATTGATTTCTAGTCAGACCGGTTTACCAGTTATAGTAGCTGAGGATCCATTAACTTGCGTTGCTAAAGGAGGAGGAAGCGCTTTAGAAATAATGGACAAATACGATATTGACCTTCTTTCAACAGAATAAAACTTTAAGATATCTTTCTTAAGTTTCTCTGAGTATCATTTAAAAATGCTCAAAAGAGAACATAAAGTATCAAATATCAGTAGCGAAGCTATTTTTGCAATACCTGCTATGAAGCCTTCAAGGGTAATTTTTGCGGTTATTTTTTGCCTCTTTCTCATTTTAAGTGATATACGATATGGTTCAGGGTCTTATCTAAGATCTACAAGCTATGATTTAATAAAGCCAGTAACTTTTTTAACAAGAATTCCAAGTTATATTTCAGAGATGTCAACTTTCTTTTTTTCATCAAGACAAACTCTTAAAGAAAAAATTATCTTTCTAGAGCAAGAAAACTATAAACTTAAAGCAATCAATAACTCTCTAGAAAAACTATCTATAGATCTATATAAAATAAACTCTTTGTGGTCTTCAGCTAGTTTTGATAAAGAAAAATTTTCAATTTCCAAAAAAAATTTTTTATCATCAAATGCTTACCAGCCCTTACTTGTAGTAGATATAAATCAAGGTCAAAATCTATCTGTTAATAATGCAGTTCTTTCTAGTGAAGGGCTAGTAGGGAGGATTAATAACTTAGGAGTCTTCTCAGCAGATGTGATGTTAGTGCAAGATATAAGGTCTTCAGTGCCTGTTATTACTAGTGAATCGTCTTTACATGCATCTCTCAGAGGAATGGGACTTGGACGCATGGGAGAATTACAATTTATAAAAAAGACTGCTAAATTTCAAGAAGGAGAAAAAGTTTATACATCTGGTTTAGGTGATCTATTTCCTGAAGGCATCTTAGTTGGTGAAGTAGTTTCTATAACTGATCCTGTAGATAGTGAGTTCCTAAAAATAGAAATTTCTTTCTCTTCATCTCCTTTAAATCAAGACTATTTCTTAATTCATGCAAAATAAAGCCTTCAAAAACAGTTTGTGGATTTACTCTACTATAATATTTGCAATGATTTTGGATACTTATCTTTTTCCAGAAAGCATAATACATTTTAAACCATTGCTAGTTTTATTAACTTTAATCTATTGGAATATGGCCTTACCAGATAAGGTTGGTATTTTTGAAGCTTTACTCTTTGGTCTGTTAACAGATCTGTTAAGTGGTTCTGTACTTGGGTTGAATGGTTTGTTGTTTGTTTTAATTACTTATATTTGTCAAAGGTTCTTCTATCAATTTAGAGTATCACCTATTTGGCAACAATCTGTTGTACTTTTTTTTCTATTCTTCATTTTTAAAATGGCTTTCGCTTTTGATTTCTATAATGTCACTCCTGTAGTGAATATCTCAGATAGTTTTTATCTTATAAATGCTATTCTATTTGCTTTAATATCATCGATTTTCTGGACGCCTTCGTTTTATTTATTGAGAGAACTAAGGAGAAGAAAAATAAGATTATAGAAAAATGTTAAAAAAAATAGTTTCTATAATTTTGTGGACAATATTTATCTATATTTGTCTTATTTTCTCTCTTTCTGTTGCATTTACTCAAAAGGGTTTTTACTCTTTTTTGTCGAAATATTTTTCAGAGGAAAACCCATCGTTCACCCTCACTCAAGCTAATTGGCACCCAATTCGTCCATCAGTAATTTTAGAAGATCTTAAAATAGATAGAGATTATCAAAAGATAACCTTCGGAAAAATTACTGTCGAATTTACTCTACTAAACTTAATTAATGAAAATTTAATTTCTCGGATAAACATCTCAGATATGTTTATCGATAATCAAAAAAATAAACAACAGGCTTCTGACCTTTTTGGATTAATTGATTTCTTAAAGCATATTGATGAACTAAATATAAAAGAACTTAGAGTGCAGTTCTACGAAGGTTCTCAAAATATGAGCCTTGAATTAAATTCCACTAATAATTTTGAAGGAGTAAATTTAAACCTAAAGTTAAGTGACGGATATGGAAAGTCTCTTGAAATGAGATTTTTGCCAAATCTAGCTACTAATGGGGCTATTTTCAATGGTTACATACATACCAAGGGGTTTAATATTGACTCAAATTTATTAAGAAATTTTTGTCAAGGTTGTGACTCAGATGCTAAGTTAAAAACCTCAATACAATTTAGCTTTTTAAAAAATAAACTACTTAGTCTGTATGGAAATCTAGATCTTAATTTAGATGGAGATATCTTAGGTCTGAGTTCAATATCTTCTAGCTTTAAACTAAAAGATTCTAATCAAGCTTTAATTCAAGTTAGCTCATTTCTTAACCAAGATAGTCAATTTAAAATCCCTGAATTCTTCCTCTCTTTCTCCCAGGAGAGTACCAAAATTCTTTTTCCTGAAATAAACCTATCTAAAGACTATGTTTTGAAGCATATCATTGAAAAATCATATAGTGATTTTTCAATGGATTTTTCTGGAGTGCTGAGAAATTCAGAGATTAGGCTAGATAATGACCCAGAATTAATAAGCACTTCAATAGTTGATCTATCAATCAATCATGAAAACTTTAGCCTTCAAGGTTTATCAGGACAACTTAGTATGAATGATCAGGTGGGTAAGATGATAATCTACAGTCCTTCAATCATCATACGGTCTAGCAAGTATCTAGATAGAGAGCTTAATTTAAATGATTTTAAGTCTTTACTAAATTTTAAATTAGTTGGAGAAAGTTTAGAGATCCTGCCTTCAGAGTTCTCAGCACTAGTTGATGATCATCAGTTCGAGGGACTAGTTTCTCTCGCTCGCATCCCTACTGCTGGATTAGGAAATATTGACTTAAGGATTAAGAGCGGCTTGATAGATCACAAATTAGCATTAAATTTTATTCCCAATACACCATATACTTCATCAACAAAATCTTCCATAAAAAGTATCATTGAATCTGGTTCTTTTGAAGATATCAATTTGATCTTGAGGTTACCCTATGATGGCAATTTCGGAAATAATTCTGGGTCCTTCGGAATGCAGGCTACAGTAAAAAATGGATCTATGAACATAAATGGGTACTTGCTAAAAAAAATAAATTCCAGATTCGATTTAAATAATTACTCCCTAAGTGGAAATTTTAAAAACGCCGAACTTCTCAACTCTTTAGTCACAGCCGATTACAACATTAACAAAAGCTTTTCTGGGCAAATGCTCAATATAAGTGGAGAATCAGAAGGTCCTTTTGTTTCTCTGATAAATTTGTTGAGAGGAAAAAACTTTAAACAAGATAATGTGGAGGGAGCACATAAAACATTTTTTAAATATGAAACTCCTATAAAGAAAGATATCTCTCTTCTAGGTGAAGAGACCATATTAGAAGTAAAGACCAAGATTGAGAAGGGAAGGCTTGATGAAGAAGATTTTGGATTAAGTATTGGTAATATTTATTCTTCCCTTGAATGGAATAATAGTGAGGGATTTTCTGAAGGACTTTTGTCTTTAGAGCTAAACTCAATTCCGATTAATTTTGCATTAGACTCAAAACTTTCAGGAAAAGACTACACTATCTTCAGAGCTAATAATGATTTGCAATTCAAAAATTTCCTTCCAGCAAACATAAAAAATAAAATTTCAGGTTCTTCTGAAACTAAATTCAGATTGGGTATTCCTTCCCTCCGGAAGGGCTGGCCATTGAATGAAGTATACATACGAATCTCCTCAAGGATGACTGGAACTGAGGTCAACTTACCGTTTCCCTTATCCAAAAATAAGAACCAAAATATAGATTTCAATTTAGATTACTATCCTGCTATATATACTAAAATCCCAAAATTAAAATTTAAATACGGAGATCTCTTTAGAGGAAAGCTTAATATCTTAGATGATGGTCTTGAAGGATTTATCATCTCTGGAAAAAAGAAACAAACTATAAGTATAGAAAAAAAGAAATTATCATTTATAGGGAGTATTCCTAAATTTGACTTATCTTTATTGTCCTTATTCGATATCTCAAGCACAAATCAAACTTCAACTATCGACATAAAAAATTTAGAAATTGGCGAGATTCTATTTTCTAATTTTGTTTTTCCTAAGACTATTTTAAGTTCAGAAATCTCAGATAATTATATAGAAATAGCTATTAAAAATGATAATGTCTCGGGAAAGGTTTATTTTCCAAGGCTTACTAATCTTGCGCCAATAATCGACCTTGAAACCATCAACTTTAAATTTTCAGAAACCCCAAGTAGTTCAATTTTTGTAGACATTTATAATAATCTTAATCAAAAATTAATATTCAAAACAAATTCACTTATCCTTAATTCTGTCAATTATGGTAATTGGTCTTTCAATTTTGAGCCTGCGAAATCATCTTTCACCATAAAAAATATTACAGGTTCTTATGGAAAGTGGGGATTAACACATAATAAAGAGGGTATCTCTAGTTTGTCTATTACTAAAAGAGGAATGGGGTGGAGAACTGATTTGGTATCAAAGATTTATTCTGGTTCACCGGAGAAAGGTTTTATGCAGTTTGGTATAGAGCCTAATTTTGAAATGGATACGATTTTTGCTGAAACAAATCTATTTTGGAATTCCTTACCGTGGGATTTTGATTATGATAATTTTAAAGGTGAAATATATCTAGAAGTTAAGGGATTGGTCATAGAGGATCAGGAAGACTTACAAAGGCAGAATAATATATTACGACTAATCAATATCTTCAACATAACAGACTCTTTTGAGAAAGTTACTAATTTGGATTTTAGAAAGCTTTATAAATCCGGATTTAGTGCTGATTCTGTTAAAGGTACATTTAATGTAACTCAAGCTTCAATAAATCTTGACTCACCCATGATTTTTAAAAGTGGGTCAAGTGAGTTTAAATGGAGAGGAAGAATTGACAGAAATAAAAACGGAGATCTGACTAATCTTGATTTAGAAGTAGTTATGACATTACCTCTTCGAGAATATCTTCCAGCTTATGCCTTTTTGTTAGGAGGGCCCGTAACTGCAGGGATTGTTTACATTGCAGGTAAAGCCTTTGAAAGGAATCTAGACCAATTAAGTTCTGGCTCGTGGTCTATTAGAGGTAGTTTGGATGAGCCGAAAACAAACTTTAATGGTTGGTTTGAAGATTCAAGTAATTAAACTATTTATCAATTCTTTCTCTTGAAGCAGGGATATTAAGATCTAACCTATATTTCGCTATTGTTCTTCTTGATAAGGATATTTTAAAATTCTTTTTTAACTCAATTTTTAGATATTCATCACTGAAGGGATTAGACTTATCTTCACTCTCTACTAATTTTTTTAATAGAAACTTCAATTCATCACTTGTAACATCCACCCCTTCTTTGTCTTTGTTAACTTTCCTTTCTAGCAGATCCTTTAGAAGGATCAATTTGTTGGGTAATTGTAAATATTTATTTCTGACAATTCTTGAAACCGTAGATTCGCTGATTTTAAGTTTTTTGGCAACGTATTTATTTGAAATTGCTATTTTCCCTGATTTATCATCAAGAAAGTTTTTTTGAGCTTCAATAAGAAATTCTGATACCACCAAAAGTGTTTGCTGTCTTCTCTCTAGGCCTTTTAGAAAAGATTTGGAATCATAAGTATTCTCAGACTTGGAAGAATTAATTTTATTTTTAATAACTGTTAGAAGCTCCTTAGACATATAACCATCATTCAGGGATACGTGCCAAGTATTAGAATCATTGATAGCCAATATGTCCGGTCTTACATAGTTTTGAGCAGTTTCACCAAAACCTCCAGCCGGATTCAAGGAAAGTTTTTTTAGGTTATTTCTTGTATTTTCAGAAATTTTTTCTATTTCAGTTTTTTCTTGTAATAGCATATTTAAATTCTCTTTAAGTTCCTCTCGTTCTTCTGAAGCTATTTCTAAATTTTCTATTTGTATATTTAAAGATTCGTTGATGTCACGATAAGCACACCCTGGGGGGTCAAAATTTTGAATTAGGACAAGAATTTCTTCTATAAATTCATCGGTTATTGTCTCTTGAAAATCTTCAAAGACTATTCTTTTTATATCTTGAAAGTTTAATTCAGGATCTAATCTACCATTCTGTTCAACTGAATCTATAAGAAATTGTCCAACTAGAATTTGTATCTCATCTAGAGAAGAAAGTTCAAGCTGTTCTAACAGTTTTTTTTGAAGATCAGAATCTGTTTCTTCTGAAACCGAATTTAAAATATCTCCTTGATATAGGATATTCTTGTATCTATCAAGCTGATATTCATTTCTGAAATGAGCAACCTTTTTATCTTCTTCATCAAAATAATCATTGATCAGCTCATTGAGCTTTGTACTTATTTCAAATCCGCTTAGTGAAAGTAATTTAATTTGATTGCCAAGAGAGGTTGTGACATTTAGAGATAACTTCTGTTGTTGTATTAGATTTTGTTTCACTATTCAGCTATAAAGTTTTGTCCAAGATAAACCTTTTTTACAAGATCATCTTTAGCAATTTCTTCAGGGAATCCATTTGCGATTATCTTCCCTTTGTTCACTACTAGAACTTTTGAGCAAATATTCATCGTATCCCTGACATTGTGATCGCTTATCAATACACCTATATTTTTTTTGTTTAGACTTCGGATCGTATCTTTAAGATCTGATACAGCCAAAGGATCAATTCCTGCAAAAGGTTCGTCTAGAAGGATAAATTTTGGGTTAGAAGCAAGAGATCTAGCTATTTCAGTTCTTCTTCTTTCTCCTCCTGATAGTTTAATACCTAAGGTCTTTGAAAATTCATTGAGGTTAAATTCTTCAAGCAATTCTGAGAGTTTTATTTGCTTTTTTTCTTTGTTTAAATCCTTTCTTTGTTCCAAGGCAGCATATATATTTTCTTCAACACTAAGTCCTCTAAATATCGATGATTCTTGAGGCAAGTAAGACAGACCCAAGGATGTTCGCTCAGATATTGACTTGTTTTTTAAGTCTGCTCCAGACAAAGAGAGTATTCCAGTATCACAACGAATAAGTCCAGCAATGATATAGAAGAGGGTTGTTTTGCCAGCTCCGTTAGGACCTAATATGCCAACTGTTTCTCCACTATTTACCCCAAAAGATATATTGTCGAGGACAATTCTTTCATCATACGATTTACATATTTTTTCTATAGACAGATTCATCCTTTGTTCTCTATTGTTGAATTAAGAGACTTTATTATCCTATTTTCTTTTAGGTTATAGTGAATTGTTTGAGACTTAATTTTCAATCCATCCTGGTCTATAAACGCTTCACCGTCCATAATCATTTCGTTTAGCTCGGATAATATTGTGATTTGATTGGCATAGCCAGTGAGATAGTTTTGATGATTTTTAATTCTCACTTCTCCTTTATTAAAAATAGCTTTTATACCTTCATTATCTTGAAAAACCTCTAATCCAAGTGAATTTATGTTTACATCGTAAAAAGAAGCAAATACAGGTTCATTACTCATAAATTTTTTCATATTCAGGTCGAAAGATAATTTCTCAGACTCAATAATGATCTCTTCGTCTAGAAGAGTGTAAAAAGTTACGGAATTCCTGAAATCAATAATCTCAGTAGTTCTATTTAATTCTCCATTAAGCGCCTTAATGTTTGTATAAAGATTTTCAGATTTTATTTTTAATTCTGGCTTGTTAATAAGGTAACTGAATCCATTAGTTGATTCAGCGCTTTCACCAGTTAAGTTAATCTTTTGTTTTGAGTCTAAAAAGTTAAATGAAGGGTCAGTTAGTAAAGCATTGAAATCTATATTATTGTTGAAGCCAGAGGCTAGGAGGCAATTAAAAAAAACTGAGATTGAAGCTAAAGAAGCTATCTTAAACATTAAAAATACTAGACCAACCCAGCTTCAATCAAATCATGCATTCTAATTATGCCAACGGGTACGTTGTTTGAATCTACTACTGCAAGAGAGTAAATCTTATTTTTCTGCATAATATCTAATGCTTCTATGGCCAATTCATCCTTTAAAATAGTTTTAGTTGTCTTGGTCATATAATTTTTTATGGTTTTATTTAAAGGGTCTTTAGCTTTATTCAAGGTCCTTCTGAGATCGCCATCAGTGAATACCCCTAATAATCTTTTCTTCTCAATCACCAATGCAACTCCTAGGCCTTTGGAACTTATTTTTATTAATGTCTCAGATAATGACATTTCAGGAGAAACCACCGGCAAGTCTTTACCTTTAGACATCAAGTCTTCTACTGTTGTGAGAAGCCTCTTTCCTAATTTTCCTCCAGGATGAGATTTTGCAAAATCATCTCTTTGAAAATTATTAGCTTCGAGTAAAGCAACTGCAATAGCATCACCTAGGGCCAGAGATGCAGTTGTACTTGTAGTTGGGGCAAGATCTAACGGACAAGCCTCTTCAGAGATACCTGTATCTAAATTTATTAAAGAATTTTTAGCTATAAAGGAATCTTTAGAACCAGTTATTGAAAAAAATTCACAACCTAATGACTTAAGAAAAGGAATGAGGCCAATAATTTCTTCAGTTTCTCCGGAATGCGAAAATATAATAACTGCATCATTTTTATTTATGCCTCCAATATCTCCATGAAGCGCCTCACCGGCATTTATAAAACTAGAGGCAGAACCAGTGCTAGAAAGGGTTGCAGCAACTTTTTTTGCAATATGTCCAGATTTTCCTATACCAAGTGTAATTATTTTACCCTTTGTTTTGAAAAGTTTATCGCACACAATGTTGAAGTCAGTCGATAAGGTCTTCGCTAATTTTTCTAAACCTTTAGATTCAATTCTTATCGTCCGTCTTCCAGATTTGAGGTAATTGTTTATTGTCATATAGTAAATTTATCTAATAAGCATAGTAAAGTGAAACAAAGTATGAACCTAAGAAAAGCAAACTTAATATAAAACTGGCATTTCTTTCTTTTTTTGTTAAAGAAAAAATATATGAGGCAAAGACAAAAGTGATGATAAATAGTATAAAAAGTAACGGTGACCATTCGAAGTAGGACCATCCTTCAGACATCTCATCCCTCATAAATAATCCAGGTATTGCAAGAACAAATAATCCATTGAAAATATTTGAACCGATAAGCGTGCCAGATACTGTTTCATATCTTCCTTTCAAAGCCAAAGAGATAGAAGCTGCTATTTCAGGCAAGCTTGTCCCTATTGCCAGAACTGTATAACCAATAAAAAGTTGTCCTAAATTGAATCTTTCCAGAATTTGGTTTGCTCCAAATGTAATTAAGTAAGCCGCAAAGACAACAGAAGCCAGCGAAATAAAAAGTTTAAGAGCTACATTTTTACTCTTTGTATGACCTTCTAATTCTTCTCCCTCAGAAACCCCATTCTTGTGCCAAAACAATATGACAAGAAAGAGAGTACAAAGAAGCAGAATTGACGAAGTAATTTTAAATGGATCTATGGCAATTACTGCCCAAACTAACAGACTTGAAAAAATAAGAATTAATAAATTTTTCTTGATGCTTGCATCTTGTCTAATTTTTAGTTGTTTCGAAGATACAATTAAAAGCATTGAACCAAAAACAAGAGATAGGTTTGCAACATTAGAACCAATAACATTACCAATAACCATTTGACCTTTATTTTCAAGAGACACAAATAAAGTAGTAAGCATTTCTGGAGCAGAAGTCCCAAATGCAATTACAGTAGAGCCAATAAAAAAAGGAGAAAAACCAAATTGCTGCGCAGTCAAAACAGAATATTTCTCTAATTTTTCAGCGCCAAACCATATAAGTGCTATTCCAAAGGTAATCGCTAGTGTTGCTAAGATCATATAAATTATTTAAGTCTTAAGTAAAGACTAGTACCAGATGTTATAATAGTCGTACAACATATCAAAACATATTTATCTCTTATGAATCTTGTTTACTTTAAAACTTTACTCTCTGTTAATTTATTAATTCTTGGCACCCAGATATCCGCAGAAGCATTGTCAGCACATGAATATGCAGAAAGGACTCATGATAATATTATCGAGATAATTCAAACAAAGAATCAGTTATATTTGGATAATCCAGAGCTTTTCACTAAGGAAATCAGTGATGCTTTTAGCCCAATTGTTGATTTTAAGAGGATAGCCAAAAATGTCATGGGAAAATTCGGAAAAAGAGCTACTGCAGAGCAAATGTCAGCATTTTCTGAAGCTTTTGAAAATAGTTTATTGGATACCTATGCCAGTACACTTGTTGAGTTCAAGGATGAAAAAATAATTGTTCTTCCTCCTACAGGTCCTTCGAAGTCAAAAACTAAGGCTAGAGTGAATATTGAAATTGTTACTTCTTCTAATGTCTATCCTGGAAGATACAGCATGTATCTTGATAATGATGGAAATTGGAAAATAATTAACATTGAAATTAATGGCATGAATCTAGGCAAGATCTTTAGAAATCAATTTTATTCTCTTATGGAGAAAAATCAGGAAGATATAGATCTTGTAATAGAAAAATGGGTAGCTTCTGTATAAATGGATAAGTTACTCATAGTGGGCGGATCGCCGCTAAATGGTGAAATTTATGCATCTGGAGCAAAAAATTCTGCTCTTCCTATTCTAGCGTCTTCTTTGCTGGCTGATTCTCCGCTAAAAGTTGGCAATCTCCCTCACTTAAATGATGTAACAACAATGCTTGAACTACTAGGATCTATGGGTGTTGATGTCATGCTGAGCGATGAAATGGAGGTTCAAGTAGATACTTCAAGCATTCATAATTTAAATGCCCGATACGAATTGGTAAAAACAATGAGAGCTTCTATTTTAGTTCTTGGACCATTACTCTCTAAATTTAGACAAGCTACGGTTGCTTTACCGGGTGGATGTGCAATAGGTAGTAGACCAGTTAATCTGCACATAGATGCCATGAGAGCAATGGGAGCTGAGATAGAAATAGAGGAAGGAAACATTAAAGCAAAAGTAAACGGTAAACTAAAAGGTGCAAAAATAATTTTTGAACCAGTAAGTGTCACTGGAACAGAAAATGTAATTATGGCTGCAAGCCTTGCTGAAGGAACAACTATTATTGAAAATGCTGCTAGAGAACCTGAGGTAATCGACTTGGTGAATTGTCTAACAGCTATGGGAGCTGATATTAAGGGAGCGGGTACAGATGTGATTACAATCGAGGGAGTGGAAAAGCTTGAAGGTGCATCCTTCAGTGTTATGCCTGATAGAGTCGAAGTAGGGACCTATTTGACGGCAGTTGCTATGACCGGAGGTAATGTAAAAATTAAGTCAGCCAAACCAGAATACCTCTCCTCTGTAATATCTAAACTTGAATATACAGGCGCTAAAATTTCTACAGGAAAGGATTGGGTGGAAATTAATATGAGTGAACCTAAGCCTAAAGCTACAAGCCTTACAACTGGGCCTTATCCTTCTTTTCCTACCGATATGCAAGCTCAATTTGTGTCTTTAAATGCCATAGCTGATGGCAATTCAACTGTCACAGAAACTGTATTTGAGAATAGATTTATGCATGTCCAAGAAATAGCAAGAATGGGTGGTAATATTTCATTAAAAGGAAATACTGCAGTAATTGAAGGTATTAATAAATTAAAGGGTGCCCCAGTTATGGCAACAGATTTAAGAGCTTCAGCGAGCTTAGTTTTAGCAGGTTTAGTTGCTGAGGGAGCAACCACTATTGATCGTATTTATCATATTGATCGTGGGTACGAGAGAATAGAAGAAAAATTAAAAATGCTAGGTGCAGATATAGAAAGAATATCCTGAGAGTGATTATGAAAGATACAGGTTCATTTATATTGGCACTCCCAAAAGGAAGAGTTTACGAGGATTTTGTTCCGACTCTTCAAAAGACAAAATTTGCTTTAAGAGATGATCCAAAAAAATCAAGAAAAATGCTTCTTGATACAGAACATCCCGAAGTGAAAGTACTGATAATCAGAGGATGGGATGTTCCTACCTATATAACCTCAGGAGCTGCTCATGCTGGAGTGGTTGGAAAAGATATACTGATGGAAAAAGAAGAGGAAGAGTTTGTTGAATTGTCCGATCTATCTCTAGGAAAATGCAGATTGTCTTTAGCTGGTCGCAATAATGTTCTTTCTGGTTCAAGCAGATTGAGGATAGCCACAAAATACCCTAAGAGTTCTACAAAATATATGAATTCCTTAGGTATACAAGCCGAAGTGATTTATTTAAATGGAGCTCAAGAGATAGCACCTATACTTGGATTGTCAGATGCAATCATAGATTTGGTTGATACAGGAAAAACTCTCAAAGAAAATGGTCTTGAAGAACTAAAGGTAATTGCAAATATCTCTACCCGGTTAATTGCAAACAAAGCTTCTATTAAAACAAGATCTAAATTGATAGATGAAATCTCTGAAGCATTAACGCAATGATTAATTTTAGGGAGCTTAATTCAGAAAATAAAGAATTCTCTCAGAGTTTCACTTCTTTCTTATCCAAAAGAATGTTAGTTACCAAAGAAGTAAGAAATATAGTTGGAGATATTATTTCTCAAATAAGAAATAATAGAGATGAGGCTTTAAAGTTCTTTACAAAAGAATTCGATAATTTTGAAGCAGAAGAATTGATCGTTTCTGAAAGAGAGATAAATGAAATTTTGAAGAACTTCGATAAGAGCCTCATCGAGTCCTTTGAGTTTTCGTTTGATAAGTTAATTAACTTTCAATCTACATGCTTTGATTCACTAAACCTTGAAGGGCCAAAAAAAGAGATTACGAGAAAGTTTAGAATAATAGACTCAGTGGGAATGTATATCCCTGGAGGAAAAGCTTCTTATCCTTCTACTGTCCTCATGGGTTCTGCCCCAGCAATAGCATGTGGTGTAAAACAAATCTCTATTGCTTCTCCTGCTATGAATGGATCTCTGAATCCTATGGTTATAGCAGCGGCAAAAGTTGTTGGCGTAGATAAAATTTATAAGATCGGGGGTGCACAAGCTATTGCTGCTTTAGCTTTAGGAACTGAACAAATTTCCAAAGTTGAAAAAATAATAGGGCCAGGCAATGTTTATGTTGCCGAGGCTAAGAAACAACTATTTGGGGAAGTTGGTATAGATTCGATTGCCGGTCCATCAGAAATAGTTGTTCTTGCAGACTCTACCTCAGATCCTGAAACAATAGCTTGGGACCTTATGGCACAATCCGAACATGATTCAGATGCTTCCTCTGTCCTTATTTCTACTTCCAAAGAAATAATTGAGAATGTAAAGACTATTATATCGGCTGAACTATCTTCCTTAGACAGATCTTCTGTCATTGAAGAATCAATTAATTCTAATGGCTTGTTAATTAAAATTAAGGATTTAACGGAAGCAAAAGAGATTATAAATAAGTTAGCTCCTGAACATTTGCATATTGCATTTGATCATCAAGATTATGAACATGAAGAAGATTTAATCGCTGGATTAATTCTCAAGGGAAGGGATTCGGCGAATTCTTTCTCTGACTATGTGTTGGGTCCTAGCCATATACTACCTACAAATTCTTCTTCTCGGTTTAGTTCTCCTCTGTCAGTAGAAGACTTTTTAGTTAGCTATAGTTATATTTCTTTAGATAAAAATAAAGATAAACACTTTAAAGAGTATGTCGAGCATACCACTAGAATAGCTAACGCCGAAGGCCTTACAGCTCATGCTATTGCGGCGAAGAAAAGACTACAAAGTTAATCAGCTTTGCCTGCAATAAGAACTAGCTCTAGTAGCTCAGAATTTCGCTCAACACTCAGAATTATTTCTTCTCCAGGCTTAGATCGAGCGAAAGTTTTGAATAAATTTTCGTAAGTCGCATCTTCAGAATTTATCGAATATAAAGAGTCATTTTTTTGGAGACCCCCATTAGAAGCTGGACCGCCATCAACCACTTCAGAAATGACGAGCTTGCCTTTTCTAATTAAAGCTTGTCTTTCTATACTGAATCCTAACCAACCACGTCGAACCTCTCCATATTGAATAAGGTCGCTTATTATCTCTAGGGCATTGGTTGAAGGAATTGCTAATCCTATTCCTTCAGAACCTCCGCTGGAAGATCTAATCAAGGTATTTATCCCTATTAGTCTTCCTTTAGAATCAATTAAAGCCCCTCCAGAATTTCCTCGATTAATTGATGCATCAGTTTGAATATAATTGGAATACGGATTATCAAACTCTCTTCCCGTGGCACTAACGATGCCCATACTAACTGACTGCCCTA
>MDTE01132469.1_pt1 | contig 15109 bp, 13 predicted proteins | sample 811231 | NCBI WGS metagenome assembly MDTE01 (sample SAMN05326651, study PRJNA326480) | marine metagenome | isolation source: seawater | place: Indian Ocean: Red Sea | collected 2010 | reverse complement strand
TGTTATTTAATTTTTTTTTGTTGTGAATTATATCTATATAAGTTCAATGAAAATATCAATTATTACAGTTTGTTATAATAGTGAAGAAACTATTATATCTACCCTTAATTCAGTCATTTCACAAACTTATGATGATATTGAGCATATAATAATTGATGGTGGATCAGTTGATCGTACTCTAGATATTTTAGAACAATATAATTTTAAAAACAAAGTTATTATTTCTGAGCCAGATGATGGTATTTATGATGCTATGAACAAAGGGATTGGTTTAGCTAGTGGAGAAATAATAACAATTTTAAATTCTGATGATATATATCAATCTCCATCAACAATATCTGAAGTTATGAAAGATGTTAAAAATAATTTAGATAAAGATATTTTTTTAGGCGATGTTGTATTTTTTAACAAAAATAATTTTAATAAAATATTTAGGTATTACTCAGCTAAAAATTTTAAAAGTAAATCTCTTCTAGAAGGGATAATGCCACCACATCCATCGTCATTTATTAAAAAAAAAATCTATGAAAAATATGGACTATATAAAAAATCGTTAAGTATTGCTGCAGACTTTGAAATGTTTTTAAGATTGTTCCTGGTAGAAAAATTGAATTTTTTTTATACAAATAAAGTGATTGTAAGAATGAGAAGTGGTGGTAAATCAGGAAAAAACTTGAAAACATACTTTACATCAACCAAAGAAATAGTTGAGGCATTTAAAATAAATAATTTAAAAACAAAATATTTAGTTGTTCTTGCAAGATTGCCTTTAAAATTTAGCCAATTTTTTTTTAAGTCAAACTTAAGTTTAAAACCTAAATTTGAATTACCTAAACAAAATTTTAATTATGATCAGCATAAAGAGTTTAAAATTCTAAGATCTGTTAAAGATATACCTATTGAAAAAAATTTTATATTATCTGGGATGAATTTAGCTTTTTTAGGATTTTATTCAAAAGGAGATGTTTATCCTTTTGAAAATTTATACCATTGGCCTGATGGTATATTTGCAAAAAATCTTAAATCAAACATCAAGAAAATACCAGGAAGACAAATAGTTAAAGATTTATATTTATCAGATAAAATTAAAAGAGTGTTAATACTTGGTAACTGTAGTGATTTGAGTTTAGAGTATTTGAAAAAAAGATATCACAATAAAATTATTGAGGTAAAAAATTTACCATACGGTAGAATAGAATTTATTGCTAGGTCATTAAATCTAAAGCTTGATAATCAAACTTTAGTCTACATAACATTACCAACACCTAAACAAGAGCAGTTAGCCTACTACATGGCTAGGCAAAACACTGATTATAAAATAATTTGCATAGGAGCATCAATAATGATTGCATCTGGAGAAGAGAAAGAAGTGCCTAAAATTTTTGAAAACTTTGAATTTTTATGGAGATTAAGAACAGATACATTAAGAAGATTAAAAAGATTATATGTTTCATTTTATAACTTTGCCAAAGGTAAATATTTTTCTAAAAAGTATGAAGAAATTAAGGTTAAAATAATTGATTAAAAAAAAATTGTATGCATGGGCCTGTGATTACTCAAATAATTCAGGTGAAGGTAATCTTGCAAGACTTTTTTCTAAAACTTTAAGTAAAAATTTTAAAGTGGTTGTTAGGACTCCCTCGAATATTTTTTTTAAAAATAAAATATTTAATTATAAATATGTTTCTCCATTTATTGGCATAGTTTGTTGTTGGTACTATTTTTTTTTAAAAAAAAAAGTAAGTTATATTAACTATCTCCCTATGTGGAATTTTATTTTATTTTTATTTCTACCACCTTCGACAATACTTGGCCCAATAACAGGTGGATCAAATTATAAAAATAGAAATTTATTTTTTAGAAAATATCTATTTCCAATTTTTTATAAAACAAGTGAAATTGCTCTATTTTTAAGAAATTCCAATATAATTTTTGCTACAGACTTGTTAAAAAAATATCTTAATAAAAAAATTTTAAAGGGCTCACGATTTAATTTTGTTTTTGAAGCGTATAAAAAAAAGAGATTTACAAAAAAAAATATCGATTTTGTTATTTATTATAGAAAACATAAAAATAAAGAGAGTTATTTCCCAATAAAATTTATAAAAAAATTATTGGATCTTAAGTATGAAATTCATGTTGTGGGTAATAATTTAAATATTAAAGGAATTAAAAATCATGGTTTTATAAGTAATAGAAAACTAAATAATCTACTTTCGTCATCTAAATATAGTTTGGGATCAGGAGAAAGTATTTATACTTTATTTGTAATGGAATGTATTAACAATCATGTGAAAATAATAATGGATAAGGATTATAATCATAATATTAAATTTTATAAAAAATACTTTATTAAAATGAATTTTAACTCAAACAAAGATTTTAAAAAAATTTCTTATTCTTAATTTCATTTTCAGAGATAATTAAAAAAGAACATATTATAAATAAAAAATAATCGATTCCAAAAACTGAATAACTATTTTCAGCAATTGACCTTACTACGAGGAATCCAGTTAAATATAGTGAAATTTTTTTGGAGATACTTATATCTTTTGTCAATTGGACATCAATAAAAGTATCTCTAAAGCATCTGAAAATAATTATTAAATTAAAGGTCAATAAAAATATAAAGGATATCAATCCACCTGCTAAAAGAGAGTATACATATAAATTAGAGATATTTTCAGATAGATAAACTCTATCTGACATTGGACCATAACCTAGAATAATTTTTTTACCTGCTAAAGAAAGACCGTTAATCCATAAAGTTACTCTACCAGAACTATTAATATTTTGATCCATTCTTCCTTTACCTACTTTAGAAATATAACTTTTAAATTTCTTATTATTTAAAATTTGATCAAACTTTTTGGATATTTTCTTAGAAACTTCGGTCTTATCATTTATATCTGCATTAGTCTTATTATGCTTATCAAAAGTATCAGCTAAGAAAGGCAAAAGTTGTGGATGAATTTTTTGAGGATTGAAATCTAGATAACTAAATTTTATTTTTGCTGATAATAGTGGAAAAGATATATTTATAGTAAATGATATAAAAAAAAGAATGATTATATGACTAAATCTTGAAAAAAATTTTTTTTTATTCGAAAAAGGAAGTACATTAAAAAAAGCATAAGCTAAAAGAAAAGTAATAACTATCCTGCTTTGCATGTGTAAAGTGCAAAATAAAAAAAATACTGTTAAGAAATAGATTGAGTATCTTTGAAAATTATATTTAAATTTATAATTTAAATATAATTGATGAAATATTATAAAAAATAGCACGCATAATCTGGACATACCACTTGATCTGGGGACTCCTGCATATAAAAATTGTAAGTTTGGGTCGAGAGCAGTGTTTCCATAAAAACTAAAATTAACATAATTTTTAGTAAAAATTTCATAAAACATTAAAAATAAAAAAAATATCGTTATGATGAACAAAAGTGACATCATAATATAAAATATCTTATAAATTAATTTTGTGTTTTCTATATTCAAACATATTAAAAATAAAGGAAGTGATAATGATGATAATATCCAATATAAACCATGACTAAATATTATTTGATCACTTTGAATTAATGATGGAAGCTGAAACACTGAATATAAAATGAATAATAAAAGAAAAATATTTAAAAAAGTTATTTTAATTTTTGATCTGTATAAAAATAAATAAATCAAACTAATACATAAAATTATATATGGGCTGTAACCCAATGTAATTCTTATGATACTTAAAAGTTCATTAAACTTGTAAATAAAAGGAAAGCTATTAATTGCTGTAATTAAATAGATAAAGGAAATATAAAAAAAAATATTTCTATTTAGTATAAATTTCATCTTTTCTTTAATAAAAGCATGTAGTGCTTATTTTTTTTTAATTTACTATTCATTTCGTTTAAATTACTTATATTAGATATAAAATTTTTACTGAGCTTGTTACTTAAATCTTTGAAATATCCAACATTTTCTATATTTTCAAATTTATCCTGATAAGAAACAATTCCATAATCACATTCTTCAAATAAAAACTCCAAATTTTTTCTCAATGTAATTGGCATTTCAGAAATTGACCAGTTTGCAATAACTAAAACTGTTTTTTCATTTTTTTTTAATATTTCAACTTTTCTTTTAAGCAATTCCAATTTAGAAATTAAATTAATATTCATAATTATATTATCTAAATCGCACTTTATATTATTAGATTTGAGGTAATAATATTGAAGAAGATTTACTTCAGCTAAATCAAAAATTGTGTATTCGACATTACTATTTATTTTTTTAATGATTGATAACATGCATCCATAGCCACCACCTATTTCGATAACAGAATCTATCTGATTTATTTCTCCATAATCTAAAATTTTTTTTAACAAGTAAACATGTCTAATTCTGTTACCACTAGATTTCTTATATAAAAAAAATGGAACAGGGTTTCCAATTGAATTTTCCTCTAATAAATTTATCCAAAATTTAGATCTTGTATTTAAAATATTTTTTAAAAATTTAATAATATAAAATCTATTATGCACAAAAAACATTTTTTGAATAAAAGACTTTCTTAAGAAATTATCTAAGTTTTTATTTTTGATCAAAGAAAAAACGTTTTCGCTAAATATTTTATGTGTTTTAAGTTTATTATCAAAGGTTTGATCTAATAAATTTTCTAATTTAATATGCACTTCATCTATAGTTTTTAATTGAAGGTTAGAAAGCACCTCTTTTTTAAGATTGTTAGGAAACGATAAATAAATAAGTAATTTTCTTATTATATTGTTAATTATCTCCATAAAAATTTTTTAAAAAAGTTTTGAGTATTTATTTTTGCATTATAAGTAACTATAAATTTAGTTCTATTTTTAAAAGCTCTTAAATTATATCTTTTAACTTTCATTACTTTAATGATTGTATTTACAAAAGAATTATCATCACTGCATATAAAAGGTGGTGGAAGTTTTTTATTATATTTAATGCCCTCTATACCTATTCTAGATGAAATTACTACAACCCCTTCACATAGTGCCTCAATAATTTTAACTCTTGTACCATAACCCTCTTTGGTGGGTACTACCAAGCAATTTGCATTTCTGAGTACTTTAAAATATTGATTTTTTTTTAATAATCCTAAATTTTTTAACCATTTATATTTATAAGGTAAATATTTGCTCCCTGTAATTACAAGTTCTATATCAGGTATTTTTCTTTTAATTTTTGGAATTATATTCTTCACTAATCTATCAATTGCATACTTGTTTGGCAAATATTCATAAGAACCAGCATAAAATATATAATTTTTTTTTTTTATCTTCGATTTTCTTATTTTGTGATTAATTATGTTAGGAAATATTTTAGTTTTAACATTGTATAAATATTTTATTTTTTTTTGTTCTATGGACGATACTGAAGAAGAAACATCAGATAATATATAAACAAATTTTTCAAAAAAAAAACTTAATGAAGAAATAATAAAATTATTATTTTTTTTTCTTATTTCATATTCAATACTATGACCTTTATAAAAAATTTTTATATTTAAACTTAGTAATTTTATCAAAAAGATTAATAAAAATGAGTATCCAATCCAACTTGCTCCCTCAACAATTAAAATTTGTTTTTCTTTATATTTTCTTATTTCTTTTAAAATATTTGTTATATGTTTTAAAACAAACAAAAACTTAATTATTTTTTTTTCATTAAAACAAAAAGTATTTTTTATATATTTATTTTTTATATTTTTCTTTGTCGATATTTGAAATAAAACTTTATTTTTAAAGGGAATATTTTCAAAAAAACTACTAATAACAACTGATGATCCAAATGTAATCGGGTAAATTGGTAAAAAACTTGCAACTATAAATTTTGTATTCATTAAATTTTTTTAGTATATGAATATATAATTTACAAATGTCTATATTAAATAAGCAGTTTTTTCTAAATCTAACTTCATTTATAATTTACTTGTATCCAATTTCATTAATTTTTAGTCCTTTTTTATCAAACTTCTTCGTCTTTTTAATTGGATTATATGGATTATTTAATATCAAAAATTTTCAGTTTAAAAGTCTGATTAGTAATAAGTTTATTTTTTGTTTTTTATTATTTTGGATTATTATAACTATTAGATCTTTTTTTACTGATTACATAATATTCTCCTTAAAAAGCTCTCTTTTATTTGTAAAATACTTATTATTTATAATTGGTGTTATTTACATAATTAATAAAAAGAAAGATTTTTTAAATAAGTTTCTAAAATTTTTCTTAATAATATATCTTGTAGTTATTTTTGATGCATTAATTCAATTTTTTATTGGAGTAAATTTACTTGGATATGATGCTAATTTAATTGAAAATAAAAGAATCTCAGGATTTTTTGGAGATGAGTTAATTTTAGGAAGCTTCATTGTTCGATGTACATTTTTAATTATAGCAATAATGTATTATACAAATTTCAAAGTTAAAAATAATTATATTTTACTATTAATAGTTTTGTCATTTTCAATTTGTCTAATTTCTGGAGAAAGAACGGCATTAGCATTAAGTATTATGTCAATAATCTTTTATTTTATTTTAACTAACTCATTAAGATGGAAGCCCAAATTATTAATTTTAATTTTTCTTTCAAGTATCATTACCTCAGCAACTTTATTTAATGATAAAATTTCTCATAGAATGAAAATGACTGTAGGTGATATTTCTTCAAGTGAAAATATTCTACTGTTTACAGAAGGTCATGGAAATCACTTCAAAACTGCATTTAATTTATTTAAGGATAAAAAAGTTTTTGGACATGGTGCAAATATGTTTCGAAAAAAATGTTCAGAAAGCAAATATTTTGTTGAGCCATATGGATGTTCTACTCATCCACATAATATGTATATTCAGATGCTTGCCGAAACTGGAATAGCAGGATTTATGTTTATTATTATTATTTTTTTAACAATTTGTTGGTATTCATTGAAACATCTTTATATGAAATACGTCTTAAGACAACAATATTTAAATGAATATGAATTATGTATATTAACTTGTTTTTTAATAAATTTTTGGCCTATAATTCCAACAGGAAATTTTTTTAGTAGTAGTTTTGGAAATTTAGTTATAATGCCATTTATATTTATCTTTTTAAGCGAAAAATTTAAAAAAAACATGCTACTGGTTAAATGATTTTTTTTTACTTTATAATATTTTTTTTTATAATTAACTTAAGCATTTATTTAAACCACAATAAATTAAAACTTCTGGGAATACCCTTTGACAATCCTGATAAAATAAGAAAATTTCACAAAAAACCTGTATTAATCTCTGGTGGGTTTATATTATTAATCAATATTCAAATATTATTAATATTTCTTATTAATTTTCAAGACACATTTTTAAATAATATGTTTAATAGTCAAATGGATATAATTATTTTTTCGATCATAATTTCATTCTTTTTTCTATTAGGTATCTATGATGATAAAAAAAATATTAACCCTAACCTCAAACTGATTTTATTAGGTATTATGGTATATCTATTAATTATTTCTAATGAAAATTTAATAATCAATGAAATAAGATTATCTTTTTTAAATCAAAGTTATGGTCTTGGAAATTTTTCAACCGCTTTTACAATATTGTGTTTTTTACTTTTCATAAATGCTTTAAATATGTTTGATGGCATTAACCTACAGAGTTTTAGTTATGTATTTTTCATTTTTATTTATTTTTTAATTAATGAAATATTTGTTACTTTTTCTTTAATGTTCCTTCTTCCATTAATAATTTTTGGATATTTAAATTATAAAAATAGTTCTTTTTTTGGTGATAGTGGATGTTATTTAATATCAGTAATAATTGGTTGTTTATTCATTACTTCGTATAATCTAAATAAAATTCAATCAGCAGATACAATATTTTTATTAATGATATTGCCAGGTATAGATATGCTGAGATTATTTACTTTTAGAATCATTAATAAGAAAAATCCCTTTAAACCAGATAGAAACCATATTCATCACAAACTCTTATATTGGCTAGGGTACAATAAAACAATTTCTGTAATAATATTATTTAATTTTTTTATTTTAGCTGGAATTTCTTCAAAAATAAGTAATTTAATAATACTGATATGTATTTTGTTTACATACTTTTTTTTAATATATTTGTCAAAAAATTTTAAGCTAATTAAATAAATTTAAATACTTTGCATAAGCATAAATTCTATTTATAATTTCTCTATTCAGTATCCAAAATTTTGAAAAAGGGTATCTCAATATTAAGTAAAAGTTTCTAATTAAAGTTTTGTTTTTAAAATTTAAATGGTTAATTTTAATTTTTTTAATGGTTTCATTTCTATTTTTTAAAGAGTAACCATTTTGCCCATGATCATCATCTATACAAGCAAATAGCTCTTTATTAGGGCAACCTAATCTAAATGGTAGCCAATGTATATCATGATAATTTTTCTCAAAATCAAATGGTGTATATTTGCTCCATCTTTTTAAAAACGGATCATTTGAATTTATTATTTTTAAAAAAAAATTTTTTTTAAAAATACTCTGCAAAGTAATTATAAATGAGATTGAGATTAGTTTCTCTTTTTTAATTTTTTCTAATCTTTTCTTATGTGTTTTATAATTATAGTTTAAAAATAATAAATCTTCGTCCTTTTTTAATTCATCTATTTGAAAGGTTTTAGGTAAATTTCCTAAATGAAACCAAGAATAAAAAAATTGATCTATATTATTTTTTTTTATTTTTTCAATTAAGTTATTAAATTCATCAATTGTATTTACATTTATATGGTCTTCATTCCAACAAAATATATAATCAGATAAATAATTTGAGCATAAATTTCTTGAGTCATAAAACCATCCATTAGGAGAATTGTTCATAAATATTTTGTAATTTTGAGTAATATTTTTTTCTAAAAATTCCTTAGCTTCCTTTTTTTTATTACCTCTAATATTTAAAACCCAGTTTTCAATTTTAGCATTATGAAAAGAATAAAAAGATCTTTTCATGTTTTCTAATCTTTCTGTGCTATCAATTCTAAAGTTAGCAAAAATTGTAAGCATTAAATTATTATATTTTTGAAATTATTATTTTTTGATTTTCTACTTTATAAACTTTTTCACAATGCTTTAATAATGATAAGTTATGTGTAACAAACAATATGGTTTTTTTTTGTTTATTATTTAAAATGTTTTTAATAATTTTTTCCTCAGTCTCAATATCTAAAGCACTAGTAATTTCATCTAAAATAAGAAACTCTGAGTTTCTATATAAGGCTCTAGCAATACCAATTCTTTGAATTTGACCACCAGACAAACTAACTCCTCTGTCGCCAACAAATGTATTTATTTTATTTGGTAAAGTTTCTATAAATTTCGACAATTCTGATCTTTCAATTGACTCTTTGACTTTAGTTTCATTGATCTCTTCATTATCTAATCCGAATGCAATATTTTTTTTTATAGAGTCATCCATTAGATATGTGTTTTGAGACACATAGCTTAGATTATTTTGCCAATTCCTTATTAACTCTGGATTTGAAAGATTCTGACTATCAATCATAAACTGTCCATCCTGAGGTTGCACCAATCCAGATATTATATCTATCAAAGTACTTTTACCGCTTCCTGTTCTTCCAATTATTCCAATAATTGATCCTTTTTTTATATTTAAAGATGCATTTTTAAAAATATATTTTTCAGTGTTAGGATATTTAAATGAAATATTTGATATATTAATTTCTTCTACAAAATTTAACTTCTTATCTGAAAAATTTATGTCGTCTTTTAATGAGAGTTCTTTTGTCAATAAATCTATTACTGGAACATGGAATTTAATAGTTAAATAAGAATTCACAATTTTATTTAATGATGGTATTATTCTATATGAGGCAGCAATAAAAAAACTTGCTGCTGTTAAAATTTCGTAAGTTGAGCTTCCCATTCTGTTTAAAAATAAAATTGAAGTTACCAAACCAAAAATACCCATAGTTTCAAAAACATATTTTGGTACACCAAATAAAAAACTTTGTTTTACTGAATAAGTAGCAATATTATTTTCAGAAGAACTAAATTTTCTCAACAAAGAATATTTTTTTCCAATCAATATAATATCTCTAATGCCAGAAAGAAGTTTATTTAAACTTTCTATACGTTTTTTTTCCTCTTTTTCTCTAAGCGAACCCCAAATTCTAAAATATTTTTTTGTTAATTTAAGAATAATTATTCCAATTATTGTAAATATTGAAAATATTAAAATTACTTTAAATAATTTGAAATATAAGATTAAAATAAATACTCCCAAAATTAGAAACACCTCAGTAAACAAAGTTAATAATGGCAATAGTATTCCATTGGTTAACAAAGAGGTTTCGGTAGTTAAATTTGCAACAAAATTTGAATATTTTCTATTTATGTGAAATAAATAATTTTGATATAGGTATTTATTTAAAAGCTTGTTGGTTAATTTAGCTTTTAATTTATTTGAATATAATGCAGCAAAATATTGGTAAAGAATAATATATAAATTTTTAACAAAAAAAATAGCAGCAAAGCCAATTAGAATGTAAAATAATAAATATTGATGCTCGAGCTCAAATAAAAAATTAGGAAGACTATCAATAAATTGAAAATCTTGATATTTTGTTAAAAAATTAGGTTCAATAATAATACTAACAAGAGGAACAACAAGACCTATACTAAGAGTTTCGAAAAGGATTGTTATAATAGACAGCAATACTAAAACCAAAAAACCCCTTAGATCAGATTTATCGGTAAATTTTAAAATTTTTCTTATATTGTTCATATTAGTTTTAAATTTTTTACAAAAGAAAACAAATTTCCTCTTTTAAATAATGCAGATTTAATATTTGCATTTTTTGCAAATTGAATATCTGTAATTTGGTCACCAATCATATAGGTGCTTTTGTTAATTTTAATTTCCCATTCTTTTTCTATAGTTTTAAATAATTTAATACCTGGTTTTCTACAATCAGTTTTTTTCGAATATTTTTTTATGATCCCATCTTTATGATATGGACTATAATAAATTTTATTAATAAAACAATTATGATTACTTAAAATATCTCTTAAGTACATATGTAGATATTTTACATCTCTGTTAGTAAAGTATCCTCTCGCAATTCCTGATTGGTTTGACACCACAAAAATATTATATCCATTTTTATTAAGTTCTTTAATTGTCTTTATTGCTCCGTTTTGAAAGAAAAAGTCCTTCTTAAATCCAACATAACCCTTGTTAACGTTAATTACACCATCCCTATCCAATATTATTGTCTTAGAGTATATTTTTAAAAAAAACTTTTTGATTTTCAAACTGCTAAGGTTTTTCTTATTTACATTCAAATATTCATCATTTGAAAAATTTAAAATATATTTTTTTTTATTCCTTAAATAAGAAAAACTAAAATCATATGAATTAAGAAACTTTTTATTTAAAAAGTAATATTCAAGATCAATTAAAGATTTATTTTTTTTTTTATAAGTTATTATTAGTTTTTTTTGATTTTTTCTAAATTTTTCAAATAAACTATAAAGATTTAAATTTGAAAATTTAGAAGATTTCAAAATAAGAAAATTTTTATCTAAATTTTTGAATATTTTTTCTTTTTTTAGTATGTCAAATTCAAAATTTTTATTATAAAATTTATATTCTATAATCTTAAAATCAAAATTTTTTAAAATTTTATAATTTTTAAAGTTTGATAAATTTATAATAATTAATTTCTTAAAGTTAAATTTGTATAGATATTTTAATATTTGATTAAATATTATTTTCTTATCTAATATAATTACTGCATTAGTTGGTTTAATTAATTTCATTATAGTAGTTCTTGATTTTGTTCTAAAAAACTACTTGATATCAAAATTTTTAATTTATTCTCTAAAAATTTAACTTTATCTTGCTCTTTATTCTCAAAAGCATCCCAAAAATTTTTCTGAAAATTTTTATTTTTACTATAGAAACTAGAATAATCTTTAAACTTATTTTCCATTTCAATAACTGCATTTAATATTTCATCTGGAGTATTATTTATAACCTTTAATTTATTTTCTTTATACGGATCTATTTTATTATGAATCGAAAAATTTAATTTATTCATTTCACGAAAATTTAAAAATCTATTTTTATCGTAAGAAAAAATTTTTTTTGGTAAAACTATTGAACCTGGAGAACAATAGCTGAGATTATCCAAGTTAAAAGGTATAAAGTTAATATAAATTATACTTTTTCTTAAAACACTAGACATGGCAGTCAATCCTGAATTACCACAAATATTATATTTAGAGTATTTGTTTAACAAAAAATCAAATTTTTTGTTATCTTTAAAATCCATGGAAGTCAAAATTTCATTATCTTTAAATTTATAATTTTCCTCTAAAAAAGTTTGTCCTAACTTCACAATTTGATAATTTTTATTTTTAAGAAAATTAATAGACTTGTCAAAATCTTCAAATTCAAAATTCCTAAAATCATGAAAATTATCATCTTGGTTTTTTAATTTACTTACATACAAATTATTTCTTGCATTTATTCCAATGAAATTTTTAAGATTATATTTTTTAAAAAAACTTTCTAACTCTAATTCATCTATTTTTGGTAAATTTACTTTTGATTCCAGGCTTAAATGTTTGGTAAATTTTGGTTGATAAGTCTCCCAACTGATAATTAAATTTGAGTTTGGATTGACAGATAATATTGAGTTATGAAAATATCTGAAAAATCTTGAAAAGAATACTTGTTTTGTTTTTTTAAAATTTTTGAAAAGATAATTATTTGCGATATCTTCATCATATGAAAATAAAACAAAAGTTTTTTTTGATATACTGCATAAACAAATATCAAAGTTAGTTATTTGATGGCCTATTCTACTTGTGCCTAAGTGAGAAAATCGTATCTCAATAAATAAATTTATAAATTTTAATATATAAATTGTTATATTTCCTAAAAGATACTTAATAAATTTTTTCATTAACTAGAATGCCCCAGTAAACCACTCACCAGGTTTGTCATGAACTTTATTTTCAAACAACTTATAATCGATATTTATTTTTCTATTTATCATTTTAAGAATTTTATTAATAATTTTAATTGAGTTTGGATAATAATGTTTTGTAAGACTATGACTGGTCGGTACAGGATAATCGGGTAATCCAATTATTTGAGGCCCAATTTTCAAAAATTCAAAAATATTTTCACTTACAAAAGAAGAAATTTGAGAGGAGATCGACAAAGTTTTATGCGATGTATCAACTATAAGCAGCCTTCCTGTTTTTTTAACAGATAGAACTATTGTTTTATAATCAATCGGAGAAACAGTTCTCAAATCAATTAGTTCACAATTTATTTTTTTAGTTTTCAAAAATTTAACTATTTTTTTCATTTCTACAGTCATGTTTGACATTGTAACAATAGTTATGTCTTTTCCAGAATAAATCTTTTTGCATTTTTTTAGTGGTGTTTTATAAAAGTTTTGATCAACTTTTTCTTTAAGACCATGAAGCCATCTATGTTCTAAAAAAATTACCGGATCTGGATCAAAAATACTTGAAATTAACAATCCCTTTGCATCTGATGGTGAACTTGGCATTACAATTTTTAATCCTGGTATATGAGCAAATAAAGATTGTAAACTCTGCGCATGAGTGGGTCCCTGCCCCCAACCCTTTCCAATAACCATTCTAATAGTAATTGATACAGGGTTAGAATTTCCGCCAAACATATAACTCCATTTTGCGGCATTATTTATGATCTGGTCAAATGACAAAAGAGCAAAGTCTAGTCTTTGGTGACTCATTACAACTCTTAAGCCTCCTAAACAAGCTCCAATACCAATTCCAGTTAGAGCATTTTCAGAAGTTGGCACATCAAATACTCTTTTCTTTCCAAATTTTTCTAATAAATTTTGAGTAGTATTAAATATTTTAGCTGGATCTGTTGCACCAAGGCCGTAACATATTAAGTTTCTATCTTTCTCCATAGAAAGTTTTAAAGCTTGATTTATTGATTCTGACGCAGTTATAAGTTTCTTTTTCATAAATAGTTTTTAAATAAATGTTTTGATAGATCTTTTTTCTTTGGAAAATCAGATTTTAATGCAAAATTAAATGCAGCATTTATCTCCTTTTCGATCAACTTTTGCTTATTTTTAAACTCAATATGGCCAATTTTATTTTTGAAAAAATCTAAATGATCTTTAGATTTCCAGTAATTCAGATACTTTTTACCTCTATAATTTAAATGATTGTCAAAATTAGGTCCAACATGCTCTCGATATCTAAATGTCATTACCTCAATAAACGAGGGTTTATTATTTTTTCTAGAGTAATTTACAGCTCTTAATATTTTATTATGTATTTCTCTTGGTTTAAGACCTTCAGAGAAAAATGTTTTGATTCCACTTTTTTCAACAAATTTATGAATTTTTCTATTTTTGGGCTGTCTTTGATTTATTTCAGTGTAAACTGAATAAGAATTATTTTCACAGATAAACACAACAGGTAAATCTTTTATTAATGAAAAATTAAGAGACTCAAAGAATACTCCTGTCTCAATAGTTGCATCACCAATACAAATAAAACTCAAAGATTTTTTTTTTTTATATTTTAATGACAAACCTAATCCAACACCTACAGGAATTGTGTTTGCTACAATTGCTGTGCTTCCCATAAATCCATTAGATTTATCAATCAAATGCATTGAGCCTCCTTTTCCTGAGGAACATCCTGTAGATTTGCCATAAATTTCTGCAATCATTTTTTTTAATGATCCATTTTTTGCAAGGTAGTGTGCATGCGCGCGATGAGAACTTACTACATAATCATTTTTTTTCCATATTGTCTGAAGACATGCAGAAACTATCTCTTGTCCAATTGATAAGTGAACAGGGCATCTCATTTGCCATTTTGTATACTCGTCAGCAATTTTTTGTTCAACCATTCTTATCCTTAAAAGGTTAAAAAATATTTTTTTGTCTATTAAATTTAACTTCATTAATTTATTAAATAATTGGAGATTATTAATATAGTATACTACTTAAAAGTTTAAAAAAAATTAAATAAATATATAATAATCTAGTATCATGGCTGAT
>MDTE01064526.1_pt1 | contig 15111 bp, 16 predicted proteins | sample 811231 | NCBI WGS metagenome assembly MDTE01 (sample SAMN05326651, study PRJNA326480) | marine metagenome | isolation source: seawater | place: Indian Ocean: Red Sea | collected 2010 | reverse complement strand
CATAACCGTAAGCAAGCTTAGTGATGGTGGGCAATCAATGAAAATGTGACTATAATTGGGGCTATTTTCATTAAAAAATAGGGTTAATTTATCTCTCAAAATAAAAGCCCTACCATTATCACCAGCTGTTTCAACTTCAAGACCTGATAAATCAACGTTAGAGGTTATAATATCTAAGTTTTCGATTTGAGTACTTTGTATAACTTCTGAAATATTTTTTGAACCATTTAGAGCGTTATAAATATTCTTTTCTGATCCATCTATATTGGAATGGCCTAATCCAGTTGTAGCGTTTCCCTGGGGGTCTAGGTCTATTACTAATATTTTTTTATTTTGATTTGCCAATCCTGCTGCTAAATTAATTACAGTAGTTGTTTTTCCAACTCCACCCTTTTGATTAATGACTGAAATTATTTTAGTTTTCATTTTTTTTTAAATTACAAATTTTGATTATTTTTGACTCCGAACTTGTTAAACTTTTTTTTTCTTTGTAATCAAAGCTCCAATTTGCTAAAGCTTTTTCTAAAATATCTTTTTTATTTTTGCCTAAAAAAATTATTATACTCTTAAACTTTTTAAAATTTTTTTCTGCTAGTTCTAACACGATAGGCAAAGGTTTAAATGCTCTTGCTATTATTAAGTCTGTTACAATATTTTTTTCGTTAAAAATATCTTTTTGAAAAACCTCCGCATTCAAATCTAATTTTTCCTTAACCGCTGAGAGAAATTCGCATTTTCTAAAACTTTTTTCATAAAGATGAAATTTCATATCTGGTTTTTTAATCTTCATTATTATTGCAAGAACTATACCTGGTAGCCCTGGACCAGAACCTATATCAGTGCAGATATCGTAATTTTTATCAATAAATTCAACGGTTTGTGCACAGTCAACTATATGTCTTTTTCTTATTTCTTTCTCGGTTGATTTGCTTATTAAGTTAATTTTATTATTTTCTTTTTTCAATAACTCACAATAAGCCTCAAACTGTGTAAATGTTTCACGTGAAACATTTAGAGGCTCTAGATTTTTATATTCTAAAATATTCGAATCAATCAAGCTATATTCTTAATAGACTTTCTTTTGAGATGAGACAACAAAATATATGCAGCTGCTGGAGTTATCCCGTCAATTCTTAGGGCTTGGCCCATTGTTTTAGGTCTTATTTCCTTGAATTTGGACTTAACTTCATTAGAAAGACCGCTTAAACTGTCATAATTAACATTTTCAGGTATTTTAAGATTTTCATCTTTTTTAAAGGCTATAATATCAGCTTTTTGCTTGCTCAAATAACCCCTATAATGTGCTTTGATTTCTAGCTGTTCGTCAATTTCATTGGATTTAAAAGGTATTTCAGGCCATATTTCTCTGATTTTACTCATTTTAACCCCTTTTTGACTTAATATTTGCTCTGCATTTCTTGATATTCCATCTTTAGCAATGTTAACTCCATATTTAGAAACTTTTGATGGAGAAATACTCAAACTTGCCATTATTTTTGATGTTATTGCCAAATTTTTAAACTTTTCATTATATATCCTCATTCTATGATCCTTGACCAAACCTATATCTATACCTTTCTGAGTAAGTCTTAGATCAGCATTATCCGCTCTAAGGGTAAGTCTATACTCAGCCCTAGACGTAAACATTCTATAAGGCTCAGCAACACCTTTTGTAACTAAATCATCTATCATAACGCCTATGTATGCATCTGATCTATCAAGTATGAATGGCTCAGATTTTTTAACAGATTGAGCTGCATTGATTCCTGCAATAAGACCTTGAGCTGCTGCTTCCTCATATCCTGTGGTTCCATTTATTTGGCCAGCCAAATATAGATTTTTAATTTTTTTTGTTTCTAATGTTAAAAAAAGTTCTCTTGGATCGACATAATCGTACTCGATTGCATACCCCGGTCTCAAAATTTTAACATTTTCTAAACCATTGATATTACGACATATTTCTGATTGAATATCTGCTGGAAGGGATGTTGAAATACCATTTGGGTAAATCGTATTATCGTTTAATCCCTCGGGCTCCAGAAAGATTTGGTGCCTTTGTTTGTCAGAAAACTTAAACACTTTATCTTCGATTGACGGACAATACCTTGGGCCAGCGCTTTTTATGTTGCCTGAGTACATTGCGCTTAGTTTAATATTCTTTGAAATAATTTTATGAACTTTTTCATTTGTATAGGTCATCTTACATGAGACTTGCTTATTAATATTTTTGGTGGTTAAAAATGAAAAAAAGTATGGATCAATATCAGCATGTTGTTCCTCCAAATTCTCATAATTTATTGTCCTACTATCCAATCTTGGAGGTGTGCCCGTTTTAAGTCTACCAATTGAAAAATTATACTTTTCTAACTGTTCACTTAAACCTGTTGATGGTTTTTCATTGAATCTACCTGCTGGGGTCTTATGCGTGCCAATATGTATAAGGCCATTTAGAAATGTGCCTGTTGTAAGTATAAGCTTGCTGCAAGAAATTTTCATTCCTGACTCTGTAATTATTCCACTTACAGTATTTTTATGAAATATAAACTCAATTACAGGATCTGAAAAAACGCTTAAATTACAGTAGTTTAGAAGTTTTTTTTGCATATATTTTTTATATAATGATCTATCGCTTTGAGTTCTAGGACCTCTTACTGCTGGCCCTCTACTTCTATTTAAAAGCCTAAATTGAATTCCTGACTTATCTGCAACATCACCCATTACACCATCTAAGGCGTCAATCTCTCTAACTAGGTGTCCTTTACCTAATCCACCAATAGCAGGATTACATGACATTTCACCTATAGTTTCAACTTTATGAGTAAATAAAGCGGTATTCACACCTAGCCTAGCAGATGCTGCTGCTGCCTCGCATCCTGCGTGACCACCGCCAATCACTACTACATCGAAGAAGATATCTTTTGTCATATTAAAAATATAATAATTTTTTTATTATTTGCCAATACAGAAGTCATTGAAAATACTGCCAAGTATTTCCTCAACATCAACTTTACCAACTAGCATGCCAAGGTGTCTAGTAGCTAATCTGAGATCCTCAGCTGCCTTATCAAAGTCCTTTTCACTTTCTTTTTTAAAGAACTGATCAAGATGAAAAACGCATTGCATAAGTTGCTGTCTATGTCTTTCACGAGTAATTATTGTATTCTCCACATTTACAAATTTGTTTTGCAAATTTTTTTTAATTTGAGATACAAGTTTATCAATATTAGTTTCATTTTTGATAGATATTAATATAGGATCATATTGTTCAAGCTTTTTTGGTCTTTTTACCTCGAGATCAGATTTATTTATAACGAATATGGATTTTTTAAGATCCAAATCTTTTAAAAAACCACCAAAATCAACACTTTTTGGCTCAAATAATAGAATGTTTAAATCAGCATCTTCTGCTTTTTTTAATGCTAATTTTATACCTTTTTTTTCTATTTCATCTTCTGAACTTCTAATTCCAGCTGTATCGGACATCACAACAGGAAAACCGTCAATATTTAAGTGGACCTCAATTATGTCTCTTGTAGTTCCAGCGATCTCGGAAACTATTGCTACCTCTCTATTGGAAAAATAATTTAGCAAACTTGATTTTCCTACATTTGTAGGACCAAGAATTGCTATTTTGAAACCTTCCCTAATTCTTTCGCCGACTTTGCTGTCATTCAAAGTTTTTTTAATTTCTGACCTAACAACGTCAGTGTCCTTTTTAATATTTTTCAAAATTTCAATAGGTAAATCTTCATCTGGAAAATCTATTTTTGCTTCTAAATTAGCCAGAGTTTTTAGTAAAGTTTCACGCCATAAATTAAATTTATAAGAATTTTTTCCGTTTATAATTTTTAGTGCTTGCTTTCGTTGTATCTCTGTCTCGGAGGCAATAAGATCGCCAATTGCTTCTGCTTTTAATAAATTTATTTTTTCATTGAAGAATGCTATTTTGGTAAATTCTCCAGCTTCTGCAAGTCTACAATTATCTATTTTTGAAAGATTGTCTAAAACGGCTTGAATTATAGCTTTACTTCCGTGTACATGAAATTCTGCCATATCTTCACCTGTGTAACTATTTGGTCCTGGAAACCAAATAACTATTCCCTCATCAATCAAATCATTTGATTTATAACTAAAGATTTTTCTTAGTGTTGCTACTCTTGGATTTGGCAAAACCTTTCTTGTAAGTGATAATATTACTTTTTCGGTTGCAGAACCTGATATTCTTATTACAGCGACACCTGATAAACCAGACCCAGAAGATAAAGCATATATGGTCATAATAAATGATATTATATATAGTTATTTTTTAATGAATATAACTAAATAAAATTATGATAATTTGGATTGCATCATACCCAAAAAGTGGAAATACTTGGTTGAAATTATTTCTATCCGCCTACTTAGGAAATCATAGCGATCCAAAGACATTCGACATAAATAAAATGATGATACCATTTTCACTATTTCCAACTAATTCGTTAATTAAAAAGTTTAATGTAGACTATTCTAACTTCAGCAATTTATCAAAAAATTGGATACCTATGCAAGAATATTTAAATTTAACACATGAAACAATTTTTTTAAAAACTCATAATGCTATGTGTGAAATTAATGGAAGTCCATTCACTGACTCAAAACAGTCTCTGGGGGGTATATATTTAGTAAGAGACCCAAGGGATGTTATCATGTCTTATTCAGATCATCTTAATAAAAACCCCAGAGAAGTTGCTGCTCGTCTAGTGAAGAGCAATACTTTTGAAGAAGGAATAATTGATGGCGAAAATTATAACTTTACGTTGTTGGGATCTTGGAGCGATAACTACAATTCATGGAAAAATTATAAAGGAGTAAATATTTTAATTATAAAATTTGAAGATTTAATTAATAATACATTTCTTACATTTGAAAAAATTATAAAATATTTAAGTTCGATTACTAAAATATCAGTTAGTAAAGATCGGATTAATGAATGTATGCAGATAACTAAATTTGAAAATTTAAAAAATTTAGAAAAAAAAGATGGGTTTAAAGAAAGGGGCTTGGGTAAATATTTTTTTAGATCTGGTAAAGTTGGGGATTGGAAAACAAAACTGGACAATTCACTTGTTAAAATGATTGAAGTAAAATTTCATAAGGAAATGACTGAACTTGGTTATTTAAACTAATTCTCTATTTTATTTAGTTTATTTGCAAAATTATTACTAAAATTCTGAACATCAAAAAGAGATGAACCGATTATTTTAGATCTTAAATTTTTCCTGTAATTTTTAAGCTTTTCTAATCCATCAGGTGTAATACTATTTAAAGCAATTGAAATATAATCTTCTAAAGTTTCTGCTATAAAATCATTTAAGCCAGCATTTTTATTTATGCTATAACCACATCTGGATATAAATTTTTTACCTTTTAAAGTGACCACAGGCACTCCCATCCACAACGACTCGAAAGTGGTTGTAACACCATTATATGGGAATGTGTCAAGGCTTAAATCTATATTTAGATAATGCTCCAAATGTTTTCTTTTTTCTTTTTCATAATTTAAAATTAAAATTCTATTCTCATCTATATTGTTTTTAAATTTTTCAATTAGATATTTTTTGTAATTCTTATCTGCACTAAAAGAGTTTTTTAAAACTAACTTAGAATTGTTGAATTTTTTTAGAATTTTACCCCATGTTTCTATAGTTTCTCCCGATATTTTTAAAAAATTATTAAAACATCCGAAGGTAAAAAATTTATTTTTGATAAAGGGTAGTTCGTTATTTTTAACATCGTCAAGCCTTGAAAGTGAGTTCCAAATGTTTGGCATTTTAATAATCTTGCTACTTTTCACATAATTTTTTTCATCGACTACATTTCTATCTGTAATGATATAATCTATTTCATCGATATGAGTATCATTACAATAGCCTAACCATGAAATTTGTACTGGGACAGGTTTGTTTTTAAAAACTTGAAGTCTGTTACCAGTTGAATATCCACCAAGATCTATTAAATAATAAATCTTCTTAGAATATATAAAATCACACAAATCTTTATCATTGTAATCTGAAACATCGTGCCATTCCGAAAAAGAATTTTTAAGATCTGAAGAAAATAAATCATCCTTGTTGGATTTATATAAATTAAATGCAACAGTTTTTAGGTTTTTTTCATTAAGCTTTTTAATGAAATCTTTTAAAAAATATCCAACAGAGTGATCTCTAAGATCGTAAGATAAAAAACCAATTTTAGATTTATCATGTTCTTTATGGGAAATGTTATATTTGATTTTATTTTTTATAAGAATTTTATCGTAAATCTTGCAATATTTTTTATATTCTTCCTCAGAATATTTATCTGAATAATTAAGAAGAAAAATTAGTGCAGCTAAATCTTTATGCTGATATTTTCCAATTTCAATAAGTTTCTTATGGAAATAAATTGTTTCTTCAACAAAGCCTGCATTAAAACATAAATCTGCTAAGATTAAAACTACTCTATAGTTATCAGGATATTTTAGATGATATGTTTTTAGCGACGCTATAATATTTTGAAAATCTTTATCAATGTAAGACAAGTTTGATAAATTTATTAAACTTTGAAGATAATATTTGTCGAGCTCTATTGCCAAATTAAAGTATTTTTTAGCTCCATCTTTATTTTTTTTTGTGGCCTCAATAATTCCTAAAATATTATAAAGAAAAGGATTTCTTTTATCTTTTTCTTCAAGCAGATCTATTTCAAATTTAATTGTTTCAAATTGTTTATTTTTGAAGAGTTCTTCAATTTTTTTATAAAAAATATTATTCAAATTTAATTATAAATTCCTTCAAGAGGGTTTATTCATAGAATTAAAAAATTCTGAATTATTCTTAGTATTCTTTAATTTTGAATTAATAAATTCTATAGCATCCATTGAACCCATAGGGGCAATAATTCTTCTTAGCACATTCATTTTCTGAAGATCAGTTTTATCAAAAATTAATTCTTCACGTCTAGTTCCAGATTTTGTTATATCTATTGCTGGAAAAATTCTTTTTTCTGAGATTTTTCTATCTAGAATAGTTTCGCTGTTACCTGTTCCCTTGAACTCCTCAAATATAACCTCATCCATTCTACTTCCAGTATCTATCAATGCGGTAGCTATGATAGTTAAAGAACCACCTTCCTCGATATTTCTAGCAGCTCCAAAAAATCTCTTTGGTCTTTGCAAAGCGTTTGCATCAACACCTCCTGTTAAAACTTTTCCTGAGCTGGGAACCACGGCATTATAAGCTCTTCCAAGTCTAGTAATTGAATCTAAAAGAATAACAACATCTTTTTTGTGTTCCGTTAGCCTTTTAGCCTTTTCGATTACCATCTCAGCAACTGCAACATGCCTTTGTGCTGGTTCATCAAATGTTGAACTAATAACCTCTCCCTTCACAGTTCTTTGCATATCTGTAACTTCTTCTGGTCGTTCATCTATTAACAAAACCATCAAATAACACTCTGGATGATTAGCAGTAATGGAATTTGCTATACTTTGTAAAATCATTGTTTTTCCCGCTTTAGGAGGTGATATAATCAATGATCTTTGTCCTTTGCCTATAGGACTTACTAAATCAATTAATCTAGGGGTTAAATCTGGTTTTTTCTCTACTTTGACGCTCTCGACTTCCATAACAAGTTGTTTATTTGGATAAAGCGGAGTTAAGTTATCAAATGCGATTTTGTGACGAGATTTAACTGCATCCTCAAGGTTAATTTTACTGACTTGAAGTAGAGCAAAATATCTTTCGCCGTCTCTCGGCGCTCTTACCGGTCCCTCTACTGTATCACCTGTCCTCAATCCAAATCTTCTTATTTGGCTAGGACTTATGTAAATATCGTCTGGACCTGGTAAATAGTTTGATTCCATTGCTCTTAAAAAACCAAAACCATCTTGAAGCATTTGCAAAACACCGCCACCTGTAATTTCTTCTCCTTTTTCAGCTAACTTTTTAAGGATAGAAAAAAGAATTTCTTGCTTTCTTAAAGTGCTTGCGTTTTCAATGCCCAGTTCTTCTGCTTGGGAAATAAGATTTTCTGATGATTTTGATTTAAGTTCTTGAATGTTCATAATGTAGGGGGTTTATTTGTTAGATGTTTTAAATATATATATATTTTACTAAATTTCAATACCTATAAAGGCTTAAAAACAACAATAAATACGATCAATATTAATAATATAGTTGGAATTTCGTTAAATATTCTAAAAAATTTTGATGAGTATTTGTTTTCGTCTAATTTAAATTTATTTAAACATCTTCCTAAAAATAAGTGATAGGCTGTTAAAATTACTACTAATGCAAGCTTTAAAATTAACCACTTATTATTAAGTTGATCAAATCCAATACTTCCAATAAGCGCTAAACCAAAAATCCATGAAAGTATCATCGCTGGCATCATAATATAGTTGTAAAGTTTAAATTCCATAACTTTAAAAACTTCACTTATATTTTTTTCACTTTTTTTTTCAGCATGATATACAAAAATTCTAGGAAGATATAACAACCCTGCCATCCAAGAAATAACAGCTATTAAATGTAAAGCTTTTAAAGTTAAATATAAGTTCATTTACTTACAATATATCTTTCAACTAACGTACTAATAAGTTTTATGTGATCATCGTTATCATTGAGACATGGCACTAGATCAAAATTTGACCCACCAGCGCTAAGAAAACTTTCCTTTCCTTGAATGGCTATTTCCTCAAGTGTTTCAACGCAGTCGGCTGAGAAACCTGGACAAATCACTAAAATATTTTTTTTTCCTATGTTTGGAAGTTTTTCTAAAGTTTTATCTGTATAAGGCTGTAACCATTCCTGAGGACCAAACCTAGATTGAAATGTAGTTTCAATTGGGACTTTAGTGAATTTCTCTTTAATAAGCCTTGTAGTTTTCTGACAATAACAATGGTATGGATCACCTTTTTCAAAATATTTTTTTGGTATGCCGTGATATGATGCAACAATTAAGTCGGGCTTCCAATTTATTGATAATATTTTATTTTCAATACTTTTAACTAAAGCATCAATATATAATGGCTCAGACTCGTAGTGAGGAATAATTTGTAAACTTGGTTGCCATCTTGATTTCATTAACGTCCTATAAACCTCGTCACAAACAGTAGCTGTAGTCGCTGCCGCATATTGAGGGTATAAAGGAAGAACTATCAAGTTTTCGCATCCGTGATCCTGCATTTTTGCCAAAACACTTTTTATACTTGGGTTTCCATATCGCATAGCAAAATCAATTATTATATTTTTGTTAGATATTTTTTTTCGCAACTTGATTGTTTGATTTTGAGTGTAATACCTTAATGGTGACATGTTTTCTTTTTTCATCCATATTTCCTTATAAGCTTTTGCTGTCTTTGATGGTCTAAAGGTTAAGATAAATAAATTAAGAATCGCTTTCCATATTATTGGGTTAACCTCTATTACTCTTTTATCTGATAAGAATTCTTTTAGGTATTTACGAATATCAAGCCAACTTGTTGAGTCAGGAGTTCCAAGATTAACTATTAATATCCCTGTTTTTCCAAAATTTACTTTAGGATGATCTTTCATTAAATCTTCTCACTATTTTTATTAAATATTCTATCATATTTGGTTTTGTTTTGGGCAGCACACCATGTCCTAAATTAAATATATATGGATGATTTTTAAAAACACTCAAATAATAATCTGCAGTTTTTTCTAGTTTTCGTTTATTTGTCAAAAGAATACTAGGATTCATTCCGCCCTGGATTGGAATATTTATATTTTTTAAAATTTTTTCTGGGTTTACATTATAATCAATACTAATGGCGTTTGGTTTAACAAATTTAGTGAATTCAAAATAATTTTTAATATTTCTTGGAAAACAAATACAAGGTGTTTTTTGAGATTGAGTAAATTTTACTAATTCTTTATTTGGTTTATAAATTAGATCCTCCAAATTATTTTCTGGCACTAATCCAGCCCAGCTATCAAAGATTTGTATTATATTTGCTCCACTTTTAATTTGTTCTTGAATATGTAATTTAATAAAACTGCTAATAAACTTAGTCATATCAATTATTAATGCTTTATCCGATAAGGATTTTGTTAAATTCTTTTTTGGTGAAGTTTTGTTAAGCATATATAATATTATAGTCCAGGGTCCGCCTACAAAGCCTATCAAATCTTTTTTATTGAATAAATCCTGTTTTACCATCTCAATAGATTTATAAATTGGATTTAATCTATTTTTAAAATTTTTTTTTGGAAAATTTTTAAATTCAGGCAAACAGAAATTTCCTAAGTACGGTCCAAAATTTTTTCTGAATTCAACACTCTGACCTAAACCATAAGGAACCATTAATATATCTGAAAATATAATGGCGGCATCTAAATCATATCTTTTAATAGGTTGTAGAGTGATTTCTCTTACTTTTTTTGGGTTTAAACACAATTCAATAAAATTAGGATTTCTCTTTCTAATTTTTTGGAACTCAGGCAAATATCTTCCAGCCTGTCTCATTAACCAAATTGGTTTAATTATTACATTTTTTTTTGAAATAACCGACTTTATTAGAGTCATATAATATTTATATTTAAACTAACTTTATTAGTATTATTACTTGTTAATAACGGTGATATTTTTTTATAAACAACTTTTAAAGATCTTTTCCACAATTTATTTTTAATATTATTCAATGAATTGCCTATTTAAAAATTATTATTTTGATATTTATATATTGTTAATAAAATTTATACATGTGGTCAAAATTGTTGATTAAATAGGTTTTTTTCATTCAAAATACATAAATATTCAATTTTTTTGAAAATAAGTTTATTATCAACCTTTAACTTACAAATTATACATGAGTAATATACATCAAATTTACTTAATTTCTGACTCAACAGGTGAAACACTTGATAGGATATTTTTGGCTCTCAAAGCACAATTTAACAATTTTAAGTATAAGACAAACCACTACTCTTTTACTAGAACTGAAAATCAAATTATTAAAATTCTCGAAGATTGTAAGAAACATGATAAAAGCATTATACTTTACACTATTGTTGACGATAAACTTGATAAATTTTTAAACACAGAAGCTTCAAAAAACAAAATACCTTGCTTCGGTGTCTTAGGGGATTTAATAAATAGCTTTTCAAAATTGTTAAATCAAAATGCTCTAAACGTTCCCAGTAGACAACATATTTTAGATGATGAGTATTATAAAAAAATTGATGCAATACAATTTACAATGAATCATGATGATGGGAACGCATTAGATGATATAGAAAAATCAGATATAATATTGATAGGAGTTAGTAGAACAAGTAAGACACCAACATCTATTTACTTAGCAAATAAAGGTTATAAAGTATCAAATATTCCTATAGTAAATAAAAACTCTATCCCAGAAAATATTAAAAAAAATAAATTAAAAAAATGTATAATAGGCCTTATAGCTGAACCACAAAGACTTGCTGAAATTCGAAAAAATAGAATGAGCACTCTAAAAGAAACCGGGAATCAAAAATATACTAATTTGCAAAAAATTCAGGATGAAGTAAATAATTCAAAAAATACATTTCAAAAATTCAAATGGCCAACTATTGATGTAAGTAGAAAATCTGTGGAAGAAACAGCGGCGTCAGTAATTAAAATTTATGAGATAAGTAGGAAAAATGCATGATATTATTTTAGCCTCTAAAAGTGAAGTAAGAAAAATTATTTTAGAAAAGAACAATATTAGTTGTTTGGTAAAGCCATCAAATGTTGATGAAGACCCAGTAAAAGAAAGTTTAATTAAAGAAGGAGCATCACCTGAAATAATTTCAAAAAATCTTGCAGAATTAAAAGCAAATAAAGTAAGTCAAAAAATTGAGCAAAACCTTGTATTAGGTGCCGATAGTGTAATTGACTTAAATGGAGAACTTATATCCAAACCAGAGAACAGAGAAGATGCATTCACAATATTAAAAAGATTAAATGGAAAACAACATCACCTTATTAGCTCAGTTTGTATATCTAAAAATGGTTCTATGATTTGGAATTACACAGATAAAGCTAAACTTACTATGAAAAAAATGTCGGACAAAGATCTTAAAGATTATTTATCAAAAATCTCGGATAAAATGTTATACGCATATAATGTTTATCAAATTGAGGGTGAGGGAAGAAGTTTATTTGCTGAAATAGAAGGAGACGAAAATACTATAATGGGATTACCAATTAAAAAAATAAAGGATTATCTGAAAAAATGAAAAGATACCTAGTTATAGGAAATCCAATTGATCATTCTTTGTCCCCTTTATTACATAATTACTGGATAGAAAAAAATAAAATAAAAGCAATTTATGAAAAAAAATTACTCAAAGAAAATGAGATTGAGAATACTATACTTAAAATAAGATCTAAAAAAATAGATGGAATAAATGTAACTGTGCCCTTTAAAAATAAAGTTGTTAACTTCATGGATACTCTAACTAAAGAAGCAGGCGAAACAGACTCTGTAAACACTATTTATTTAAAAGATGAAAAATTAGTTGGTCATAACACAGATATTGATGGTTTCGAGCTTGGAATTAGATCCTATGGATATGATGTTAAAAAAAAAAAATTTTTATTTTTGGTGCAGGGGGTGTAGTACCTTCAATTATAGTTGGACTAAAAAGAATGGGAGCGTTAAAAATATTTTTATATAATAGGACAATTTCAAAATCTGAGCATTTAAAAAATAAATTTAGTGATATTGAAATAATAGATAAAGAAAACATTCCAAAGGATGTTGATATGTTAATAAATGCATCTAGCCTAGGTATTAATAAAAGTGACAAAATAGAACTTAACTATGAGAAAATAGGAAATAATAAATTTTATTATGATGTCATTTATAATCCAACTGAGACTAATTTCTTAAAAGAGGGAAAAAAGTATGGAAACAAAATTGAGAATGGTAAAAAAATGTTTATTTATCAAGCTCATCAAGCTTTTGCAATTTGGCACAATGTTTTACCAAAAATAGATGAGAAAGTTGAACAATTACTAAACAAATAATGATTAGAATTGCTGTGGTAGGAGAAATTGGTTCTGGAAAAAGTTATGCATCAAGGTTATTTGGTTTTCCCGTTTTTAATGCAGATAAAGAAGTTATAAAAATATATAAGAAAGATAGAAAAGCTTATCAAAAAATTAAAAAAAAATTACCAAATCATTTTTTCTCATTTCCAATTAGAAAAGAACAGATAGTCCGCGCAGTTAATAAAAATACTAAAAATTTAAAAACAATATCAAAAATAATCCATCCCATGGTTAGAAAAAATATGAAAGTTTTTTTAAGAAAAAATAGAAAAAAAAAAGCCATAGTTTTAGATATTCCTTTATATTTTGAAAATAATTTAAACAAAAAAGGGGATGTAATAATCTTTATCAGTACAAAAAAAAAATTAATTTATTCTGCATTATTAAAAAGACGAAAATCTAATATTAAACTGTTAAAAAAATTAGGAAAATTACAACAATCAATTTTGATAAAGAAAAAGAGATCTCATTATGTTATTAAGAACGACTTTAATAGTAGAAATTTGAAAAAAATGGTTAAAATTATTAAATATAAAATTTTAAATAAATGAAGGAAGTAGTTCTCGATACTGAAACAACAGGCTTAGATATTAAAGATGGCCATAGAATTGTAGAAATAGGATGTTTAGAGTTAGACAATTTTGTTTTAACATCAAAAAAGTTTCATTGCTACTTAAACCCAGAAAGAAAAGTTTCTGAACAAGCGCTTAAGGTGCATGGATATACTGATATTTTTTTGTCTTCACAGAAAAAGTTTTCCGAAGTAGTTGATGAATTTTTAAACTTTATAAGAGACAAAAAACTGGTAATTCATAATGCAAGTTTTGATTTATCCCATTTAAACAATGAATTAGCAATTTTAGGTAAGAGCAAGATAAATGAAAAGAATGTAGTAGATACTCTTGAGCTAGCACGAAAAAAATTTCCAGGATCTCAAAATAGTCTCGACGCTTTGTGTAAAAGATATAAGATAGATAATTCCAGAAGAGTAAAGCATACAGCGCTGATAGATTGTGAGCTACTTTCAAAAGTATACGTAAACTTAGTTGATCAAAAAGAGCCAAAATTTGATTTAGAAGTGAGAGATAATTTTTTTGTATCTGAGAATAAAGATCACAAAGTTAAATATTTCAATAAAGTAATTCAGCCTACAGAAGAAGAACTAAAATCTCATAAAAATTTTCTAAAAAATAATCTTAAAAAAAATTTTTTTAATTAAATTTCTCATTAAAAAGTTTTGTAAAATCTACCTTTTTCTCAAATTTTATACCTGGATAACCAGAATCTGTTATCATATTAATTAAAATTTTTTCAAGTTTAGGGAATATTTCATTCTGAACATCACAAAGTATGATTCTTTGTAATTCTTTTTTTTCTTTAATTTCGTTTTCGATTTTTACAATCGAACTATAAACGACTTCAAAATAGGATTTTTTTTCTATTTGTTTTTTATCTTGAAATTTTAAAGTAGTATTTATTTCAATCAATTTATTTTTTAAAGCTTTTGAATTAATATCAATATCGAGTTCATATTTCGAAATATTATCTTTTGTATATAGATAACTTTCTACGTTTGGAGTTTCACTAGACAAATCTTTTATATATCCTGAAAGTATTTTAAATTTATTGCTCATTTTTATCATCTATATCTTCAGACTCACCTTCTATAAAGTCCTCTTTTAATTTTTTTTCTTTTGAATATTTTTTTGAAAATTTGTAAAAAATAACTTTTCTTGTTGGGGGGAATATCATAAAAAAACCAACTAAATCTGTAGCGAATCCAGGGATTAGTAATAATAAAGCCGCAAATGCTAGAGCTGCACCTGAAACAATTTCATAAATCGGCAATTCATTCCTCATCACTTGACCCATGCCTGATCTAAGAGTATTAAAGCCCTCATATCTTGCATAATAGATACCTATAACAGCGGTAATAAAGATCAAAGAAATTGTGTATAAAGCTCCAATTTTGCCCCCAATCTCTATAAAAAGATAGATCTCGATAACAGGAATCAAAATTATAGTTAATAAAATCGCGTTCATTTG
>MDTE01172265.1_pt1 | contig 15112 bp, 8 predicted proteins | sample 811231 | NCBI WGS metagenome assembly MDTE01 (sample SAMN05326651, study PRJNA326480) | marine metagenome | isolation source: seawater | place: Indian Ocean: Red Sea | collected 2010 | reverse complement strand
CGATCTGCTCTGAAAGAATACCTGTAAGCTCAACCTCTGCGTCAAGGTTGTGATAAGCGTTCAAGTCCTGAGCAAGCTCTGGAGACCATGAAGCCTTCAACTTACGAGTAACAGCGGTGATAGCTGTTGAGTCAACCTTGATAGCAATCTCAGGAAGAGAGTTGTTTGCTTCAAGTTCCCACTTGTCAGCACCCTTGATAGCACCCAAGCCTGAACCGTCAACGAGGTTGTCGTCGATAGCAAACTCAAGACCAAGTTTACCTTGACCAGAAGCGTCAGCCTGTTGTGTACCAGCGCCAGCGACCTTACCAGCGGTGTCAACGAATACCAACTTGATTGTTGTAACGCCCTGAGCGTCCTTACCAACATACTTTGTAAGTCTTCTAACAATACGGTTTGTAGATGTCAAGCCTGATGTAACTACAAGGTGACGAAGGTCAGTTGTAATCAACTGGTTGATGTCACCGTCGTCCTTTGCAACTGTAACTTCCATAACAGTACAGCAAGAATCAGTTCTAGCCAACAAGTCAGCGTCGAAGTCGATCAACTTAGCGTTTTCGTCTGAAACTGCACCGTCAAGGTCAAATTGTGTACCAGCGGCGGTAACGCCTGCTGCCTCTGCTGTACCACGAGCAACTGAGTGACCGTGAACAAGGTCTTGGAACTGAGGAGTCTGAAGGTTTCCACCTCTTGCCTCTGGATCCAACTCGGTACCGTCAAGGATGCCTGATGCAACCTTCTGACCGCCATAAATTGAAGGAGCGTCTGAACCCATTCCGTCACGACCTGCGCCCTGCTTGATGAAGTCCATGAAAAAGATAAGACCACTTGGCAAGCTCATAGGCTGAACTGAAACAAGCTTCTGTGCCAAAAGACCGCCGAATACACGACGAACGATTGGGAAAGCTACAGCAGCGAAACCTTCTACGTCGCCACCAGCCATTGTGTTTGATTCACGAAGAAGTTCCTTCGCTTGGTTCTCAAGGAGAACCGCCATTTGATTTCTGTTGAAATCGCCTTCAAGACCTTCAAGAAGACCAGTCTTTTCCCACTTGTTGAGAATAGCCTCACCTTCTTTAGAAAGGTCACGATTAACGATTCCTTCTGTAAGATTTTCTAAAATAGACATTTGTATATTACCTCCGAATGATTTATTTGTCTTTATTTATTAATTCCAGCTAATTGCTGCATTCTCTGAGAGAATGTATCTGTCTGCCTCTGAGGAGTATTTCCTCTTGAAGCAAATGGCGAAACGCTTCTCTTTACTGCTTCACTCAATGTATTTGGCGATGACTTCTGAGAAGTTTCTCTGCTCAACATTGTGTTTTGAAGGGTCTCGAAAATTGTTTTCGCTTCTTCAACAGAACCAGCACCCGTAATGGACTCGACAATTTCATTTCTTTGTCGCTCATTCAAAGAGGCATTATTTAGAATGCGATTCGTGTAAAGCAACTTGGCGTTGGAAAGATTAACTTCCGCAAGTCGCTGTGTAATTTTGTCGATAGCAGAACGATATCTCTGCTGTCGAACATCAAAGCCCTGTGCTTGCTTTTGAAGCTGTGCGATTTCCTCTTCCAATTCCGTATTACGGGCTGTAAGAGTTTGAATCATTTCTTCTTCCTCGGTAAGAGTAGGGGTCTGAACTTGCTCTGTTTCCTCTTCGTCAAGAGTTAACGCAACTTCTTCTACCTCTTCCTCTTCTTCCAAAGGAATAGAAATAATATCTTGTCGCTCTGGTTCATGGTCAATCTCAAGGGCTTCGAGATTAATTTCTTCTTCTTCGACGATTTCTAATTCTTCGCCAAGATTAATTTCAATTTCTTCATCTTCTTGAAGTTCCAGTTCTTCTTCCTCACCAGCAGGCTCCAAAGCAGGTTGGTCATCTTGCATGCCCATATCCATTCCTGCTTCCTCTTCCTCTGCCTCGATAGCTGCTCTTAGTTGAGCAAAGTCAATCTCTTGAGGCTCGTCTGCCTCTGGGCAAGGGCAAAGCCTTTCGCCGTCAGTGAAAGCTGGTGAAGCCATGCTTGGGGACATTGCGCCCGCTGACATCTCTTCATCTAGCTGCTCTTCTTCTTGTTCAAGAAGACGGGATACTGCTGAACGCATTTCGTCAGCATATTTCTCTAATAGTTCGTTCTCTGCGCTCTTGACTGCTGCCTCTTTTAAGGCTTTTGCGTCAACAAGTGCTTGCTCTAGTAAATTAGACATTTAGTCTTTCTCCTCACCTTAGTGCTTAAAATATGAAAAAGTCAAAGTTTTTCAGTAATAAATAGTCATATAGAGCGTGAAAAGCCAATTTTGAAATAATAAAAAAAAAGGGGGGCAAAAGCCCCCCTTAAAACTATTCAGTTTTTATTAGTACAGTTGCTTAAAAGCAAATTATACTGTTACTGCACCTTCATCGTCAGCGAAAGAGTAGAACACTACCATACCTTCGATTGCGGATTCGAATGTGATAGTAACGTCACCTGTTGACTGGTCGATAGAGATTGGAGCAACGAGTGCCTCGTAAGTTGCTCTACTGTCGTTTGTCTCGAAAATCTGAACGAAACCAGCAGTAGAAATCTCAAAGCCTGTGTAGAAAGATGAACCGTCTACGATAAGCTGATTACTTCCGTTCAAGTCAGAAGCTGAGAACTCAATCTTGTGGTGTCTGTAGTTCTCTCTTGTCTCAAGTGAAGACAAAAGTGAATTCTCTGTAGAGATAAGAGTTGAGTGGTTAGTCTCAAGAGATGTAACCGCTGAAGCTCTAGCTGTCTCTTCATCACCGATACGAGTTGTGAGTGATGCGTCTGCTGCTACTCTTGTAGATGCTTCTACAGAGATAGCTGCGTTGATTGATGTGACGTGCGAAAGAACCTGAGAGTCGTTTGTTGCGTCAATTGAATTAACGAGAGAAACGATTTCTGCGAAAGAGTCCTTGTCTGCGTCAGCGCCAGCGAGAATAGCATCTACTCTAGCCTTCTCTGTTGAAACCTCACCTGAGAAATATACTTCAAGTGATGAGTCAGCAGAAGCTCTTGAAGAAGCCTCTGAAGAGATGAGTGTTTCAAGTGAGGCTGCTGCAACCACCTGAGCAGACTCCTCAATTGAAAGTCTTGTCTCAAGAGATGTGTCTGCTGCCGCACGAGCATCTTCCTCGTTTGAAACTCTTGTTGAAAGAGATGTGTCTGCTGCTCCACGAGCATCTTCCTCATTTGAAACTCTTGTTGTAAGAGAAGCGTCACCAGCGATTCTAGCAGTCTCCAATGATGTGATAGCTGCTGAAGCACTGTTTGATACTGAAAGAACTGCTGAAGCTCTTGCGTCTTCTTCGTTCGATACTCTTGTTGTAAGAGAAGTATCTGCTGCGCTTCTTGCGTCTTCTTCATTTGAAACTCTTGTTGTAAGAGAAGCATCGCCTGCTGCTCTAGCTGTCTCTTCGTCTGACAATCTTGTTGTCAATGAAGCGTCAGCAGCAACTCTTGATGACTGCTCTGAAGAAAGAACAACTTCAAGTGACGAATCACCTGCTGCTCTTGAGTCTTCCTCGTTTGAAACTCTTGTTGAAAGAGAAACGTCTGCTGCTGCTCTTGCTGTTTCCTCGTCACCAACTCTTGTAGAGAGGGAGTTGTCACCAGCAAGTCTAGCAGATTCTTCGGATGAAAGTCTTGTTTCAAGTGAAGTGTCTGCTGAAGTTCTTGATGAAATTTCAGAAGCAAGCTGTACGTTCAATGAAGAAGCGTTAGCAACAAGACCTGAATCGTTTGTTGAATCAACAGAGTTGATAAGTGAAACGATTTCAGCAAATGAATCCTTGTCTGAGTCAGCGCCTGCGAGAATGTCATCTACTCTATCCTCTTCTACTGAAAGACGAGTTTCAAGTGATGTATCCGCTGATGCTCTTGAAGATGCTTCTGAGGAGATAGCTGCTGCCAAAGAAGCTGCCGCTGAATCTTCTGAAGATTCTTCGATTGAGAGTCTCAACTCAAGAGAGCTGTCGCTTGCTGCTCTAGCAACCTCTTCTGTAGAGATTCTTGTAGCAAGTGAGCTTTCTGCTGCAGATGCTCTAACAACCTCAGATGAAATTTCTTCTGAAAGTTCTGTCTCTACAGACTGTGCTCTAGACTCTTCAGACGATACGTCTGCTGCTCTATTGTCTTCTTCTGTGGAAAGTCTTGTTTCAAGAGAACTGTCTGCAGCTGCTCTTGAAGAAACTTCTGAAGAAAGCGCAGCCGAACGTGCTGCTGATTCTGCTGTAATAGCAGATGCTCTTGCCGACTCTTCTTCTGAGAGTCTTGTTTCAAGAGAACTGTCAATTCCTTCAAGTGAAGAAACTGCTGAGTTTTCTGCTGACTCTTCAACAGAAAGTCTTGTCTCAAGTGAGTCAAGTGAGTTAGAGTTAGCAAACTCTACCCACTGTGCGCTTGCGCCACCGTTAGCAGTGTCTGCGTCCCACATATAGAACTTGACTTCTGAACCGTCAATTCTCTTAATGATACGACCATCTTCGTGAGATGTGCCTGATGGCAATGAGGTAAAGCCTTCAATTGCGAAGTCCTTAGCCTTTGCCTTGATAATATTAATTCTACTCATGTGTTTTTATCCTCCTATAAAATCTAAAAAACACGGCGATTAAAAAATCGCAAAAGCGGGGGGTGCCCGAAGGCACCACCCCTAAAAGTTATGTATTAGTCTAAGACTAAATTTTGTTCAGTTAGTAAATTAAATTACTACTGTGATGTCCCAAATAACGTCTGCGCCTGCAGCATTAGATGCTGTAAGTCTTACAGTATATGTTCCAGATGCTGGAACGGGTCTGTTGTATGAACTACTACCTTCCTTGAAGAGAAGACTTACATAGCCGTTGTTACTAACAGACTGCTGGTCGCCGCTGTTGTACTGCTCAAGGTCGAATTCGGCAGCATGTGTACCTGTAAGTGCCCAGTTTGTAGTATAGCTGTCCCAACCATAATTGTAAGAATTATAGTTAGCATTAAAGTTAGCGATAGCATCTGAGAAGTTATCTCCAACATTCAATGATGATGGCTTGTTAAATGTAACATCTCTCTGCTGACCGAAAACGGAACTAAGACCTGACGAACCAGTTGAGTGCCAGTAAATCTGGCTAGTAGTATAGTGAGACCCTGAATACATCTGGAAGTCATGGTCTGTATCCAAGTTGTAGTAAGGTGCCGACTCGCTACCTGCCTTGAAAAGACAAGCACCATTCACATCATAACCTTCTACCCAAATCTTGAAAGCAGAACCAACTGCTGGTCCCTGTGCTGGAATCGCAGGACTTGTACTAGGGAAAGATGTACTGTCTGTACCTTCTGGTCCATACTCACCGAGAGTGACAGCAGTGTCTGTATACTGAGTTGAACTCCAAGATACACCACCGTCTGTACTTTCCTGCGAATACCATCTGATGTATGCACCAGTTTCGCCAACATCACCCCAATTGAGGAAGTTGGTATATGTATTGGTTGCCGAATCATATTCTGCTGACAGTGGAGTATTAAGGGTCCAGTTATACTGCGTATATCCATAATTTGTGTTTACTGTGTACGAAGCATTGTCCAAGTCAACAATATAGAGATATGTCTGCTGGCTCGCACCTGCATAAGTTTCTGAAATCTCATCTGGCGCATTAGCATCGTAACTTGAGTTTGATACCGCAAGTTGGAACTGTGCTGCGTTCGATGGAGTTGAAACAGACTTTTCGTCACCAGCGAAAGAATAGAATACTGCGAAACCGTCCTTTGCTGTTGAACCAAGGTCAAATGTCATAGCATTTGTGCTCGGGTTGAATGTTGCTGGAGCAACAAGGTGTCTGAAAGTTCCAGAAGAAACTTCGTGGAAAATCTGAACCATACCATTACCAGCAGTGTAGCCTGATGGTAAATCAGCCTGAGCGACTGTGAATGATGTCTGACCTGTAAAGTCGATTCTTACGTGTCTTGCTGCTTCCTTTGTCTCAAGTGAAACAATGCTAGAGTTCTGTGCAGAAATCAAGGCAGAGTGCTTGGACTCAAGAGATGTAACTGCTGACGCTCTAGCTGTCTCTTCGTCGCCAATGCGAGTAGAGAGTGAAGTGTCTGCCGAAGTCATTTCTGACAATTCTGCTGCGAGAGACAAGTCAATGTTAGAAACGTAAGCATCAAGAGCATCGTCTGATGTAGAGTCTACACCACTCAAGAAGGTAAAGATTTCAACAAACGTATCCTTGTCAGCATCTGCTGAGTCCAAGATAGCATCGAGGTCTGAAGATACAACTGATACCTGAGAATCAATTGTTGACTTCAATGTCGAATCTTCAACAACCATTGTAGAAGCCTCAGATGAAATAAGAGTTGAAAGTGAGGATACCGCTGTATTCTCAGCGTCTTCCTGATTTGACAATCTTGTCTCAAGTGAAGTGTCTGCAGCCATTCTAGCTGTTTCTTCTGTTGCGATTCTTGTCGTAACTGATGCGTCTGCCACAACCATATTAGATTCTTCAATAGAGACTCTCAATGTAAGTGAAGCATCTGCTGATGCCATTGAAGAGTTCTCGTCAGTATCAACTGAAGTGCTCACATCGTCTGACAAAGAAACAATTGCTGAAGCTCTTGCGACCTCTTCTGCTGCGATTCTTGTTGTCAATGAAGCATCTGCTGCGACCTGTGTTGAAGCCTCAACTGAAACTCTAGTATCCAAAGATACCTCTGCTGAAAGCTCGTTAGACTCTTCCGCAACAAGTCTTGCCTGAAGGGATGTATCTGCCGATGCTCTGTCGGAAGCTGCTGAACCAGCATCTGAAGCAATCGAGTTATCAGCAGCGAGTCTTGCTGATTCTTCAGAAGACAATCTTGTAGAAAGTGAAGCGTCTGCTGCAGCCTGTGCTGAAGCCTCTGACGAAACTCTTGTGTCCAAGGAAAGTTCTGCTGATGCTTCTGCGTCTTCCTCGTTTGAAAGTCTAGTCTCAAGAGAGCTGTCAGCATCTGCTCTAGCAACACCTGCTGAAGCAAGTGAAGAGCCGAGGTCAGAGAATTCTGTTGAAAGTTCTGAGTCTTCTGACAAGTCTGTTGCGTTAAGAAATGAAACAATCTCAGCAAATGAATCCTTGTCTGATGTTGAAGCATTCAAGATAGCGTCTACAACCACCTCTTCCTGAGAAAGTCTAGTCTCAAGAGAACTGTCTGCTGATGCTCTATCTGAAGCTGCTGTACCAAGAACTGTGTTGTTGGAATCAACAACTGCAACTCTGTTGGAACTCTGTGCTGACATTCTAGCGTCAAGAGATGTTTCTGCTGAAAGTTCAGATGATTCTTCGCTTGAAATAAGCGTTTCCAATGAACTCTCTGCTGTTGAAGCTCTTGAAATCTCAGAAGCATTTGCTGCGGAAACAACGCCTTCAGCGGCTGCTGCTCTAACATTTAAAGAACTAACTGCTGATGTCGCTGCATCTTCTTCCTGAGAAAGTCTCAATTCGAGCGAAGCATCTGCTGCTACACGAACTGTCTCTGCTGAAGTAATTTCTGAAGCTCTAGCTACTGCTTCTGAAGAGACTGCTGCGCTTCTTGCTGCTTCTTCTACTCCGATTCTGGTTGACAACGAAGCGTCAGCCGTAGCAAGAGAAGAGTGAGCAGTCGCTCTGCCATCTTCCTGCTGAGACAATCTTGTCTCAAGAGAAGAGTATTCAGCGTTACTAGCAAAACGAACCCAAGTACCTGTTGAGTCGTGCCACATGTAAAAGCTGGTGCCGTACTTTACAATACGACCGTCTTCGTGGTCTCCTGATGAGCCACTTGTTGGTGCCGAAGCCAAAGATTCAATAGCAAAATCTTCCGCTGTGACATTTAAAATATTAATTCTACTCAAAGTTTTATCCTCCTAAAATAATGTTAAATGTGGGAGTATTTTTGACTCGCCACTATAAAATCTTGAGTAAGATGGACAAGAGAATAAACCTCTCCCACCTGCCTATATCTAGGCGGGATTTTCAGTTAAAGAACAGGTTTTTTTTGTGATTGTTGTTTAAGGTTTTGAGGGGATAAAAAAAGTTTTTAGTGGATGATTATGACCCTATATGTCTGCTGAACTGTAACATTTCCGAAGTAGAAAACTACGTCATTTTGGTTTCTCGTAAATGGTACAACTAGGTTGTTTCTATTGGCATCAATTATCTGAACGATGTAGTCTCCATTACTAACTCCAAGGTTGTGCGTAAGTGTTGCGAATACGCTCGTGCCAGTATTTACAGTTAAGCTGTAAGATTCTATTTCTGGTAATAAAGACGATGAAGCTGCGATTGCTTCAATCGCCGCAGCAGTGACTGCGTTCTGAATTGCCGTCTGACTACTTCCCGAAATTAATACTGTATAGTCAGTGTTTGCTGCGACATCTCCAAAATAAAATACTACATCATTTGCGCTTCTAGTAAAAGGTATAACAATGTTGTCTCCATTAGAATCTATAACTTGTACGAGATAGTCTGCATCTCCTGTATTATGTGTAAGCGTCACAGAGACATTTGAGCCAGCCACTGCTGTTATGCTATGAGAAACAACGTCTGAAATTGAAGGTGGTCCTGTTGGTCCTTGTGGTCCTACGAGTGAAGCAAGCCATTCTGACTCTGTGCCTGTAAATCCGTTGTCTACTGCAACTTCGTAGGCTGAATCTCCTTCGAATCCGTTTGTAATTGAAGCTATCCATTCTGCCTCTGTTCCAGAGAAGCCATTACTAACAGCTATGTCGTATGCGGAATCTCCATCAGCCCCTGTTGGTCCCTGTGGACCTGCTGGACCTTGAGCACCACTTTGTAAATCTGTAACATTTATTTGCCCACCCATTCCTGAATGATACTGGCAATAATAATATAAAGTGCTTGGTGCGCTGTTAGAAACAGTAAATAAATTTCCTGAGCTATGTGAAGTCCAGCCGTCTGTGTACTGTGTGCCTCCACCATGCGTTCCGTCAGACGTAGTAGAAAGCAAAAATGGATGACTGCCTAGTGAAGAATGTGATAAATTAAAGATATATGAATGACCCCTCAACAAGTTCAAAGTTCCTTGCTGAACGCCATCAACAGTATATTTGCCTCCCGAAGCCTGAACAACAAACTCATCAACAATAGAAGGAAGACCATCTGCTCCTGATGGACCCTGAGCGCCTTGCGGTCCCTGAATACCTTGTGGTCCTTGAGCACCGTCGGCACCGTCTTGTCCATCGGCACCTGCTGGTCCTTGAATACCCTGTGGTCCCGCTGGACCTTGAACACCTTGTGGACCTTGTGGACCTGCTGGTCCTGTTGCACCATCTGCGCCGTCGGCACCATCTGCTCCATCTGTGCCGTCTGCTCCTGCTGGTCCTTGAATACCTTGTGGACCTGCTGGACCTTGAGCACCAGTTGCCCCTGTTGGACCCGCTGGACCTTCTGGACCTTGAGCACCATCTGCTCCATCATTTCCGTCAGCGCCTGCTGGACCCTGTGGACCTGTTGGTCCCTGAATACCTTGTGGTCCTTGAGCACCGTCGGCACCGTCGGCACCATCAGCGCCTGCTGGACCCTGTGGACCTTCTGGACCTTGAGCACCAGTTGGACCTTGAGCGCCAGTTGGACCTGCTGGACCTTGTGGACCTTCTGCTCCGTCATTTCCTGCTGGACCTTGAATACCTTGTGGTCCTTGAGCACCAGTGTCTCCTGTGTCTCCTTTGTCTCCTTGAAGACCTTGTGGTCCTTGTGGTCCTTGAGGACCAGTTGCCCCTGTTGGACCTGCTGGACCTTGAGCACCATCGGCACCGTCTTGACCATCAGCACCGTCTGCTCCCGCTGGACCTTGTGGACCTGTGTCACCAGTATCACCTTTTAATCCTTGTGGACCCTGAGCGCCAGTTGGACCCTGTGGACCAGTGTCACCTGTGTCTCCCTTATCTCCTTGAATTCCTTGAATTCCCTGTGGTCCTTGCGGTCCCTGTGCGCCGTCTGCTCCATCTGCTCCGTCAGCGCCCGCTGGACCTTGTGGACCTGTGTCACCAGTATCACCCTTCAAACCTTGCGGTCCTTGTGGACCAGTTGGTCCAGTTAAACCTTGTGGTCCCTGAGCACCCTGTGGTCCTGCTGGACCTTGAATGGAGCCACCTGACACCCACTGACTGCCATTCCAAATATGTAATGAATCATCTGCCTGTACGATATAAGCATCACCTTGTGAATTTCCATTAGCAGGCAAATCGTTAGTTGTGGCAACTGAGCCTTGCATTGTTATACCTGAGCCAGCAGCGCCTTGTGGACCTTGTGGACCCTGTGGACCTGTCGGACCTGCTGGACCTTGAGCCCCGTCGTTTCCGTCCTGACCATCTAAGCCTGCTGGTCCTTGTGGTCCTTGGGCTCCAGTATCTCCCGTATCTCCTTTGTCTCCCTTATCTCCTTGAAGACCCTGCGGACCCTGTGGTCCTTGTGGACCTGTCGGACCTTCTGGACCTTGTGCCCCGTCTGCCCCATCTAAGCCTGCTGGACCTTGTGGACCAGTGTCTCCTGTGTCACCCTTCAAACCTTGTGGACCCTGTGGTCCAGTTGGTCCCGCTGGTCCCTGCGCTCCATCAGCGCCATCACTTCCGTCAGCACCTGCTGGACCTTGAGGACCAGTATCACCAGTTTCTCCTTGAATACCTTGCGGTCCTTGTGGACCTTGGGCACCTGCTGGTCCCTCTGGTCCCTGGGCTCCTGTGTCTCCAGTGTCGCCCTTGTCACCTTGGATGCCTTGTGGACCTTGCGGTCCAGTTGGACCCGCTGGTCCTTGAGCGCCATCGGCACCATCTGCGCCTGCTGGTCCTTGAATACCTTGAATACCTTGCGGTCCTTCGTCACCAGTGTCACCTTTATCGCCTTTGACCCCTTGGATACCTTGTGGTCCTTGTGGACCTACTGGACCTTGAGCACCTGTGTCTCCAGTGTCGCCTTTGTCACCTTGAATTCCTTGAGGTCCAGTTGCACCTTGTGGTCCTTCAATTCCCTGAATACCCTGTGGACCTGTTGCGCCTGTATCACCAGTGTCACCTTTGTCGCCCTTTGGACCTTGTGGTCCTTGAGCACCAGTGTCACCAGTGTCTCCTTTTAGTCCTTGTGGACCTGTCGGACCCTCTGGTCCTTGAGCGCCAGTTGGACCTTGAATACCTTGTGGACCTTGGGGTCCTGTGTCTCCAGTGTCGCCTTTATCTCCCTGAACACCTTGCGGTCCTTGGGCTCCTGTGTCACCCGTGTCACCTTTGTCTCCTTGTGGACCTTGAATACCTTGGGGACCTTGGTCGCCAGTGTCACCCTTGTCTCCTTGGATGCCTTGTGGACCTTGGTCGCCAGTGTCGCCTTTTTCACCTTGAATGCCTTGGATGCCTTGGATGCCTTGCTCGCCCTGTGGACCTTGCTCTCCTTGTTCACCCTGAATACCTTGCGGTCCCTGGTCTCCTGTGTCGCCTTTTTCACCTTGCGGTCCTTGTGGACCTTCTGCCCCATCAGCGCCATCAGCACCGACAAGTGAAGCAAGCCAAGCGGCTTCGTCGCCAACGAAACCCTCAAGCACCGCAATCTCATAAGCAGAACGACCATCATTACCCGCTGGACCTTGTGGTCCTTGTACGCCTGGACCGATGGCGTTTGCTACTTCAGCAATTAAATCATCAGTAACAACAGCTATGCCTGTGGAAGAAGTTTTGCCAGATGTTCTTCGGCGGGAGTGTGATTTTCCAGACATATTTTATGCCTCAACCGATGCCGTCAGCAGCACCCCAAATTTTGCGAAGTGTTCGTGTATCAGCGCCGCCGTCTTCAATAACTTTTGAATTAGGCTCATTCGCTGCTTGTGAGCCACCAGAAGTAGGCTCGTGGTCAAGGACGCCCGTGATGAGAATAGATACCGCATCCTGTTCGTTTCCTTCAGCTTCTGCTCCGTTGACAAATCCAGTAGCAGGAGCAAGAATATCTTCTCCTGCAAACTTTTGAATAAGAATGAAGACAACTTTTGTTCTAGAAGAAATGGTTGCTGTCTCGCCCTGCATTACTTCAATATAGTTTCCGTTTTCAACTGGCTTTGCGATAGGCGAGTTGGCATCTTCATTTCCTTCAGCGTCAAAAAAGTGTGTTTTTTGACCGTTCGTTGACCTTTGAGCAGTCAGCATAACTTTTAAACGAATTGCGCCGTCGCCTGCGCCTTGCTTTACACCAGCAATCCAAGACTCCTCTAGGTTAATTTCCACACTTCGCATAGTAGTTGGAAACTCAACCATAAGAAGTTCACCACTATTTCTATTACCACTAGCAACCCAAGGTTGCGAACTCGTGTCAAAAGTAATTGCGCCTTCTGCTGTTATGTCGCAAGTGAATCCAACACTATCTGGATGCTTTGCATTATTCACAGCGTTTCTGTTAACGCCACCTGTGCCGTCAATGCGAACAATTCTCTTAAAATAAGGTTTTCCTGCCTGAAGTTGAGTTCCTGCCTGACCACCAAGGATATAATTTCTTGCCATTGTAAAAGTCCTCTGTTATAAAACTATACTAAATAGTTACCTATTTCTGTTTTGTCGTTGCCGTTTTCTTCTTCTTGCAGCTTCTGCGAAACGGCGGCGCTCGGCTTGAATTTCTTTATGCTTCTTCCGAAGAGATTTCTTAGAAATATTTCTACATTCTCCAGTTCCACGAGAAGGGTCACGAATGTCGTTCATAACTCCCTCTTTTTTCATCTTACGAAGGGCACGTCGAATAAATGCGTCTGACGACTCACCTCTTCTGATACTCTCTCCAAAAATTCCTCTGTCTCTCACTTTTATTTTCCTTTCTTATTTTTTGCCCTCGGCAAGTTTCTTCCAAACTCCACCGAGGTTTTTTGTAAGTTTATCTATATTAACGCCTGGGTCATTAGGGTCAACACCCTCGAATGCTTTATAGCCTCCAGACGAATTGCTAGTAGAGCCACCCTTCTTTAATGGCTTCGTCCCCTCAAATACATCAACGCCGTTGTATGAGGATGTCCCAATAGCATCCAACAACTTTTTCTTATTTTGTACAATCTTTTGTCTCTCGTCTTCCGAGATTGTGTTCTTTTGTTCTTTCTTTTCCTCTTGAATAGGAACCTTCATTTGTTCTGTAACAAGACCCTTTTGAACTCCAGCTACGACTTCAGAAATAACAGAAGTAAGAAGACCACTAGTTAAAAGGGCGTCTTTTATACACTCTTCTACGATAGGCTTAATAAGTTGTTTTAATTCTGATTTCTTCATCTTAATCCCTTGTGATGTCATTTAAAAGTCTATTGATTCTGTCAGCCTTGCTGTAAATATTGTTTACATTCCTGTTTTCTTGTAAACTCATAAAAGCACCGATGGTTGATGGGTCGGACACGAAATCAAAACAAATTAAGTTGAAGTCATCTTCAACAATCGTATTACCCATCCTATCCTCGTGAACCGAGCCCATACCTCTAGAAGAGATGCCGAGCTTTACGCCAGAGTGAACAAGCGACTGAAGAATCTGTCCTGAAGGAGTGTTAAGAATTTTACACTTCCCCATTACATTGTCGCCATCCCACCAAACCTGAGTCATGAGATGCGAGACATTCTTCAAGTTTACAACGGAATCTTCTGGATGGTCTAACTCACCAAGTGCTCTGTTTTCACGAACAATCTTCTGGTAGTTTTCAATTTCTCTTTCCAGAACTGCTCTAGGATAAACTCTGCCATTTTGATTTTTAGCTTTTGCTCGCTGAATTACTCCAGTGAGATACATCGCTTTACCGTCAGCAACTTCTTTCTTCTCATTTTCAGTTAGAAAGTCTTGGCACAAGCCACCTTCACAAAGTTCGTAATATTCTCTCAACAAGTATTTGTTGTTCATCTCTAAATCTCCAATAAGTCTTACAAAAACAAAAAGCGGGCGTCACCCGCACGAGCTAACATCCATTCTTACAAAGGCGAACAGGCTGAATCATCCATTTTTTCGCAAACATAAAAATACCTCACTTTCAGTTTTACCCTATTTGAATGCCGTCGTCGTCGAATGTAATTGACAGGACATAAGAAGTACCTGAACTAACACATCCGAGTAAGAAAGCCGTAATAGGGCTATAGTCAAAACTAAATAGTTGGGTGTACGGGTTTATACTCCATAAAAGCAAGCCAACCCAAAAGCCCATGCACATTGGACATTTGAAAAGCTCTCCGAGTTTCCCCTTGGTAGGTCTAATTGGGTTAAATATCGAGCCGTAAACTAATATCTGGGTGAGACCATAAGACGCAAGAATAAAATATATTAAGTCTAACAAAGTTCGCCTTTCTTAGTAAACCCTGTAGTATGACTGCATAGCAGGAAATTTGGATATTGTGCCCTTTTCTTTTTCATGAGGCACCTCGCCAAGCTCAGTTCTATCTGGGTCTTCTGGTTGAGTTTCGGACATGGTGATAACATCCTCAAGAGCATCATCATGTGCGTAATATGGCTTCTCTTCTTCTAAGAACTTTCCAATAGTATAGATTACAACCTCTGTCGCATCTGCTCCGATTTTTGACTCTGGATACGCTCCTTGCATGGAACCGTAAACAAAACCTGACTGAACGGAATCGCTTAGGATAGTACCTTTCTTTCTAAGAAAGTCAAACAGTCTATCTTGAGCAGCGTATACGTCGTCAGACATTTCGTTCTTTGGAAAAGTCAATATTTGCTTTTTCTCTGGCTGAACAACAATGTCTAGGTCAAAATGGTCGTAGATTGCGTAATCGCCTTCAAGGGTTTTACGAAGAATCATTTCCATCTTTGGATTAAAAACTAAATTCTTCTTTGCCGAATCACCAACCTGTACCTTGATATCCTCATTCATTTGATTCTACCTCTCTTACAAGCTCTTGAATCTGCATAATCTTTTTTATATCTGATTCTGTTAGTTTATTGTCCTTTAAGCTCTCCAAGAAATCAATGACCTTCTTTGTCTTCTCAAGCATAAGCTCATCATCTTTAACTTCTTGTAATTCTAGGGAAGTCGCAACCCTGTCACGAAGTCTTTCAATTTCTTCGTTCAAATATGTTTTCAAGGACACGCCATTATCTGACACCGAGAAAATATATCGAGATACAACTTTTTGTTGTTCTTCGTGAAGT
>MDTE01184356.1_pt1 | contig 15113 bp, 14 predicted proteins | sample 811231 | NCBI WGS metagenome assembly MDTE01 (sample SAMN05326651, study PRJNA326480) | marine metagenome | isolation source: seawater | place: Indian Ocean: Red Sea | collected 2010 | reverse complement strand
TTTTGAATCAGCAACCATAAAAACAGTTTCACAACCCTTTAGAAGCTGGCTATTCATTAAACTCATTTGAAGCTCATATTCGTAATCACTTACAGCCCTCAATCCCCTGATTATCAAATTCACCCCATTATCTCTCATCCAATCTGTTATGAGTCCATCAAAAACATGCACCTTCACCTTCTTTGCATGCTCTTTATCGAGATTTTCTTTTATTGAAGAAATAATCATTTTTTTTCTTTCTTCAGAAGAAAACCAACATTTTTTTGAAGGATTTCTTGCAATCAAAACATGGACGACATCAAAACATGCAGCACTTCTTTCCAATATGTTTAAATGACCTTTTGTGACAGGGTCAAAAGTTCCAGAATAAACCACCTCTTTAATCATTATCAAATCTCAAAAAAATTAATCCTTCATTTCCATGTTCTATTTTTTGAACCAAGTGTAAATTGTAAAGCTTAGGAAGTGGTATTTTTATAGGCCATCTAAAAGCTAATTTGGTTTTTTCATGAGATATCTTGTGACATGATTCCAAAACCTTTTTTCCAAGTTCTAAATTTTTGAAAGGAGGATCGCAGCAAACAAAATCGAACTTGAAATCAACTTGCTCCATCAAACCAGGAAGACTGCCTGAATTAATGCTATATCTCTCTTTTTTGACTCTTAAATTATTTAGGTTTTCAAGAATACACCTTCTGCTTAATCTGTCTTTCTCAAAAAACGAAACATGTTTGGCACCATTGCTAAGCATGCTGATACCCCAAGAACCGCTTCCAGAAAAAAGATCTGCAACAGTTTTTCCTTCCATATTGGCAAATTTATCAGATACAACTTGTCTCCATCTCCCTGTCAAAGGCCTTAAAGTTGACCTTTCGTAAAAGAAGATTTTTCTAGAATTAAATTCTCCTCCATGTATTCTCAGATATTTTTTAGTCTTTTTCATGTCAATATCAAGGTATAATTACACCCTTATGTCAAGAAAAGATCAAATAACTGGCAAGCAGGGCAAGAGTGGGAATATAGTAAGTCATTCACACAGGAAGTCTAAAAGAAGATTCTCGATAAACCTAATCAGAAAGAGAGTTTGGGATGAAGAAAAGGGTCACTATGTTACATTAAAGGTCTCAAACAAAACACTCAGAACAATCAAGAAAAAAGGACTTTCCTCAACTGTCAGAGACAATAAATAGGTACATCAATGGGCAAAAAGTTCAGACATATAGAAAAGAAAACAACCCTAATAGGTGTTATTAGACGACACTCTAGAGCATTTTTCATAACAACCGGATTGATTTTTGTAGTTTCCATTTTCTGGAATTACGGAACAACTTTCACAAGTTCTCAAAAGGTTAGTGAAGAAACTCTTAAACTCCAAATGGAAAATGCCCCTTCCATTGTTGACGGAGAACCTATTGAAGAAGCGATAATAAGCAGATTGCTTGGTTCGAAAGTTCAACAATGGAGAATGCAGAATCCATCTTCCGCTCCTGGCATAATGGAAATGATTCAATTTAGAGCAGAAAGCATGGATGAGGTTATCGAAAGAAAGATATTACTTAATGAAGCAAAAATTCAAAAAATTTCAATTAGCGAAAAAACTCTTGACGAAAGGAGGGAAAGGGACCTCGAGGTTTTCTTTACCGAACAGAGTGAAGAAATCGGCCTGTTAGAAAAATTCAAAAATAGGAAAGATGCAAAAAGGGAATTTTTCAAAAGAATTTCTGCACTTGGGATGTCTGAAACAGAATACATAAACTCAATTAGAGAAGATTTAATGGTTGAAGAAATTGAGATGTCCATATCAATGCAGGCTCAATCAGAATCAGTAACTTACCAAAAAGAAATTTCAGATGGTGTTGAAAAATCTATTTCTGAAGGAAAAAATCTAACAGAAATAGGTCTTGAAATAAACGGAATTCCAGGAGTTAGAGTAACAGCAAGCAGATGGGTCACGAGAAATCAAGCAAAAGATGAATCAATTCCTTTTGACGAATTGCTCGAAGGAAAAATTTCACAATATTCTTCAAATAATGAAAATAATTTTTCAATATCTCTCGAATACAGAGAAGCTTCTGGAGAGGACTATGAAAATTTCAAAAAAGAAAGAGATGCTGAAAAAGATGTACTAGATATCAACAATATGGTTTCTGAAAGCGATTTAAATATAAATGATGATTATGAAGCAATCCGAATTCAAAATATCAAAATCTCAGCACCTTTGAATGAATTTTACCAAGATATAAAATCTAAAATGAGAATAGCTCATGAAGTAAAAATAAATGACCAAATATATGTAATATATAAAGAATTATTAATAGGAAATTACGAATCTTCATCAGAAAAAAGCCTTGCGGAAACAAAAAAAGAAAATGTTAGAAATGAATATTTCGCATTGTGTGCTTGGAGCTTCTTGTTAAAAAACAAGATGGCTGTAGAAGAAAAAGATCCGAATACACTATCTGAAGCGAAAAACTGCTCTCTACAACTTCTGAAACTAACACCATTTGATCCATATAATCTATTGCTTGCAGCAAGAATAGAAATTGAACTTGGAAACATAGAAGAAGCTGTGAGTTTCATAAACGATTCAAAAGAATTCCGTGGACAAAATTTAAACATATCTTTCCAAATCTCATCTCTTTTGAGAGAAGCAGGAGAGGAAGAGATGGCCTCCTTAGAAGATGAAGAAAGGAATGAAATTCTAAGCAACTTCAACAATCAATTATTTTGAAAAAAAGATACCATATACGAACTTTTGGCTGTCAGATGAACGAAGCTGACTCTGATTCAATTGCTGGAATGCTTGACAATATTGGACTCGAAAGAACAGAAGAAGACAAGGCCGATATAGTTCTTTACAACACCTGTGCAGTAAGAGAAAAGGCTGAACAAAGAATGAGGTCTGAACTTGGAAGTGTAAGGATGAGGAAAGAAAAAAATCCAGAAATCAAAATTGGGATATTGGGATGTGCTGCTGAAAGCCTTAAAGAAAAACTCGAAAAAGAGGAATGGATTGATATTGTCCAAGATGGAAAAGATTTAGACAAAATGAAAAAAGCAGTGATTCAAATTCTTCCAGATGAATTCGAAGTCTCTCAAGATTCTTTCGAAATACATAGAGGTGGTGAAAACTCAGGAATGATTCCCGTTATAAGAGGTTGTTCATACATGTGCTCTTACTGCATAGTTCCAAGGACAAGAGGCTTGCAAAGATCGATTTCAATAGAAAAAATACTTAAAGATGTTGAAGTTTCTCTAGATTCAGGCTCAAAAGAAATATATTTGCTTGGACAAAATTTTCTCTCTTATGGAAGAGACTTGCCTAAAAAAACATCCCCAGAAGAAATGATTTCAACCGTCCATGACTCTTTTCCAGAATTAAAAAGAATAAGATTCCTCACAAGCCACCCGCACGATCTTACAAAAAATTTTCTACAAACAATGAATTCTCTTCCTCGTGTTGCTAAATATCTGCATTTACCATTTCAATCTGGAAGCGACTCAGTCTTGAAGGCAATGAGAAGAATCACTACAAGAGACACAGTTGTTAAAAAATCTGAATGGGTAAGAGAGTTATGGCCAGGAGCAACACTCTCGACTGATATCATTGTTGGATTCCCTACAGAAAAAACAAAAGACCATGAAGAAACAATGTCTCTTTTAAAGGAAGTTAAATATGATTTTGCATACTCGTTTCTCTATTCACCAAGACCTCAAACAAAATCATATCCTTTAGGAGATCCAGTTCCACACAAGGAAAAAGTTCGAAGACTTTCGGAGATTACCGAATTGATAAACAAAATTTGGTTCAAGAAAAACAAAAAATATATCGGAAAAACAGTTGAGGTTTTGGCTGAAAGAAAAGAAGGGAAAAAAGAAAAAAGATGGACTGGAAGGTCTGAAGGCTTTCATCTTGTTCATTTCAACTCCGAAGAAAATCCGATTGGAAAATATCTAAAAATAAAAATAAACGAGACAGGTTCGACCTTCCTGGGAGGAGAGATTGTTTAGTTTATTCCTAACTTTACTTCTGCCAGCCCAGCTAGAAGAAGCTCTTGAACTACATCCATCAGTAATAACTGCAAAGAAAAATATCGAAATATCTGAACTGGGTTTTTCAAGATCCGAACATCAGTTATTCAACCCACTCCTTTCTGCAAGCGGATCTCAATCAGACAATGAAAGCAGTGTTAATTTTGATACAAGCGAAGCAACGAACCTGAGTGCATCTCTCTCCTGGCTAACAAGAAGAGGCTATTCGGTCAGTTTCAGAATGAATAATTCAGAATCTTTTTATAACAGCTCAATAGGAGGAATAACGGACAACTACTCTCTCTCCTCAAGTTTTTCATTAACCTACCCTTTGTTTTCAGAAAAGAGAAAGGCAAGGTTCTCAAGTCTCGACATCTCCGCTTTCAACACACTCAAGACACATATTGACTACAAGGCAACATTGAATCAAGCTGCATATGATGTCATTTCAAGATTCTGGGACTGTTTGATATTTGAAGAAAATCTAGATCTTACAAAACTATCCTTGGAGGAAAGCATCCAACAGGAAAATCAAATTAGGGCAAAAATCGATGCGGGAATACTTTCAGAGAGTGAGGTTTATAGCTATGTAAACAGGAGGCTGCAACAAGAAGCATCCGTGATTGATGCTGAGATAAACCTGCAAGAATGCAACGAGCAAGCAAATCTTCTTTTCGGAAGAGAAGTGCCACAAGAATGGTTTCAACTTGTGAAATCAATAAATTTTGAAGAAGACACTTCTTACCCTAAAACAGGTTTTCCGACAACAGATGTTAGAAAAAGTGAAATAGATCTAAAAATCGGCCAAATCAATTTAGAAAACTCACACTCTGCAGATATGGCTGATTTTGATATGTCATTAAACTATGGACTGAATGCAAATTCTTCAACACAAACAAGCTTCAGCGATCTTGAAAATCCAAATTGGAGTGTCTCAATGACATGGTCTAAAAGGCTTGGAAACAAAAAATACAACCAAAAAGAAGCAGAGATAAACCTTGAAAACCTCAACTTCATGCTTGAAAGAACGCTAGACAACTCCCTCTTGACAGAAAGAAGCCTCACAAATCAAGTCACTTCAATTGAAAAACTACTCGTTGCATCAGAATCAGGAGTTGAAGCAGCAGAAAAAGCATACGAAAGAACAAAAGCCAGGTGGGAAGTTGGACTTACTACAAGCCTTGAACTTTTCACACTCGAAAACTCATTGCTTTCTGCAAAAATGTCTTTATTGACAACAAGGAAAAACCTTCTACTCTCAAAAGCAAATCTGTCCAGATTTAGAGGAAATCTTGTTTCCAAGGACTAATTGGTAGATTTTTCTCACCATATATCCATCTACCCCTAACAAAAATCTCAGAGATATATGAATTTGAAAACCTCGTTGCATCAATCAAGAAAATATGCTTGTCTTCAGAGGTTTCCTCTTCAAACCTTTTTGTAAAATCGCCCAAATCTTTCAACTTGATTACAGAATCTGAAAAAAGAAGTATCGATACAAGTGAATCATTTTCCTCAAGAATATAAGCCGCCTCAACAAGAGAATCTTTTAAAATTTTTTCAGCAATTTTTTCAATCATAGCAAATTAATAATTAGTGATGTGTAAATCGTTACTCCGGTTATATCACAGATAGTTGAAATCAAGGGAGCACTCGATATTGCGGGATCAATCTTTTTTAAAGACATCAACAAAGGAATTCCAGTTCCAACAATATTACCAACAATAATTGCACCTGCTAAACTTAATGCAACAACCTCAAATTGGTTTCCTTGAATAGCTTCTGCTGAAAAAAAATAAGCTATCAAAAAAACTGCAAGTGTACAAAAAAGGGCCATTGCAAAGCCAACCTTGAACTGTTTTAAAACAAATGGCCAGGGTTTTTCCAAGGACAATCTGTTTGTAGCAAGAGCCCTGACAACTATTACTGAGGACTGATTCCCTATAACGCCTCCTAAAGCCATAATCAATGGAAGGAAAGCTAGAAGCAAAACAAAGTTTTCGATAGAGTGCCCTTTTGTTTCTAATATCTTGCCTGTAATAAAACTTCCAACCAAAGTTAAAAACAACCAAGACATCCTTCTAGATGCAATTTTCCAGGTAGACTGATTTACTGTCAATTCTTCTTCAGAAAGACCTGCCAAAAGAAATACATCTTCAGTTGCCTCTTCTTGAACTATGTCAACAATATCATCTGCTGTCAAAACACCGCACAAAACACCTTTTTCATCTGTAACTGGGACCAACAGTAATCCATACCTTTCAAAAACCTTTATCGCTTCTTCCTTATCATCGGAAAGAGACACTGAAATCACATCTCTAACAACAACCTTGGATATTGAAATATTTTTTTTTGATTCACTAAGTTTTTTCAATGTAGCAAAACCAATTAGTTTTTTTTGTTCATCTACAACATACACAACACTAGCAAAATCATCATCAAAACCTGCTAGTTTTGAAAGTGCTTCCCTAACATTGCTATTTATGCTAACAAAAGCCGGCAAACTATCCATCCTTCCAGCTGCCGTATCTTCATCAAATTTCAACAAATCACTAATTGAATGATTTTGTTTTGTCAACCTAGAAGTGATCTCATCTTTTTTTTCCTCTGGAAGCAACCTTATTACCGCAGTAGCGATATCCAAAGGAATCTTCCTTATTATTTTTAGAGCATGATGTGTTTCAAGTCTTGATATCTGCTGAGCTAAAACATCCTCTTCCATTTTTTCAAGTATCAACTGAGGTCTCGGAATCTTCAGAACAAGATTAAAAAGCTTTTCTCTATTTTCTTTTTGCAAAAGAGGGAAAACAATAGCAATTTCACCAGGATGATACTTCAAAATAAACCTTCTTTTTCTTTGAAAGCTTTTGTAGTTTAGTATTTTCTCAAGAGCCGCCAAAAGAACTGAGCTGCGAAGCTTCTTGGACATTAAACGAACCTCATATTAAGTAATAAGCAAAAAATAACATTGTTTCGAAAAATTTTCTTTTTTTCAGCCTTTATTTGTGATTTTAGTTTCAAAAAAAGTCATTTAATTATTTTTAGTACATAAAATGTAATCATTATGATTAATCCCAATTTTTTATTTTTAAACAATTTTTTAACTTCAGGAGGACTTGGCGGAACTGTTATATTGATAATAATAATACTTCTTTCGATATATGGTCTTGCAGTCGTCCTTGAAAAAAGAAGAACCTTTGGACGAATTCCCAAAACCGGCGGACAGGATTTAGTAAAAAGAATAATTAGCAGCTTAGATATAAATGATGTTGCTGAAGCAAAGGTTCAAGCCTCCTCAAGAAGAGACATTTACTCTCAGATGCTTGCAACGGTTCTTGATGCTAGAGGAAAAACCAAAGATGTTTTCGAAGAAGAGGTAAGCAAAACGTTTTTAAAAGTCTCCTCAAACCTTGAAAGGAACCTTTCAAGCCTTGGAACAATTGTTGAATTCTCACCTCTTCTTGGATTGCTTGGAACAATTGTTGGTTTAATGAAAATTTTTGGAAGCATCTCTGAAGGCGGTCTAGGTCACCATGAAGAACTTGCTGGAGGAATATCTACAGCATTGATAACAACCGCTGCTGGGCTAATCGTTGCAATATTCTTTGGAATCATCCTAAGAGGCTATAAGGAAAGGATAGAAAGAATAAGGGTAAAAATGGAAAACTGTGTTTCAGAAATCGTCTCACATCCAACCTTTTTTGATTCTGAAATAATTTCTGAGGATGTTGAATAATTGAAGAATCGATTCAAAAACAAATCAAAAAACACAGAAATAAAAATAGCTTGGACTCCATTGATTGACATGGTTTTTATTCTTCTTTTGTTTTTTGCCGTAACAACAACATGGGCTTCAAAAGAAGCAGGCATGAATATGGAGTTGCCAAATGCAGGATCTGGGACACAGCAAAGTAATACACAGATAATTTATATTGATGATCTTGGAAGAATTTACATAAACGAAGAAGAAACTCCTTTATCGGTTGCAGACTTCCTGAACGAACTAAACAGATTCGATAAAGATCAACCCTGGGAAATACGAGCAGACAAAAAAGTTTCTTATGAAAAAGTTGTTCAAGTTCTTGACTATTTGAGAAAAGAAAAATATATGAATGTTATATTGGCGGTTGAACCAAATAGAAATTGAAAACCTTAAGAAAAATAGAAATTGAAGCATTCCCCGAATCATTACATGGGCCATTGAAACTATCATTATTTCTCCACATAATTCTTATTTCTTTTTTAGCTTTTATCGATTTTCCACTCCCTGAACCTCCTCCGTTAATAGTAAAAATCGCTGAAGAAAGCATTACAGAGAATGAAAAACAAGAAGAAAAAAACGAAATTAATGAGCAAGAAAAAAAAGATTCTGAAGGACATGGTTCAACAGAATTAAACAAAAAAAGTAATACAGAGATTAAAAAACCAACACAAGGTCAAATTTATGTTGTGAAATCTGGAGACACTGTTGGAAGAATTGCATCTCAGGCAGGTGTAAGCATAGAAGACATGAGAAAATTTAACCCTTGTGACCTTGGAGAAAACCCTTCACTCATCATTCAACCTGGAGACAGGTTGATGATTCCCGGAGGAGGAAGAAAGGAACCTGGACCATGCCCTTCAAAAACAAAAGATACGAAAACTCCAGAAGATTCTGTTGAAAGTGAAAAAGAAGAAAAAGAAATTTCCGAAGAAGAACTTGTCGAAAATATCCTTGAAATAGATGAAAAAAAAGAGAACGATGAAGAAGAAAAAGAAGTGATTGATCCCTGTGCAGCTGATCAACCTTATGATGAAAGTTGTTGGCCTCTCGACAAAGAAAGGCCGAAACCGTTAGTTACAAAATTAGCTGGTTATCAAAATGTTGGAGGCTGGTTCAAACAGCCAATAAAAGACAATAACGGAAACCTTATGGGAAGAGCTGAGTTTGGAACATCATCCTCACCTTTGAACATACCTAAAGATTTAACAGATGGAGACGGATTGAAAAAAGGAACTTCTGTTGTTGTAGAAATGACATTCTCTGAAGATGGCAAACCGCTAAACGAACCAAAAATAATATTAACGAGTGGTTATGAATCATTGGACAAAAGAGCAGTGGCTTGGATGAAAAAAACTACTTTCAAAGACAGTTTTAACAGACATCAGATGGAGAATGGTGGAACACTAAGGATTCAATTTTATTTTCCTGGAACATGATGTTTTCGGCAATCTTAATCACCCTTCTGACATCACCATTGTCATTAGAAAATCAATTCATAAGAATAAGGGTTAATCCTGGTCCAGAGGAAGAAGCAAGATTTGCACTTGATACAACACAAGGAAATCCAGAAGAACCAAATGATGATGAAAAAAAATTAGTTTATGGAGCAGAAATGCCATGGTCCAGTTTTGCCATCATCAAGATAGATGAAGAAACTTTTGTTTTTGGGGGAAATCCAAGAAGTGATAGAAGAAATTTCTTTGAAAACTTGAAAACAGGAGAAAAGGTTTCTGATCCTTATGTTGAAAACGAAGAAATAATATCGATTTGGAAATTTGGAGGAGTTGAAATAAAACAGGTTTTATCTTTCCAAAAAGGATATTCAACCAATCTAAAAGATGCAATGGGAATTAGTTATTTTGCAAAATCAATCGACGGGGAACAACATGATGTCGGCATAACATTAATACTAGATGCAATGTTAGGTGCAAATGATGCAGCTCCACTAAGAGCTGAAGGAGCTGAAGGTTTAATTGAATCAGAGATATGTTTTGAAAAAGAAAATATGCCTGAATTCTGGCAAGCTTGGGATACTGAAGATCAAGCGACTATAAAGGCAGAAGGCAGACTAAAACTGAAAGATAAAGAAAGTCCTGAAAGATTGATTTTAGCAAACTGGGGAAAACTGGCAAAAACAAAGTGGGAAATAAAATGTGAAGCGGGTTCCAGTTTTGTTAGAGCTGGAGATTTTGAAACTGAAAAAGATACAGCCGTGGCAATTGTATGGAATCCAAAAAAGATTCAATCAGAATCTTTAGAGTTTCATACGACTTACGGAATTGCAGATGCTCCTGCCCCTCCTGAATGCAAGCCTTTGTCAGCATACATAAGCGGAAAACCTTTCGAAATAGGAAACGATGAAGAAAAATCCTTTTTTGGAAACTGGACAACAGATAGTGAATATCCAGTAAAACCAACAAAAGCGATTCTAACAGTTTATTCAAATGATGGTTTAAAAATACTCACAGAGAAAAAGGAAATAGACCTGGTAAAAAACCCAAATGGGTACCACTCTTTCAAGATACTCAATCCTGGCATTAAAAAAGAACAAGCTAATTACACATTAAAAATCGAATCTCCAGAAGGCTTTACATGCGAAAATACGAATACCGTGAAAATATCTAAACCAGCCGAACTCGAAATGATAACAATGAAAAAACCAACCATTAAATCTTCAGGAATACAACATAACCCAACAAAATTTTATGCAAATTTAATCATTAAAAATTCTGGAGAAACTGCTTCAGAAAAAGGCTCTATCACAATAAAAAGCAACGAAAAACTTTCGATTCAACCTCAAGAAAAAATAACATTTTCTTCAATTCTTCCAAATGAGAAAAAATCATTTTCATGGCTTGTTTCAATACCACCAGAATCTTCAGGGAAGGCTTCCATTGAATGGATCTTGAATTATCTGAAAGAACAAAAAAACCAAAGTCTTTCTTTTGAAATTCCACCATTATCTCAACATATGAGAATTAGATCTGTAAAAAGAAATCTATCTAATTCTTTGATAACTGGAATTAACCTTAGTCCATTTTCAAATTTTTATGGAAAATGGGAACTTCCTGGAGAATGCAAACTTGTTGGAAAAGGGGGAATAGAAAATTACGGATACAAAGTTGAATCAACCTGTTATGAAAACATTGTTGAAATAAAAATTTCTGGGAATTATCAAAACCTTCCTGCTCTAACTGGGCTTTTTAGAGTTTTTCATTCTGGAAATCCAAACGAAAAATGGAATCGAATAGAAAATTGTATTAACATTAATAATGAAGATTGCGAAACATTGGAGGAAATATGGCAATGAAAAAAATCATTTTATTTTTAACTTTATCAATTATGAATTTAGGGAATTTACAAGGTTCAGATATAAGAGACCTTTCTGAAGATCATCCGGCATATAACATAATTCAATATTTAATTGAAGAAGAATTTTTGATTTTAAGAGATGGAGATGAATTTAGAGGCGGGGAAGCTTTGACTAGGATTGAAGCTGCAATACTTGTAGATAAAATTCTAAAAAATGTTTCTTCTGGGGAAAAAAATCCGAACTTAAAAGAAGCAGATGCAATACGTCTTCTAACAAAAGAATTTGGACCAGACATAATAAGAATAGACGATAAGCTTTACGCTTTCGAACAAAGGATAAAGTATCTTGAAGATGAACAATTGAAAGTATTAGATGATGTTTTGGCAATACAAATAGAAGTTGATGAAAAATTATCAAAATTTGAAAACGATTTAAATTTATTAAGATCTGAACTTGAGAATAGAGCTATTCAAGAAGAAACCAAGCTCATGCTTGAGGAAATGAGCCTTAGGTTAACAAGTCTTGAAGAAAGAATGTCTGAATACGACAACAAAAATGCAGATGGCTCAACAGATGTTTCATCTCAACATGTATTCTGGATTTTTATACTCCTTGCTGGATTAGGGGCTGCCAACTAATTTGAAAGTCCTGATTACTGGTGGTGCTGGATTTATAGGTCACACCATAGCAAAAGCATACATTAGAGAAGGTTACAAAGTAACCATACTTGACAATCTCTCAACAGGGAAAAAAAAGAATGTTCCGAAAGAGGCAAATTTTGTTTTTGGAGACATATGCGACTCTAAACTAATAAAAAGTTTAGGAGATTTTGACCTTTTAAGCCATCATGCAGCTCAAACAAGTGTTACATTTTCTGTAAAAAATCCCTTGATTGATGCAAAAAATAACATTTTTGGAACTATATGTCTCCTTGAAAATATGAAAAAAAAGGTAAAACAGGTAATTTTCGCAAGCACTGGTGGAGCGATATATGGCAATATCGAAACGACAGCAAACGAAATGCATCAAATAAAACCTGAATCCCCTTATGCTGTAGGAAAAATGACTGGAGAAAAAATAATTTCAATTTGGGGAAAACAAAACGACATCAAGACAACGATACTTAGATATTCGAATGTCTACGGAAAAGGACAAGACCCTCATGGAGAATCAGGTGTTGTAGCGATTTGGATGAACAATATCAAGGAAAAAAAAGAATGTGTTATTTACGGTGATGGCGAATCAATTAGAGATTATATTTATGTTGAAGATGTTGTAAATGCAAATATTTTATCAACAGGAAAAGAAGGTGTTTTCAACATCTCAACTGGAATAGGAACCTCTACAAATAAATTGTTTAAAATTTTGAATCCAGGGAAAAAACCATTATACAAAAAAGAAAGACTGGGAGAAATAGAGAGAAGTGTTCTAGATCCTTCAAAAGCAATAAGGCATCTTTCCTGGTTTCCAAAAACTAGAATAGAAGAAGGTATAAATTTAACTTTGAAAAAAGGAGAGGAAGATGAGTAAAAAAGTTGGTTTTGTAGGTGCAGGATTTGTTGGAGCTGAAGCAGCAAGACAGGTTATGTCTGAAGGAATTGCAAATGTAGCACTCGTAGACATAATGGGAGATATGGCAAAAGGAAAAGCATTAGATTTGACAGAATCAGCACCAATTCTAAAAACTTCAAAAAGTGCAATTGGGGGAAGCTCTTATGAGCTTTTGAAAGGCTGTGATGTAGTTGTTGTTACTGCAGGAATTCCTAGAAAACCTGGGATGAGCAGAGATGATCTTTTAAAAACAAATATAAAAATTACGAAACAGGTGTGTGAAGGAATCTCAAAAAATTCCCCTGGAAGCATTGTCATCATGGTAACAAATCCTTTAGATGCTATAGTTTATGTTGCACAAAAATTCCTTAAAGGAAAATGTAAAGTTATAGGAATGGCAGGAGCACTTGATAGTGCAAGATTTAGAACTTTTCTTTCAATGGAAACTGGAGTTTCCTCTGATGACATACAAGCAATGGTTCTTGGAAGCCATGGAGATGCGATGGTTCCACTTGTTAGCTCTGCTTCGATATCAGGAATACCGGCTAAAGAATTAATAGAAGAAAAACGATTAGATGAGATTGTCGAAAGAACACAAAAAGGTGGAGGTGAAATAGTTGCACTTTTAAAAACTGGAAGTGCTTATTATGCTCCTGGCATATCAGTTGCAAGCATGGTAAAAGCAATAATACTTGACGAAGATAAAATAATTCCTACATGTACAGAATTAAATGGAGAATATGGAGAAAAAAACATATTCATGGGTGTTCCAGCAATTCTTGGCAAAGATGGAGTTAAAAAGATAATAGAAGTTTCTCTCTCCTCAAAAGAAGCAAAGCTTTGGTCAAACAGCCTAGAACATGTTCGAGAACTTGTAGATGCTTCAAACAAAATAATCGAAAATGAAAAAATATAATTTTGAAAATTTTTCAATAATACATTTTTCTTGCGGCACATTATCGCTTGATGGAGGAGCAATGTTTGGAGTTGTTCCAAAAACACTTTGGAACCGTGTTTATCCATGTGATGAAAAAAATCGTATAAAGCTGGGAATGAATTTACTACTAATAAAAGGAGAAGACGGAAACATTCTTATAGATACAGGATGTTTAGGGATAAAAAATAAGAAATTAAAGAAAATCTACAATATAAAAAACAAAGATCCATTTAAAAAATTAGATATAAATGAAGATGATATAAACCATGTCATACTTACACATTTACACTTTGACCACACTGGAGGATCTACGGTTTTCAATGGCCAAGAATGGATTCCAAGATTCAAAAATGCAACCTACTGGATTGGGCAAAAAGAATGGGAACGAGCAACGAATCCAAATGAAAGAGAATCTGGGTCTTATTACCCTGAAACATTTTTACCAATCCTAGAAAAAGGCAATGTTGAATTTGTAAATGGAAACAAAGAAATTCTGAAAAACATTTTTTTTATTGAAGCTCCTGGACACACGCCAGGTCACAGGATAATAAAAATCAAAGACAAAAAAACAACAATATACTACCTTGCTGACCTTATACCAACAACAAAACATGTTCCTTTGCCATGGATAATGGCTTATGACCTAGAACCTTTAAGGACTTTAAAAACAAGAAAAAAACTTTATAGAGATTTTGCCAAAAAGAATGTAAAACTCTTTTTTGAACATGATGAAAAACCAACATCGGGCTTTATTCAACGAGAAGATAAAAATTTCATTTTTTATAAATAATTTTTTTATCAAATATTTAATATTTTTTAGTTTTTTTTAAAAAAAATAAATAGGTTTTTTCTTTTATTTATACTTTCTACTGAAAATATACATATTTTTCATTTTTTATGAAATGATACCATTTATATAAATTTAAAAAGGTAGGTGTTGATTAAATGATGGATTATTCAGAAAATTTTGGAAGTTTAACTTTCAATAAAAAAACAATGAAAAGATATTTACAGACAAAGGCCTATAGAAAAATGCTGAAAGCATTAGAAGGTGGAGAGACCATAGACTCAAAAATTGCTGACAGTATCGCTGAAGCAATGAAAACTTGGGCAATTGAAAATGGCTGCACTCATTATTGTCATTGGTTTCAACCTTTAACAGGAAGCACTGCAGAAAAACATGATTCTTTTTATGATCCTGATAATAATGAAAATTTAATTACAAACTTTTCTGGAAAACTTCTCGTAAGAGGTGAACCAGATGCAAGTTCCTTCCCTTCAGGGGGAATTAGAGACACTTATGAAGCAAGAGGCTATACAGCATGGGACACATCAAGTCCTGCTTTTATAAACAAAACTGAAACTGGAGCTACATTATGCATACCAACCGCTTTCGTATCCTGGACAGGAGAAGCTTTAGACAAAAAAACACCCCTATTAAGATCCATAGATGCTGTAAATTCCCAAGCAATGAGACTTTTGAAAATATTTGGAAATGACAAAGGTGTAAAGAAGAC
>MDTE01090977.1_pt1 | contig 15113 bp, 13 predicted proteins | sample 811231 | NCBI WGS metagenome assembly MDTE01 (sample SAMN05326651, study PRJNA326480) | marine metagenome | isolation source: seawater | place: Indian Ocean: Red Sea | collected 2010 | reverse complement strand
TTACCGTTGCATATGATCAGGAAACTAACGAAACGATTATCTCTGGAATGGGAGAGCTTCATTTAGAAATCATTGTTGATCGTTTAAAACGTGAATTTGGCGTTGTTGCAGAAGTAGGTAGACCCGAAGTGGCGTACAGAGAAACTGCAACAGCTATGTCTGATGGGTTTTATAAACACGCTAAACAGTCTGGTGGTAGAGGTCAATATGGACATGTAGTTATGACACTTGAACCCCAACAGCCGGGGCATGGATTTGAATTCGTTAATGAAATTACTGGAGGACGAATTCCACAAGAATATATACCATCGTGCGAAAAAGGAGTGAAGCAAGCTTTAGAATCTGGTCCTTATGCTGGATATCCTGTTGTTGATATGCGCGTAAGACTTACAGATGGGTCTTATCATGATGTTGATTCATCAGATTTTGCTTTTCAAATTGCAGCTAGACAAGGATTTAAAGAACTATTTATGAAAGGTAAACCACAATTACTTGAACCAATAATGAAACTAGAAGTTACTACACCTGATGAATATATGGGAGCAGTGAATGGGACTATAGCTCAACGAAGAGGAAGGGTCGATTCTATGGACGAACGTGGTGGAAACAAAATTATTCGTGGTTTTGTGCCTCTGAGTGAAATGTTTGGCTACTCAAATACTCTAAGATCTTTAACTCAAGGAAGAGCAAGTTTTTCTATGGAATTTGAACATTATGAAGCAGTTCCATCAAATATTGCAACAGAAGTAGTTACTAAAAGAAAAGAAGAAGGAAAAATTCGATAATATAATTTGAAAATGCACGCACTTTTATTAATAGCCCATGGTAGTAGAAGAAAAGCCTCTAACGATGAGGTTCGTAAACTATCAGAAAAAATAAGTAAAAATAACAAGGGTGAATTTGACATGCTTGAATGTTCATTTTTAGAACTTGCAGAACCATTAATTCCAGACGCAATTGATTTACTTATCAATAAAGGTGCAAAAAAAATTACTATATTTCCGTATTTCCTTGCAGTTGGACTTCATGTTGCAGAGGATATTCCTGAGGAGATTAATAAAGCTAAAAAATCATACCCGAATGTAATATTTAATACTTTACCTCATTTAGGTGTAATTGAAGAAATGCCTAATTTAATACTAAGTCAATTTCACAAAAATTAAATAATTTAATCCTATTGACTTGTTTAATTCATTAACATACCTTTTGCACCTTCATTCAATTATTCTTATTAGGAGGTAATATTAGTGGCACAGGAAACTTGTGAAGTAAAAGTAAGACGAGGCGAAAATGTTGATCGCGCATTGCGTAGATTAAAAAAAGCTTTGGATAAAGAAGGTATTTTAAAAACAATGAGATCAAAACGTTGTTACGAAAAACCGAGTGAAAAAAGAAAGAGAATTGCAAACTCTCGTCGAATTAGACACTGATTAACTTTTTGCATACCTCTTAAATAATTTTAAATTATCATCAATTTGTTCTGTACTATTCATACCGATAGTCATTGCGTCCAAAACTTTAGAATTTTGCGCAAATTTCATACATTTGTCTCTATCATCTGATAATTGTCCGTCCCCATAAATTTTCATCCCAATAATAAATTTTCCGTTTTTCTTACCTCGGTTTAAAACCTTTAAGACTTCATCGGCAGACCCGTCACATTTTACACCGTAAGGATTTATTCTTGCTAATAACACATCTACCCAAGGGGATTTGACCGCGGTCTCCATTGCGCCATAATCATGACAAGATACACCTAATGTCTTGATTATTCCCTTTTCTTTATATTCTGATAAAACATCCATATAAGGTTTCATTGGTTCAATCCAATCTCTATCAAAGAGTAAATGAATAAGCATCATATCAATATAGTCTGTATTTAATTCTCGCAAAAAACGATCAACATCTTTTTTTACATATTGTTTTCTTTCTGAAATAGAAAGTTTCGCTGTAGCTTTAATCCATTCACTACGTTGAGTTCCTTTAACTGCATCTGCCCACCAAAATTTTGTCATTAGCGCTACCTTATCTCTTGGAATACTTCTTAACGCTTCCTTACAAAAACCATGAGTTCCATATCCATCTGCTAAATCGAAAAAATTAATTCCTCTTTCATAACACCTATGAAAAAGATCGATAGCATCCGAGTCTTCCATTAATTTTTTTCTATTTGGATTATTTTTAGCCCATCTTGCATTTTTGGTTAACCAACCAATTGTCCCTGTCCCAAATCCTAATTTTGACATTTTTATATCACACCCAGGCAATGCAACATCAAATGTTTTTTCATTCAACGGAAATGCATGTGCCGCTGTAGCTAAACCAACGGCCGGAATAATGAAATTTCTTCTATCAGTCTTCATATATATTAATTAATAAAATAGATTGCCAAATGTAAAGAGATTTAAATTGGAGAGGTTGAATAAAATCCAGACAATACACGATACAGAAAGATAGGGACCAAATGGAATCTCATCTCTAAAAGATCTCTTTTTCATTAAAAATAAAATCTGACTTATTATCAATGCAATAAATGACGCGGTAAAAAGACAGAAAAATATTCCTTCAATACCAACAAAAGAACCAATAGCGCCTAAAAGTTTTACATCGCCCATACCCATAGCATCGGTTTTCAAAATCAACTTTCCAATAATCCCAACAACCAATAATATCGAACTACCAACTAAAAAACCTTTTATCGATAAAATTAATGAATCAAAATTAATTTCGCATCCATGTAATTTTGGAAATATGTAACTACATACTAAACCAAAAAAAATACCACCAATTGTGACCGTATCAGGTATCCATTTTTGTTTAATATCAACTCCACTTCCTACGATTAGTAAGGAGAAAAAAATTCCATAAATAAGCGAAAGAGGAGATAAGGAATAGGTAAATACAATGCATAGCATGAGAACAGCTATAAATAATTCCATAAACAAATAAATTATATTAATTTTAGATTTACAATTTCTGCATTTACCTTTTAAAAAAATCCAACTTATAATAGGAATTTTATCATAAAAACTAATTTTTTTATTACAAACTAAACATAATGATGAAGGAAAAATAATAGATTTTCCGTTTGCAACTCTTATAATACAAACATTAAGAAAACTCCCCCAGCATGCTCCAAAAATAAAAAGCAGAAAATAATAAACATCAATGTTCAAAATTTAACTTCCTAATTGTAAACTTTATTGGACAAAACACTCATCATTACATCTTGATCGGCATCATGATTAGTCCATATTTTAAAAGCTCTTTCGCCTTGAAATAAAAGCATGCTTAAACCATTTGCTATTTTTGCACCCCTTATTTTAGCGTTATTCATAAAAGATGTTTCCGGGTACATATAAATTAAGTCAAAAACTCTTTGATTTTTATTGAATGCTTCAACTGGAAATAATGACTCTTCATTTTTTTTCATCCCAACCGGAGAAGCTTGAATAATTAAATCACTCATCTTACATCCTTCTATCTGATCATCTAAATTTGTTGAATAATTTATGATAACATTCGGATTTAAACTTAAAATTTCATCTTTAAGATTAAAAATTTTTTCTTCGTCAATATCTGCTAACCAAATACTTTTTGCTTTACTAAGTATAGATTGTAACGCAACAGTTCTACCAGCTCCACCACAACCAAGAACAAAAACATTATCACCTTCAACATTTTTGCCAAAACTATAATCTAAAGCCTTTAAAAAACCATATCCATCGGTATTAAAACCTTTAATTTTATCATCCTCAAATAAAATTGTATTTACTGATTTAAAGATTTTGGCACTATCATCAAGAAAAGTTAAATGATTATATGCGATTTCTTTATGAGGAATTGTTAAGTTTATACCTTTAAAACCAATTTTACTCATTACAGGTAATGTTTTAACAATTTCATTTGGATGAATATTTAATGCAAGATATACACCATCATAATTTATTGCTTTCATAGAAGCGTTTTGCATTAGAGGTGAAAGCGAATGATCTATTGGATGCCCAACAACAGCAAATATTTTTGTTTTTGAACTAATCATTATTTTCCAGTATTCAATCTATTAAGACAACAAACAATGGCTCTAACTGCAGCTTGATCAATATTTGAATCAATGCCAACTCCATATACCTTTTCACCTTTTACTGTTTTTAACGGAACTATTGCAAGAGCTTTTGCGTCTGCACCCTTACCTACAGATTGCTCATGATAGTTTTCCACAATAAATTCAATATCTAATATTTTACGAAGAGCACCTACAAATGCAGATATAGGGCCATTTCCATCTGAATTTATTTTATGAAAAACGTCATTAATTTTAATGTGAACTTCTCCATGAATAAATGTTGGGTCTTTATCATTTGGCCTTGGCCAATAACCAACTAATTCATAATTTCCGGATGGAGAGACAAAATTATTTATAAATATTTCATAAACTTCGTTAGAAGAAATTTCTCGCTTAACGTTTTCGCTAAATGCTTGTACATAATTGCTTAATTCTAACTGAATATTTTTTGGCAACTCGATATCATAATCCTGTTCTAATACCCAAGCAACTCCTCCTTTACCTGACTGAGAGTTAATTCGAATTAATTTTTCATACTTCCTACCGATATCCATAGGATCAATATGTAAATATGGAACCTTCCAGCTTTGGTTAAATAATTTTGGAGCATCGTTTAATTTTTTCATTCCTTTGTTTATTGCATCCTGATGAGATCCGGAAAATGCAGTAAACGCATATGATCCTGAGTATGGCTGTCGATAGTAAATGGGCATACCGGTCAAGGATTCCACTTTATTTGCGATGGCTGGTAAATTTGTAAGATCTATTCCGGTCTCAATACCTCTTGCATAATAATTATTAATACAAATAACAAGATCTACATTTCCTGTTCTTTCACCATGACCAAATAATGTTCCCTCCACTCTATCAGCTCCTGCCATTAATCCTAATTCTGTTGCAGCTACGGCCATACCTTGATCATTATGTGTATGAAGCGATACAATTATCGAATCTCTATTACTTATTTTTTTACTAAATATTTCTATCATGTCAGCATATTGATTTGGAAGTAAACGTTCTACTGTTGCTGGTAAATTAAAAATTATCGGTTCAGATGACGAAGCTTTTCCCCATGCTTCATAAACTTTATTACAAAGATCAATAGAGAATTCTAATGAGGTATCTGTAAATTCTTCTGGAGAAAATTCATATCTAATATCAGAATCAGACAATAAATCACTAAGTTGTCTAATTTGTTTTGTTGCAGATATAGCAGTTTCAATCAATTCACTCTTTGTTAATTCAAATACTTGTTTCATATGCAAGTCAGATGGAGCAATATAAGCGTGAATGATTCCTTTTTTACACCCCTTAAAAGAATTAACAGTTTTTTCAATTAAATGAGGTCTCATTTGAGTTAATCCCATTATGTAAACATCATCAGGAATATGGTTTTCTTCTATTAACATTCTAATAAAATCAAATTCGTCTTGGCTAGCAGAAGGAAAACCAACTTCTATTTCTTTAAAACCAATCGAACAGAGTAATTTAAAATATTCCAATTTTTGTTCAGGGGTCATTGGATCAGGTAAAGCTTGATTTCCATCTCTCAAATCCACAGAACACCATAAAGGCGCCTTAGTAACTAAGTTATCAGGCCACTGGCGTTCAGAGAAATTCGTAATCAATGGTGGTTTATATTTTTTAATACTCATACAAATTCGTTTAGTTAATTTTTAACTTTAGGGTAAGACCCAAGAATAGTTAATGTAATACATTCTTTTTTTAAATTTTCAATAACTTTGATTAGCGGCTTATCATCAACATGTCCGTCTAAATCAACAAAGAAATAGTATTCCCATGCTTGATTGCGACTAGGACGAGATTCTATTTTACTCAAATTTATATTACCATTTTTAAAGACTGACAAAATTCTGTAAAGAGCTCCTGCTTCATGCTTCACACCTAATACTAACGATGTTTTATCGTTCCCTGAAGAATCTCCATAATTATGTCCAATAACTAAAAATCTTGTAGTATTTCCATGAATATCTTGGATATTTTCAGCTATTACATCAATGCCATACATATCAGATGCTGCAATTCCAGCAATTGCAGCAGAATTAGACTCTTTAATTGCTAAAGTTACTGCCTTAGTAGTACTTTCAACCGCTACTAGTTCTATTTGAGGTACATTTTTTTCAATCCAATTTCTACATTGTCCAAATACCTCTTGTTTACTGTATATCACTTTTAAATTATTCAATTCATAATTTGACAATAACATTAAAGATATCGGTAGATAGATTTCTGCACAAATTTTTAATGGAGTTTTTACAAATTGATCAAAAGTATGAGTAACTGCACCCTCTGTTGAATTTTCAATAGGCACAACTCCATAATCAGCTGAGCGATTTTGAACATTATAAAAAACATCACTTATTGTTCCTGCTGGCACATATTTAACACTAGCACCAAACTTACCTCTTGCTGCTTGATGAGTAAAAGTTGCCTCTGGCCCCAGATAGGAAATTTTCATATCTGTCTCTAAAGCTAACGCAGCTGACATTATCTCTCTATATATAGCATAGGCTGATTCATCAGGAAGAGGACCGTCATTTAATCTTGTTATCTTTTCAAAAACAGCTCTTTCCCTCGCAGGAACATATATTTCATCACCAGAATCTTTTTTTGTTTTTCCAATCTCTTGAACAACTTCTATTCTCTGATTTAATAATTTAATAATTTTTTCATCTAAATTATCAATTTGATTTCTGAGCTCTTCTAGATTCATGTCTGATCTCCAATTTTAATATTTTCAGAAACAATTTTTTTTAATTCATTGCTATTTGGCAATTCGTCAATTGAATTTATACCAAAATGCTCCAAAAATCTAGATGTTGTACCGAATAACCAAGGCTTCCCTGGTAATTCACTTCTTTTTAAAACCTTAACTAGCTGCATCTCAATCAATTTTCGAATTACTGCATCAACAGAAACGCCTCTTACATTTTCAATTTCCGATCGCAAACAAGGTTGTCGATAAGCAATAATTGCAAGTGTTTCAAGAGCTGGCTTAGAAAGCTTCATCGTCTTATTCTTTTCTAATAATGATCTTACAAAAGGACCGCAAAGAAGATTATTTTGAAATCTATATCCGCCCGCCACTTTAGTTAATTCAATACCCATAGTACTAGAAGCCAATTCATTTTCTAATAATTGAATTGAATCTTTAATTTGCTGATCATTAACTTTCGAATATTGCTTATATACACCATCTAATATATTTCCAGTTTCATTAATTGCCTTCTTAATCTGAGCGATTCCCAATGGCTCTTTTGAGGCAAATAATAATGATCCGATGATTTGTTTAATTTCAGGAAGTATTTCAACATCATTATTCATTATTATCCTCGCTAAGATTCTTAAATTTTTTTGCACTTTTTACAAAAATTGAGTCAAACGAACTATCTTGCAATGCCATAATTTCGTTTGATTTCATAAGTTCTAGAATTGCTAGAAATGTACAAATAATTTCATTTCTTGAAGTCATACCACAAAATAAATCTGTTACATTTAGCTTTTTTGTTATTTGTAAAGATTCTTTAATAAAATTAATTTTTTGAGAAACAGTGTATTCCTCTGCAAAAATTTCTACTAAATCTTCTTCTTTTACATTTTCGAGAGCATCGCTTAAAGCTGTTAATAAATCAAAAACATTTGCATCTTTTAAATCTATATTTGTTTTATTGCCTAACTGAGCGTGGTCGCTTTCTCTTATGAACACGTCATCCATTTTTTTTTCTAATTCTTCAAGATGCCCCGCAACATCTTTAAATTTTTTGTATTCAACTAATTGTTGAACTAAATCCCATCTTGGATCCTCTTCCTCTTCCTCATCATCATCTTGATCTACAGATGGTAACAACATTCTACTTTTTATTAACATCAAGGTAGAGGACATAACAATAAAATCACCGGCAATATTTAGATCTAAAATTTTCATTAAATTAAGGTATTCCAAATACTGAACTGTAATTTTTTCAATTGGGATATCATGAATATCCACTTCTTCTTTTTTAATTAAATATAGAAGAAGATCTAAAGGTCCTTCAAATATTTCAAGTGAAATATTATAATCGTCTTTAATTAAATTTGCTTCCTCATTCATTATAACACTAAAGTCCAACTGCAGTTTTTACATTTTTCAACACATCACTTGCTATTAATGAAGCTTTTTTAGCACCATTTTTTAATATATCTTCAATGTAATCATTATCCGCCTCTAACTCTAATCTTTTTTCACGCATTGGTTCAAAATATTGATTAATCTTCTTTAAAAGGGAATTTTTTGCATATCCATAACCCATACCTCCTGCATAGTAATTTTTAGCTAACTCTTTTTGCTCGTCGGCATTTGAAAAAAGCTTATAAAGTGAAAATATATTACAACTTTCAGGATCTTTCTTATCTTCAATATTTTTGCTATCAGTGACAATTTTTTTTATTTTTTTCTCTAAGATTTTATCAGATTCAAAAATTCCAATTACATTATTATATGATTTAGACATTTTTTGTCCGTCTACTCCTGGAATAGATGCTACGCGTTCGTTTATTAGAGGATTAGGTAAATCAAAGACTTCTCCATACAGATTATTAAATTTTATCGCTAAATCACGAGTTACTTCAACATGTTGTTTTTGATCTTTTCCAACGGGCACAATTGATGCTTTGATTGATAAGATATCTGAAGCCATTAAAATAGGATACGAGAATAATCCATGAGTTGAATTTAATCCTTTAGCAAGTTTATCCTTAAAAGAATGGCATCTCTCAAGCAACCCCATTGGAGCTAAAACTGATAAAAACCATGATAATTCATGCACTTGAGGAACATCACTTTGTTTGTATAAGAATACTTTTTCAGGATCAATTCCACATGCTAAAAAATCTAAAACAGCATCTTTAATTAAATTCTTTAAAATATTTGGATCACGAACTGATGTTAATGCATGATAATCAGCAATAAATAAAAAGGTTTCATGCTCTTTTTGCATATCTATTGCGGGCTTCATCATCCCAAAATAATTTCCTATATGTAATTTTCCGGATGGTTGTATTCCTGATATTGCTCTATTCATTAATCTCCCTGTAAATATAAAAAAAATATATCCTGTTTTTTTCAATGAAACAACCTAATTACTTTATCATCAAATAATATTTTACTCATGTTGAGCATTGTATATTATCTAATATAAAATTAATTATGATTAACGATAGTGATCCAAAAAAACTTATTAAGTCTTTATGTGATGAAATAAATAGACATAACAAACTTTATTATGTTGATGCTAAACCGCAGATATCAGACAAAGATTTTGATAATTTACTGACCAAATTAGAAGCTCTTGAAAATAAATTTCCCCAATTTAAGTCAGAATCTTCGCCAACTCAAAGAGTTGGAGGAAAGCCACTTGATGTATTTAATAGTATTAAGCATTCAATTCCAATGCAAAGTCTTTCAAATACATATAACAAAGAGGAGTTATTTAAGTTTGATGAAAGAATTAGAAAATTAATCGATGAATCTGAATGTGAATATATTATTGAACCTAAAATTGACGGTGTAGCAATTTCCATTAGATATGAAAATGGAAATCTTAAATATGCAGTAACAAGAGGTGATGGAATTACTGGAGATGATGTAACTGAAAACATTAAAACAATAAAATCAATACCCTTAAAATTATTAGGTGATAATGTTCCATCAATCCTTGAAATAAGAGGTGAAATTTTTCTAAATAAGAATAAATTTGAAGATTTAAATAAAAAGAGAATTAAAGAAGGTAAAGAACCATTTGCTAACCCGAGAAATGCTTGTGCAGGATCTTTAAAACTACTAGATCCAAAAGAGGTATCTAAGAGACCTTTAGATGCAATTTTCTACAATCTTGGTGAACATACGCTTGATAAAATAGATACTCATTTTAACTTACTTGAGAAACTAAAAAAGTATGGAATTAAAGTATCGCCTTTTTACGAAAAAATTAAAAAATTTGATTTATTATTAAAAAATCTTGATAAGCTTCAAAATTTATCTAATCAATTTAGTTTTGAAATTGACGGCGCGGTCATAAAAGTTAACAAGTTGTCATTTCATAGTATTCTAGGAAAAACATCAAAAAGTCCTAGATGGGCCGTTGCTTACAAATATGAATCTGAACAGGCAATTACGCGATTAAATGCTATTTCAATACAAGTCGGAAGAACTGGCGTATTAACACCCGTAGCTGAACTAGAATCTGTTCAGTTAGCCGGTACCCTTGTAAAAAGAGCTACTTTGCATAATTACGATGAAATAATTAGAAAAGATATAAGAGTAGGTGATTATGTTATTATCGAAAAAGCAGGTGAGATTATTCCAATCGTATTAAAAGTAATTTTAGAAAAAAGAAAACAAAATTTAAAAAAATTCGAATTTCCAAAGTTTTGTCCGTCATGCTCAACACCTATCCATAAAAATGATGAAGAAGTTGCAATAAGATGTAATAATAATAGATGTCCATCAAAACTTAAAAATTGGATAACACACTTTGCAAGCAGAAAAGCCATGGATATTACTGGATTAGGAGAATCTGTTGTAGAACAACTTATAAAAAATAAACTTATTCAATCTCCTCCTGACATCTACGAATTAAAACTTTCTGATTTAATCAATCTTGAACGCTTTGGGGAGAAATCAGCTCAAAATTTAATAAATAATATAAATGATAGTAAAAAAATTTCGTTTGGAAGAGTTCTATATGCTTTAGGAATCCCGCATGTGGGAAAAACAGCCTCTGAAACAATTGCAAATTATTACCAAAATATTAATAGTATTTTTCTTACTTCAATTGAGGAACTTGAAGAAATTGATGATGTTGGACCAATTGTTGCAAAATCTATTGAAGCTTACTTTTCAAATCCTGAACATCAATTAGTAATTCAAAGGTTAAAAAATTATGGTATTAAATTTGAAATTGAATATGTTCAGTCAGATGAAACACTTAAAGGGCAAACGTTTGTTTTCACTGGAACGTTACCAAATTTATCGAGAAATGAAGCTTCAGAAAAAATTGAATTACGAGGTGGAAAAATTAGTTCAAATATATCAAAAAAAACTAACTATTTAATAGCAGGAGATGCTGCAGGATCAAAACTTGATAAGGCGAGAGATTTAGGCATAAAAGTATTAAATGAATCAGAGTTTATGAAATTAATAAACAATTAATAAGAATATCCCATTAAGAAGTTAAATTTGGGCTTTCCTGTTTCTCCTCTTTCTAACTCATTATAATTAATTGGCCATCCGTAGTCTAACTGCAAAGGAAATCCTGGAAGATCTAGTCTTAAACCAATTCCAATATTATCATTAAAATAGGACGTGTTCAAATCCCATGATTCTTCATTAACAATACCCCAATCATAAAAAAAAGCTCCTCTGACTTTATTCCATAAAGGAAAAGTTAATTCTGTGGAAGCAAACAAAGAGGTTAAGCCTCCGATTGATTCATTTGAAGAAATTTGACCAGTTATAGAGTCGATCTCTCTTGGACCAATATCTCTAAAGTCATAACCTCGTAAATTATAAGTTCCGCCTAAAAATAACTTGTCGAAAATTGGAATACTCTCCATATCGTCATACCCTTCAACTGACTCAAACTGTAATCTAGATACAAAAACCATATCCCAAATTAAGGGAGTAAATTGCGTTGTTCTTAATTTTAAACCATATAAATCTGTATCTCCTCCAAAAATACCTCCATTTATATATGGAGAAATTATAGTTTTATTTCCCTTAGTAGCTCCGAAAGATTTGTTTCTTGTATCAAAAGTTAATAAATATTCAATTCCACTTGATAATCTTTTTCCTTGAGCTTCCTCATCTTGAATAAACTGTGGTGCAGAGCTAGCATTTTTAACCTCATACTGTTCAATTTTATAGGATAGAGAATGTCTTAAATCTCTACTAATTGGTTGGCCAAATGAAAATCTCATACCATCATTAATTTGATCATATACTTCTGAAAAATATCTAGATTCTCTGTGATAGGCACTAACACCAAAAGATAATTTTTTATCCAAAAACCATGGTTCAGAAAAAGAAAATTCTAAATCATTTCTGCGTGTTCCAGCCTGTATTCTTACCTGAAATTTTTGTCCTCCACCAATTGGTGGCCATGTATCATATTTAAAATTTCCCTGAGATATATCTACATATCCAATCAAGGAATCCATACTAGACATACCAATACCTGCATTAAATTGTCCAGTGGGCTTTTCTTCAACTTCAACTAGTATATCATGAAAGTTTTCTTTGTCAGATGGTTTAGGCGATACATCAACTTTTTTAAAATAATTTAAGTTTAACAGTCTATTTCTCGTTGCAATTAACCTGCTTCTATTGAATTCCTCGCCAGGGAGTACAACAATTTCTCTTCTTATAACTTTATCTAAAGTGCGTTTATTTCCTTTGATGATCACATCGGAAATTAAACTTTTTTTACCTTCGGTTACTAGGTATGATATATCTACGTTTCCTGTAGTAGGATTAGTATCATATGTTATTTTGATATCAGTATTAACAAATCCACGATTTCCATAAAACGATCTAATAGACTCTGAAATTAATTCTATTTTTCTTCGAGATGCCTCTTCTCCTAAAGTGATACTAATTCTTTGCTCTAATTCATCAAGTTCAAATGAGGTAACACCAATAATTTTATAGGATTGAATCTTATAATGCCTTCCCTCATCTATTACATAGGTTATTTTTGTTGATAATGGGTCAATTTCATTAACTTTTGGAGCTAGTAACTCAACATCAAGAAAACCTTTATTGAGGTAGTATGATTTAATTATTTTTAAATCGTTTTTTACATTTTCAGGATTAAACATTCCTGCATCAGTAATAAAACTTAAAAATCCACTTTCTTTCTGTGTAACTATTTTTTTTAAATCTGCTGTATCAATCAAAAAATTACCTTTAAAATCAACTTCTTTAACGGAAACTTTTTTTCCTTCATTTACACTTATTGAAAGATCAACAATACCAAGCTTAGAATTCGATTTTGATTTCCACGAGGCCTCTGCATAAGGATACCAATATTCCTTGTAGGCATTTTTTATTTTTTTGACTGCATTTTCAAAATCTACATCATCAACAAGACTTCCTAAAATTAATTCACTTTTTTCTTTAATCTTTTTGTTACTTATTTTATCAGAACCAATTATTTCTATCTGTCTTAATCGAAACTTGGGTTTAATTTGATAAACAATTATAAATCCATCCATCTCTTGAATTAAATTAGATTTAACAAATGAAAATTTACCGGAATTAATAATCAAATCAGTATCGTCAGAAATTGTACTGACTAATAAGTCTTTATCTGTAATTTTGTCGCCAACTGATACTTGAGAATAAGATAATATTTGCCCATTATTAATAACATTATTGTTTAAATCTATTACTCTTATATCTTTTATTGTATCGCCAATTGCAATGTTTAAAAGACACGCTAATACTATACAAAAATAGATTACATTTTTAATCATTGTTGTTCTCATTATAACTATAAGAATAATCATCTTCGGCAGCGTAATTTTCAAATCTTGTGTATGTATCAATAAATGTTAAAGAAATAGGACCAGTTGAACCATGACGATATTTTGCGATATCTAAAATTGCAGTATTATCATCTGAATCTGAATTATAATATTTACTTCTATAAAGAAGCATCACAATATCTGCATCCTGCTCAATAGCCCCAGAATCTCGAAGATCGGATAATTTAGGTTTATTTTCAGACCTTCCCTCAGACGCTCTGCTTAATTGGCTTAAAACTATAATTGGAACATTTAATTCTTTTGCAAGAGCTTTAATGGCACCAGAAATTGCCATTGTTTCTCTTTGCCTTCCGTCTCTTGAAAATTCAGAACAATTAAGGAGTTGTAAATAATCAACGACAAATAATTCGACTTTCTTTCTTTTTCTTAATCTTCTTGCTTTTGCTCTTAATTGATTAACGTCTAATGCAGGTGTATCATCTATATATATATCTGCTTTTTGTAAATTAGATACAGCCGAAGTAAGTTTTTCATGATGATTGGGCGATATATCTCCAGAAGCTTTATAGAAGCTTGGATCAACATTTGCATTAGAAAATAACATTCTTTTTGCAAGTTGTTCTCGAGACATTTCAAGACTAAAAACTGCTACAGGTACAGGAGGTTTATTTAATTTTTGATCACCAAGAGCAGCATGTTCAACTAAATTCAATGCCAAAGAGGTTTTTCCCATTCCCGGACGAGCAGCAATAACAATCATATCTGTTTTTTGAAATCCACTTAGTCTTTTATTTAATTCGATATACCCTGTATTAACTCCTGTGATCTTGTTATTTGGATCCATATTTTCAATATCAGAAAATGCTGCTTTAATTGAATCCTTCCAAGGTTGAATATTATTGTCTGATTCATAATTTATGCTAAATAATGCTTCTTGCGCTTTATCTACAAGAATTGATGCTTCATCATTACTATTGTAAACTGAATCTATTACATCACTTGATTTTTTTATTAGCTTTCTGCATAAAAACTTGTCCATTACAATATCTGAATAGCTTTCAACATGACTAGGGACAATTGTACTATCTTGTAAAAGAAGTAAATAATCTTCTCCACCTACTACTTTTAACAAGTCTCTATCATTCAACCAATTTTTAATAGTGACTGCATCCATAGGATTTTTTTCTTTGTCCATATCTAAAAATGATTGGAAAAGAACTTTATGACGCGGATCAAAAAAGGCTTCTGGACAAACATTTTTGGACAAACATTTCTCTATTGAATTTTGTGCATCTAACAAAATTGAACCTAAAACACCTTTTTCTGCTTCAATACTATTTGGTGAAGTTTTTAAAGATGTTGCATTATTAGACATTATTTTTCCGCGATTATTTTAACATTTAAAGTTACTTCAACTTCAGGATGAAGTCTTAAAGAAACCTCATGATCTCCTAATTCATTTATTGGGGTATGAAGTTTTATATTATTTTTTTTAACTTCA
>MDTE01075393.1_pt1 | contig 15113 bp, 14 predicted proteins | sample 811231 | NCBI WGS metagenome assembly MDTE01 (sample SAMN05326651, study PRJNA326480) | marine metagenome | isolation source: seawater | place: Indian Ocean: Red Sea | collected 2010 | reverse complement strand
TTGTAGCCAGTCGGCGAGCGCCGCGCTCAACTCCGGATCTGCGGTGGCGCCGTGGAGAAGTATCTCTATTCCGGAAGGTTTAGCCATCCCCTAACAACGCTTTCGAGTACCGCCGCTAGAAAGCCAATCAGTTCCGTCGCCTGACCTGGATGAAACTTCTCCGAGTCGCGCGAACCAAATGCAATAAAAGCGGGTGGAGTGGACGGTGAAATTTTAAGCCGTAAGAGTGCTTCTGAGCGAACCAGCTCCGAAGCTTCGCCGAAGGCTTCTGGAAGCCCCGTGACGCCGCTGCGTATAATAAGCTCATCCGTTTTTCCAAAGACTGCTTCGACCGTGCCGGTTGGCACCACTCGCAGGCCTTGCCCCGTCTCTCCAATAGGCCAGCTCTCATCTTCGGATTCAATGCCGAGGGTCACGACATCGAGGTCGAGCAGCAAGGTTAGGTCCGTAGCGACCGTTTCAATTACCTGCTCGAAGCTACGCGCCGCAAGCAGTGCGAGCACGCATTCGTGGACACGTGCCTGGGTCGTCAAATTGGCCCGGCTATTGTCGATCAACTCACGCTGGCGGTCAGTGTGTCCGACTACGTCAGCGCGTAACCGAGCAATCATTGCCGATTGGAGATCCGCAACACCGTCTCCGAGCGTGCGTTCCGGAACTGACTGATTATCAAGCGCCTCCGGATATCGAACAAGGAAGTCGGGGTGCCGTTTCAGATAATTGAGCACTCGGCCATCGGTTATCTCTGGCATCTCCGTAGAATCGGTGGAATTACGCGTCATATAGCCCACCTAGAGGATCGATTGGCCGGTCTTTTGCCAATCGGCAAGGAATGCGTCTAGCCCCTTGCCCGTCAATGGATGGTTGAACATCGCATGCAGCACATCCGGCGGGACGGTGACGACATCTGCGCCGATCTGTGCCGATTGCATTACGTGCATTGGTGAGCGAATGGATGCGACCAAAACTTCTGTCGTGAGAGCGGGATAGTTGGCGTAAATTTGAACAATATCCTCGATTAGCTGCATGCCATCGGTCGCAATGTCATCCAGTCGTCCGACGAAAGGCGAGATAAAAGTCGCTCCTGCCTTCGCTGCGAGTAGCGCCTGATTGGCCGAAAAACATAGTGTGACGTTGACCATGGTTCCACCTTGTGACAACGCTTTGCACGTTTTCAGTCCATCGCGGGTCAAGGGTACCTTGACCGTGATATTGTCGTGGATCTTTGACAGCTTCCGGCCTTCTTCCAGCATGGCGTCGAATTCGGTCGCCGTGACCTCTGCGCTGATGGGCCCGTCGACGATTTCGCAAATCTCCTGCACTACCTCCACGAAATCCCTGCCGCTCTTCGCTATAAGAGATGGGTTTGTTGTAACGCCGTCGACGAGACCAGTATCAGCCAGGCCGCGAATTGCGTCGACATCGGCGGTATCCACAAAAAATTTCATATTTTTCCACAACCCTCCGCAGCTCGTTTGTTGCGGCCTTCTGGTGCCGCGACGAATGATGACTACATTCTATCGGATGCGAATCTCAGGTACCAGTTCGACCGATCAATTCCACACCGGAGCGAAGCGCGTTCGGGTTCTCTTGCCTCTTCCTCTATTGGGGCCTTATGAATATCGCGTGCCGGCAGATTTGTCTGTAATTCCAGGGGATTTCGTTCAGGTGCCCCTTGGAAAACAGGTCAGAATCGGCGTCGTTTGGGATCCTGTTAAGACGATTGCTGATGTTCCCGCTGAAGCGATAAACGACTCGCAATTACGTGATATAGAGGCGCGACTCGACCCTTGGCGGTTGTCCGAGTCGATGCGCCGCTTCGTTGACTGGGTTGCCGCATACTCAATGGTGGCACCTGGCGCCATTTTGCGCATGACTATGAGTATTCCAGAAGCGCTTATACCGAGGCGACCGCGCATAGTTTTTCACTTACCGGAAGTTTTGCCAGACTTTCGGGAAACGCCGGCACGAAAGCGTGTGCTCGAGATTTTACGAGAAGGCCCGGCGCGTGGGGTTACCGAACTCGCTCGTGAGGCAGCGGTCGGGATCGGCGTGGTCCGCGGTCTATCTGTTCTCGGGGTAATCGATTCGATTGAGGTTTCAGAAGACGCATTGGTTCAGCAGCCGGATCCCTCGCTTCCCGGCCCTACCCTTTCAGAGGAGCAATGGACAGCCGCTACCGAACTCGCTGGACGCGCGGAGACGGCAGAATTTTCCGTGGCTTTGCTCGACGGGGTTACCGGATCTGGCAAGACTGAAGTCTATTTTGAGGCGATCGCCGCGGCTCTTGCAGCGAACCGTCAGGTGTTGGTGCTGTTGCCCGAGATCGCGCTCACAGCGCAGTTCTTGGAGCGATTTGAAACACGGTTTGGCACATTTCCTGAAGAATGGCATTCTGACGTGCTTCGCGCTCGCCGCCGGCGAGTATGGCGTGCAGTTGCAGACGGCAGGGCCCGTGTAGTTGTCGGTGCGCGCTCTGCACTATTTTTACCGTTCCGAGAGTTGGGACTCATCGTGGTTGATGAAGAACACGACCTCTCCTACAAACAGGAGGATGGGGTCATCTATCATGCCCGGGACATGGCGGTAGTGCGGGCGCGCATGGAAGAGATTTCCGTGGTATTGGTCTCTGCAACGCCTTCGCTTGAGACTTGGATTAACGTTGAACAGGGCCGTTACTCCAGGTTTCATTTACCCGCGCGCTATGGACGAGCAGATTTGCCAGAGATTTCTCTCGTAGATTTACGATGCGATTCTCCTCAGAGGCAATGCTGGCTTTCTCTGCCGCTGCGCGAAGCCGTGACGGAAAGCTTGGCCGCAGAGGAGCAGTCATTATTGTTTCTGAACCGAAGAGGTTTTGCTCCTTTGACCCTTTGTCGTGCCTGTGGTCACCGTCTCGCATGCCCTAACTGCACGTCCTGGCTAGTCGAACATCGCTTCCAAGGTCGTCTGAACTGCCATCACTGCGGCTATTCCATCCGGATGCCCAAAACCTGTCCCGAGTGCGGCGCCGAGGACCGAATGGTGGCCTGTGGCCCTGGTGTCGAACGCCTGGCGGAGGAGGTCGAATTGCTCCACCCGGATGCGCGGGTGGAATTGATGACCAGCGACACGATTTTTAGTTCGAGTGCGGCCGCTGAAATCGTCCGACGCGTCCAGGCACATGAGGTCGACATATTGATTGGGACGCAGCTTGTTGCGAAGGGGCATCACTTTCCAAATTTGACGCTGGTCGGCGTCATTGATGGGGATCTTGGGCTCGCTGGTGGTGATTTACGCGCGGCGGAACGCACCTATCAGCTGCTGCATCAGGTGGCCGGCCGTGCCGGGCGCGAGGATCGGCCGGGCCGGGTACTGTTGCAGACACATCATCCGGAGCATCCTGTGATGAAGGCATTGCAGGACGGTGCGCGCGATGCCTTTATGGCTGCGGAAGCAGAGCAAAGAAAACGGGGGAGTTGGCCACCTTTCGGGAGGCTCGCAGCGATTGTTGTCTCGGGACCCGATGAAAGCGATGTGGAGACATTCGCGCGAAGTCTCGCTCTGAATGCGCCCCAGGCCCAGAACTTCAAGGTACTCGGGCCCGCTCCCGCTCCATTGGCGTTGCTTCGAGGTCGACATCGTCGGCGCCTGCTCGTGCGGACGACCCGGTCGGTCCGCATACAAGAACGCCTGCGCCCCTGGATTGCCTCGGTCAAACCACTGAAAGCTGTCCGAGTGCAGGTAGATATCGATCCTTATAGCTTCTTGTAGACGCATTAGCCAAATGCACCGTTACCGTTTACGGAGATATTTTGGCCGGTAATAAAGCGAGCCTCCTCCGATATTAGGAATCTTGTTATATCAGAGATATCCTTCGAGAGGACGATCCAATCGAGTGGCACTCGGGAGACGGCGCTGTTACGCACTGCGTTGTCTTAGGTCTCGATCATCGGCATCTCCGTGACACCGGGCCTCACAGCATTGACACGGATTCCGTAAGTGCCGAGGGAAGGGGCTAAGGATTGGGTGAGGCCACGGATCGCCGCCCTTGAGCTGTTTCTAGGTGGGTCAACCAAGGCCATTACCGCCAGCGCTAGCCAATTCTGGGCTGCCTGAGGCCGTCACTACGATTGCGCCATCCAGTTTCAGCATCTCCTACGTAATCGCGCGCTCGGTCAGGAAGGGACCAGTCATGTTAACTGCGTAGGCGCGAGCGAAGTTCTCGGCCTCCACTTCGTCTCAGGTTTTCGTGTGGTGAATAATGGCAAAATTGATCACCGCGCCGACGCCCCCGAAGCAATTAACTGTATTGGCTGCGGTGTTGTTGCAGGCGTTGGCAGAATAGACGCCGAAACTTAGCGGTATGCAGTCGCCAGCGGCGACTAAACCGGCTGAAATCTTTATGATATTTGCGGCCGCTATCGATATGCCCGTCCACAAAAAGTTGCGTGTGCAAGCGGGTATGATATCGCTTACCGCGCCCGTCAAGATTACTGCCTTCATCGTCATGCTGGACCTCCCTGAATTGCCGACGCTTGTAAAGAAATCTGAACCAATTTGACCGAGTAATGAGAAATGGCTTGAAACAGCGATAATTCTGTCGATCGCTGGCGGGTTGCACGCTATTTTTCCATGTGCTAAACACCGCTCGCATTTCAATAAATGCCCGTTACGCTGGGCAGAAACTCAAAGAAATCCGGACTTCGTTGACGAAGGTCTGGACACTATTCGGGGAGATTCCCAGGTGGCATCTAAGGCTGGCGAATCGGGAATGGCGGCCCGTTATGCTTTGGCTTTGTTCGAGCTGGCGGACGAACAGAGCAAGCTGGACGTCGTCGCTGACGATCTGAAGGCACTAGACGCCGCGATCGAAGAAAACGAAGACTTGCGGCGTATAATGGGAAGTCCCATTATCGGACGAGATGTGCAGGGGCTGGCGATCAGCGAAATTCTTAAGCAATCTGGCGCAAACGACTTGACGCTGCGTTTCGTTAGCGTCTCGACCGTAAATCGGCGCCTTTATGCGCTAAGAGACATTATTAAAGCTTATCTTGCGGAATTGGCAAAACGCCGCGGCGAAGTAACAGCCGAAGTAACCTCCGCTCAGGCTTTAAACGTGGAGCAGACGCGCGCTGTGGAGGACGCATTGCAAAAGGTCGAAGGTCGCAATGTCGCACTTTCGCTGAAGGTCGACCCCAGCCTTATCGGTGGCATGGTGGTCCAAATCGGAAGCCGCATGATTGACTCTTCGCTTAGAACCCAACTAGACAGAATGAAACTCGTAATGAAGGGAGCTGGCTGATGGAAATCCGCGCCGCGGAAATTTCTGCCATCCTGAAGGAACAAATAGCCAATTTTGGCACTGAGGCCGATGTCGCAGAGGTTGGGCAGGTCATCTCCGTTGGTGATGGCGTGGCCCGCGTCTATGGACTCGACAACGTCCAGGCGGGCGAAATGGTCGAATTCCCTGGTGGTATTCGGGGTATGGCGCTGAACCTCGAGGACGACAATGTCGGTGTTGTTATCTTCGGTAATGACCGTGACATCAAAGAGGGAGATACGGTCAAGAGAACCGGCACAATTGTTGATGTCCCTGTAGGCAAGGGTTTGCTTGGCCGCGTGGTCGACGCTCTTGGTAATCCGATCGATGGCAAAGGTCCAATCGAAGGCGCGGAGCGCAGTTTAGTTGAGATAAAGGCGCCTGGTATCATCCCGCGGAAATCGGTTCACGAACCGATGCAGACTGGCCTAAAAGCGCTCGACTCGCTTGTTCCTATCGGCCGTGGGCAACGCGAGCTGATTATTGGTGACCGTCAGACGGGGAAAACTGCTGTAGCGATTGATGCGATCATTAATCAGAAGTCGGTCAACGATACTGATGATGAATCAAAAAAGCTTTATTGCATTTATGTTGTCATCGGGCAGAAGCGTTCGACTGTGGCACAGGTTGTTAAGACGCTCGAAGAGAACGGAGCGATGGAATATTCCATCGTTGTTGCCGCGACCGCGTCCGAGCCGGCCCCAATGCAGTTTCTAGCACCCTACGCCGGCTGTGCGATGGGTGAGTATTTCCGTGATAACGGTATGCACGGACTGATCATTTATGACGATCTTTCGAAGCAAGCCACTGCGTATCGTCAAATGTCGCTTCTGCTGCGTCGCCCACCCGGCCGAGAAGCTTATCCCGGCGACGTCTTCTATCTCCACTCGCGCCTGCTGGAGCGTGCCGCCAAGATGGGAGATGAGCACGGCAATGGGTCGCTGACCGCACTTCCGGTCATTGAAACACAGGCGAATGATGTCTCTGCGTATATCCCGACCAACGTGATTTCGATCACAGACGGCCAGATCTTTTTGGAAACTGACTTGTTCTATAAGGGCGTCCGCCCAGCTATTAATGTAGGCCTATCGGTTAGTCGTGTTGGTTCGGCAGCCCAAATCAAGGCAATGAAACAAGTCGCGGGTACAATCAAGCTTGAACTGGCGCAATACCGTGAAATGGAAGCTTTTTCCCAGTTCGCTTCCGATCTCGACACCTCGACGCAGCGCCTGTTAGCGCGCGGGTCGCGTCTGACTGAGTTGCTAAAGCAGCCGCAATACAGTCCGCTGGCCGTGGAAGAGCAGGTGGTCTCGATTTTCGCCGGTGTGCGTGGATATCTCGATAACGTCGAAATACGCAATATCGGGCGCTTCGAGCAAGGTCTGCTAGAAGAATTCCGTAACAATCATTCCGATATTCTGGCAACCATCCGGACCGAAGGCGAGCTGTCCGACGAGACGGAGAAAAAAGTTGCCGAGATTATGGATGGCTACGGCAAAACCTTCGCCGTTTAAGGGCGCAGGAGCGAGCGACAACCGATGCCCAGTCTCAAGGACCTTCGAACCCGCATTGCAAGTGTGAAATCCACGCAACGGATCACCTCGGCGATGAAGATGGTTGCCGCTGCGAAGTTGCGGCGAGCTCAGGAACAGGCGATCGCCGCTCGTCCTTACGCAGAACGTATGGAACGTATGCTTGAATCATTAGCGGTCGGAGCCGGTGGAGAAGGCGGCCCGCCGTTGTTGTCCGGTACTGGCGACGATAAGGTTCATTTGCTTGTGGTGATGACCACTGACCGTGGCCTCTGCGGCGGTTTTAACGGCAGCATCATGCGCGGGGTTCGAAGGTTGGTGCGAGAGCTTGAAGGCCAGGGCAAGATAGTCAAGCTATTAGGCGTAGGCCGCAAGGGTAATGCTATTATGCGGCGCGAATTTCCAGAGAGAATAGTCGAGACCTTGGAGGAGGTCGCCAAACCGGCACCTGACTTCGGGGGAGCTAATATGATTGCGGGTAAGATTGCCGAACTGCTGGATGAGGGCGAATTCGATTGCTGCACCATTGTTTACAACAAGTTCGTATCTGCGCTTACCCAGGAGGTCACGCCCCAACAGCTGATTCCATTTTCTGTGCCTGAGGCCGCGGAAGAGACTGGCGGTTCTGTCGCTTCTTACGAGTTTGAACCGGACGAAGAAGAAATCCTCGTTGACTTGCTGCCTCGGAACCTCTCAGTTCAGGTTTTCCGTGCTATGTTGGAAACATTTGCCTCCGAGCAGGGTGCCCGTATGACCGCAATGGACAGTGCATCGCGTAACGCAGGCGACATGATTGATAAATTGACCCTCACTTACAACCGTGCGCGGCAGGCCGGCATCACCAAGGAGTTGATCGAGATCATCTCCGGTGCGGAAGCGCTGTAGCGGGAACAGAATTAACATTCGAGGAGCTGATCCATGGCCAGTAATGTTGTCGGTACGATCACCCAAGTATTGGGCGCCGTCGTCGATGTGCATTTCGAAGGTGAATTGCCGCCGATCTTGAATGCGTTGCATATGGATAAAGAAGGCGGGGTGCTCGTCTTAGAAGTAGCGCAGCATTTGGGCGAAAACACTGTTCGCTGTGTCGCAATGGACGCAACAGAAGGTATGGTTAGGGGCACGGAAGTGTCTGATACGGGGGCCCCAATCCAGGTGCCTGTCGGCCCCGAGACGTTAGGCCGGATTATAAATGTCATTGGTGATCCAATCGACGAGCGTGGACCCCTTGGTCATAAGCAAACGCTGCCAATTCACCGCGACGCACCCAAATATGTCGAACAATCGACGGAAACCGAGCAACTGGTAACTGGTATTAAGGTCGTTGATCTTCTGACGCCATACGCCAAGGGAGGCAAGATCGGACTGTTTGGTGGCGCTGGTGTAGGAAAGACCGTGCTGATCATGGAGCTGATTAATAACATTGCGAAGGCGCACGGTGGCTATTCGGTTTTCGCCGGCGTTGGCGAGCGGACCCGGGAAGGAAACGATCTCTATCACGAAATGATCGAATCTGGCGTTATCAACCTTGAGGAAGAAGGAGCCTCCAAAGCCGCCTTGGTCTACGGCCAGATGAATGAGCCTCCGGGAGCCCGCTCTCGTGTTGCGCTGACCGGCCTAACGGTGGCGGAGTATTTTCGCGACCAAGAAGGCCAGGATGTATTATTCTTCGTCGACAACATTTTCCGTTTCACCCAGGCGGGGTCGGAAGTATCGGCTCTGCTCGGACGTATCCCATCGGCGGTGGGCTATCAGCCGACCCTGGGTACTGATTTGGGTGCCCTGCAGGAACGGATAACCTCAACAACAAAAGGGTCAATCACTTCGGTTCAAGCAATTTACGTTCCGGCAGATGACCTCACTGATCCGGCGCCAGCAACAACCTTCTCCCATTTGGACGCGACGACAGTGTTGTCGCGTCAGATTGCGGAACTTGGTATTTACCCAGCTGTAGATCCACTCGACTCTCCCAGCCGTATTCTTGATCCCCGGATCGTTGGTGACGAGCACTACAATACTGCTCGTCAAGTGCAGGAAGTTCTGCAGGCCTATAAGTCGTTGCAGGAAATCATCGCCATCTTGGGTATGGACGAGCTCTCGGAAGAAGATAAGCTCACGGTTGAGCGCGCTCGGAAGATCCAGCGCTTCCTTTCGCAACCGTTCCATGTTGCAGAAATTTTTACCGGCTCGCCCGGTAAGCTGGTCGACCTCGAAGACACGATCAAGGGCTTTAAGGCGATTTGCGATGGTGAATACGACGACATGCCCGAGCAAGCCTTCTATATGGTTGGTGGCATCGACGAAGCCATTGAAAAGGCCAAAGAAATGGCAGCCCAAGAAGCGAAAGCGGCTTAGGCGGGACTATAGAGCTAAAGGAACCGCCTAATGGCTGAAGAAAAAGTTCAATTTGAACTCGTATCACCGGAGAAATTCCTGTTTTCTCGGGAAGTTGATATGGTAGTTATCCCTGGCGCAGAGGGCGATATGGGCATTCTTCCACGGCATTCTCCGGCGATCACCAACGTTCGCCCCGGAACCATCGTGGTATATGAGGACGGTTTAGTGACGGACCGGATATTTGTTGCTGGTGGCTTCGCCGAAGTCTGCGACAATCGCTGCACAGTCTTGGCGGAAGAGGCGTTGCCGGTTGAAGATATCGACAAGGTTGCTGCGGAACAGTTGTTGGATGATGCGCGCAATAATGCGGGCGCGGCTAAAAGTGACGCCGAAACTAGGGTAGCCACGACGGCTATCGCAGTCGGGGAAGCAAAGCTTCAGTCCCTGGAAAATCCGGCTTATAATAACTGAGCTAAAAAGTGGGATAGCTTGACCGTTGCGTTGGTCATTATAGCCTCTTTCGCAACCAATTGATAATTTTCTCATATTCAGCGGCGCCTCCCGATCCGATCAATCGGGCTCGCAGAAAGCCGTGCATCATGTTTTTGGCGCAGTGGTAAACGACTTCAATTCCTGAGGTGCGAAGTTTTTCGGCGTAAATTTCGCCGTCGTCACGAATTGGATCGTGCTGGGCGGTGTGAATATAGGCTGACGGTAGATTAGTAAAATCGCCCGCGAGAATCGGTCGGGCGTAAGGGTTTTCTCTTTCCGCTATTGGAATGTAAAGGTCCCGATAAGTCTCGGTTGCCGCTTTGGTAAGGCCGGGCGCGTTGGCATTTTCCTCATAAGAGCCGCCGGATTGTTCGAGGCCAATGCCTGGATAAATTAGCGATTGCCCTATAATCTTTGGACCATTTTGATCGCGCGCAGCAAGGCAAGTTGCCGCCGACAGATTTCCACCGGCACTGTCGCCACAGACTACAATCCGTTCGGGGTTGATGCCAAAGTCATCCGGGCTTTGCGCCACGTGGCATACCGCTCCATAAACGTCTTCGAAAGCTGCCGGGAAGGGATCCTCGGGCGCTAACCGATAGTCCACGCTGACCACTACCGCGTTGGTATCTTGTGCCACGCCCCAAGCGAAGGTATCGGAACTGTCGAGATCGCCTTTCATGAAGCCACCGCCATGGGAATAGACGACGCAGGAGGCGGAACCTCCTGCTTTGGCGGGTGTGTAGACCCGTACCGGGACCGAACCATGCGCCAAAGCCAGAGATCGGTCTTCTACCGTCATGTCTGCAGGATGGGGCTGAGACAAGGCTTGGCTATATGCGGTCCAAGCCTGGCGCTGTTCCTCGATTGTGTTTGCGGCGCCTGCAGAATCGCGAGCTTCTAGTAATGCTTTCATGTCCGGATGCAGTGATTTGCCATTCACGATCAATGCGCCGCTCATGTCTTTCCTCCTGTTGAGTCGTGCCCGAACCAGGTGCCGGGTCGTATTAGAGTTATCGCAAGAAATATTAACAAGAAAACACCGGCCGCGGCGAACGCTGACCGGAAAGCATACTCAAAAGCCGTCGTTTCGCTCAGTCCTGCCGCGCGGTGCTGTGCGGTGAGCACTGAATGTATCCAGGTTAAGAAGGATGCGGAAGCAACGACGCCGACCGTCCGCGTCAAGAGCGCAAGGCTTCCTGCTACGCCGCGTTCGTTCACTGGAAGGGTGCCGGTAACGATGCTCATGTAGGCGACTTGAAACAATCCAACACCCAATCCTGATAAAAGGAGTGGCCCAGCCATTCCTGCGAAGCCCGGTGATTCGCCCCAGGCGCTGATCGCGAACGAAGCAGTGGCGACCACGAGAATTCCTACAAACGCCATGCGATTGGATGCGAACCTGCCGATAAGCCAACCTCCGATTGGTGAGGCGATCATTGTCGCCAGGGCGGAAAGGGCGAGGACGAATCCGCTAATGCCAACAGTAAGTCCCGAGAGTTGCGACAAATAGTACGGCACCAACAGCATAACCGCGAACCAGGTGGTGTTGACGAAAATGTTTGCAAGGTTGAGTACAGAGAAATTGACACGACGAAACACGTCGAGGCGAATCACTGGCGACGGATGTTTCGTAGCTCTCCGGGTGTAGAGCCATGCCGCCATGATGGCAATTGCTGCGGGCCCGAACGCCAAGATTAAATGTTCGCCTGTGTGCTGGAGCTGAGTGACGGTCAACAGGAATGCGGAAAGCGCCACTGCGAGGAAGATTGCTCCTTTTGTGTCGAATGTCGCCGTAGTCTGTTGGCGCGGAGGATTGGGTAGAACGAAGGCCAGTATTAAGGCGGTTAGGGAAATGGGGGCTCTAAACCAAAAGACTGCGGGCCAGTCCCAGACAGCGACCAGCAATCCACCTACTGAAGGTCCGAGTACTCCGCCGATACTGAACATCATTAGATACACCCCAATCACGCGACTGCGATATTCTTCGGGGAAGAGGGATATAGCGATTGCGGGGCCGCAACTTAAAACCAACGCGGCTCCGACGCCTTGTAGTACTCTGAACGCCAAGAGCCATTCGAATTGCGTGGCGACCGCACAGAGTAGGAAGCTTACGAGGCTTACGGACAGGCCTGCAGTGAAGATACGCTTGTGTCCGAAGAGGTCGCCCAATTTTCCAAATACCAACATCAGACTGCAATAGGTCAGCACGTAGCTGACGATAACCCAACGAATATCGGCGAGCGGCACACCGAAGGCGCCGGTGATAAAGGGAAAGGCGATATTGACCGAACTATCGAGCGGTCCTACCAAGGTGCCAAGCCCAAGGATTAGCAAACCGAAATAATTACGCGCGGATACTGGCATTTGATGTGCCGTTTGGGATTACAGGGCTGAGGATCGGCTAATCTTGTCTGATAAAATTGTTCTCACCATATATCGTATTTGATCAATAGGGGAATGGATTCTAACACTGGATCTTGGCGTTAATCTTGACGCTTCTGTCTTCCCGTCGAAATCATTGGATATTGAAAATTATGGAGCGCAGAGAGATGGCCACGGCATTTGATTTAACGGGACAAAGGATTGCGATCACTGGCGCTGCCGGTGGCATCGGAGCTGCCGCGGCGAAGTTGGTGGCTGAAATGGGGGCGGACGTATTTGTATCCGACCTCGAGGCACCGACTGCGCTCGCGAACTATATAGGGTCGAAAGGCCGTGAGTCGTCTGCAACTGCACTGGATGTGACTGACCGTCAGGCTGTGGAGGCGTGGGCGACCGTTTGCGGCCCTGTTACAGGGTTAATTGACTGCGCAGCAATCTGCCCTTTCGACGACTGGCATGACGAAGGCTGGGATGACGTAGCAGCACGGGTTTTCAACATCAACCTTCAAGGACCTCTGAACCTGACGCGGGCCTTCATGACAGGTATGATCGATCGGGGACAGGGCGGCCGCATCGCTCTGGTTGGGTCAATTGCGGGCCGGATAGGAGGTGTGGCGGCAGCACCTCATTACGCGATGGCAAAAGGTGGTATCCACAGCTTCGTTCGTTGGGCTTCTCGTCGGGGCGCACCATACAACGTATTAGTCAATGCGGTCGCGCCAGCTCCGGTGGCGACACCGATGACCCAAAGTCAGGAATTTTCTAACGAACTATTTCCAATGAAGCGTATTTCTGAAGCAGAAGAGATCGCGGGTCCCCTTGCATTTCTCGTCTCTCCAGCTGCAAGTTATGTCGCGGGCGTGGTGCTCGATGTTAACGGCGCAATGCATTTCAGTTGAATGGAGCATTTTATTGAAAGACCCAATTCGTAGTCACCCGACCCGAGCGGAACAACTCGATATTCTCGCTACGGTGATCGCTGATAGAGCGGAAACTGATGATCGCATACTCGATTTTGGATGTGGTACTGGATATGTGGCGAAGCTTATCTTAGCAAAGCGCGTTGACGTTAGCATTGTAGGTATCGACCTCAAGCCGGACTCGTTGGCAGAAGCGCGGCGAAACCTTTTGCCTTACGAAGACCGGTTCGATGGCTATGCTGGCAACCTCGAAGCGCTAAATGAGATTGATGTGCCTGACGGGCCCTATCGCTTCGCGATTACTGCATTAACCTTCCACGATTTGCCGGACGAGGTGAAGCGTGGCGTGATCGATTTTGCTACTGATCGATTGACAGACGATGGGTATTTTCTTTTATACGACCGGCTGCGCTTGACGGAAGCGGCTACCTTCCCACTGCAGCAGTCAATATGGCAGAGGATTGAGAGGGAGTATGGTCGCGGCATGCGGACAGCGAAGTCTTTTGAGGATTACAAAGCGGACATCGCACCTAACAACCGGCCGGCTAGTCTCGAAGACTATTTTGATTGGTTCAGTTCAGCGGGCCTGTCAATGCAAATTCTCCATCTACATGGTAATGTGGCGTTGATCGCGGGGGCGAAACAGGGCTGACAATTCCAACTATTAAGGAAATGCAAATGCCGGACTCAGCCAGAGAACGAAGAAAAACGGCTTCGACAGCGGAAATTCTTAAGCGCATCGAAGCGGTCGCACCATTGATTGAGGGGCAGGCTGAAGCCTCGGAGGCGCAAGGTCACTTAACCGATGTGCTAGTCGAATCGCTGCATGGACAGAAACTTTTTCGTCTTTTGCTACCCAAGCCCTATGGCGGTGAAGAGGTTTCTCCAGCAACGTTCATGCAGACAATTGAAGCGGTTGCTCGATTGGATGCCAGCACGGCATGGTGCCTTTGCCAGCAGAATGGTTGTTCTATGTCCGCGGCGATTGCTCAACCGGAGACCGCCGACCTCGTCTGGGGCTATGATCCGGCGGGAGCACTTGCTTGGGGACCGGGGAAGGCGACGGCGGTTCCCGTGGAGGGCGGCTATAGTGTGACGTGTGATCTTTCCTTTTGTAGTGGTATGCACAATTCTACTTGGCTTGGTGCCCATTGTTTGGTGATGGAAGACGGGGAACCGCGCAAGTGGCTTGACGGCAAGCCAGAAGTCCGCACGATGCTTATCCCAAAAGCGGACATTAAAATTAGATCCATATGGGATGTTATTGGTCTTCGCGCGACAGGAAGCGATGGCTACGTATTGAAGGATCATTTCGTCCCGAAGGCGCTTACCGTCATGCGCGATAAGGATGAGGCACTTACCTATCGGGCACCGCTCTATTTGTTCCGACAGACTAATCTATTTGCTTGTGGCTTTTCGGGGGTCGCAATGGGAATTGCATGGAGCATGCTCGAGGCCTTCAAGAAGCTCAGCATCGATAAGCGTCCGCGCCTGGCTAACACGGTCTTGAAGGAAAATGCGGTCGTGCAGGCGGAAGTTGCTCTTGGGGAAGCGCGGCTCAACGCGGCAAGGACCTTCCTGATATCTGAACTCGACGATATTTGGGAAACTGTTTTGGAGACGGGAAAGTTGACTGTCGATCAACGTATGCGAATCCGCCTTGCGAGTACCCACGGCATCCATGAGGCAAAAGGTGTCTCTGATGTAGTTTATGACGCGGCTGGGGCGACCGCGATCTTCCATTCAAGCCCTTTTGAACGGCGATATCGGGATATTCGCACAGTCACTCAGCAGATGCAGGGTCGAAAGGCGCATTATCAAACAGTGGGCAAATATCTACTTGGGGGAGAGCCAGATCTTTCTTCGGCCTGATCCTTCACGAATAATTCATCTAGAAGAGTTTTCGACTATTGTCTGATAATTTTGATGAGAGCTGATATTATAGGTGGGCAGCAATTTTTCGCGCAGCAATTCCCGTTTTTGATGACTAAAATTTGATACTATTTGGAAGGTAAATTATGAAACTTGCAGGCAAAGTTGCATTGGTTTCAGGTGGACATAGGGGCATCGGTGAGGCGGTAGTGCGGCGATTTGCGGCCGAAGGGGCACATGTTGGTATTGCAGACATCAATTTAGAGGCGGGCG